>UMBT01075622.1_pt1 | contig 21021 bp, 18 predicted proteins | sample 1964001 | NCBI WGS metagenome assembly UMBT01 (sample SAMEA4835945, study PRJEB28245) | human gut metagenome | biome: gut microbiome; material: fecal sample | place: Denmark | collected 2008
GAGGATCATCCCCACGCGTGTGGGGACAAGATATCAAACAATCGCTGTTTTGTTTCCTCGACAGGATCATCCCCACGCGTGTGGGGACAAGTACCTGCTTCTATTGGCGCACGGATAAATTGTAGGATCATCCCCACGCGTGTGGGGACAAGGTTGACGCATTAGTAGACAATGCGGATACGTTGGGATCATCCCCACGCGTGTGGGGACAAGTAATCGTCGTGTATGAGCGATCCCATTCGGTGAGGATCATCCCCACGCGTGTGGGGACAAGTCCGCAGAAATAGCTCTGCCATGGAACATAATCGGATCATCCCCACGCGTGTGGGGACAAGGCAAGTTTAAAACATGGGGCGCAAAACGATATAGGATCATCCCCACGCGTGTGGGGACAAGATACCGTGTTTGCAACTCGGGTGATATTTCATAGGATCATCCCCACGCGTGTGGGGACAAGAATCGTTTCTCCGGAGTTGATATACCCGAAGAAGGATCATCCCCACGCGTGTGGGGACAAGGTTCCTTCTCATAATCATATCTAACAGAATCGGGATCATCCCCACGCGTGTGGGGACAAGCTTTGAGATAAGGCAGTGGGTCTTCAAAAACTGGGATCATCCCCACGCGTGTTGGGACAAGTTGAACTCATTGACGATATAGGCGAACTCGAAAGGATCATCCCCACGCGTGTGGGGACAAGTGCCACTCATCATGATTTCGATCGCTACACGCAGGATCATCCCCACGCGTGTGGGGACAAGTTTGCGAACACCTAATATTTTTGACATAAAATAGGATCATCCCCACGCGTGTGGGGACAAGTATCGCCCACTTTAACGCTCGAAGTATCGTTTAGGATCATCCCCACGCGTGTGGGGACAAGTCTTTGGTGTAATCCCTGTACTTCTCGTCTACAGGATCATCCCCACGCGTGTGGGGACAAGCTACACTGTGACAGAATTCAGCACACTTTCCGAGGATCATCCCCACGCGTGTGGGGACAAGTTGATGAATACTTTTCCATTGTATTCAATACCGGGATCATCCCCACGCGTGTGGGGACAAGAATCCCAGCACGGGCAAGTTCATTGTTTCGGATAGGATCATCCCCACGCGTGTGGGGACAAGCTATAACAGTGTCCGTTGCAACTCCTGTCACCGGGATCATCCCCACGCGTGTGGGGACAAGCTGCTCAGACTGGTGACAGAGGACCACATTATAGGATCATCCCCACGCGTGTGGGGACAAGGGTCTTGCAGAACTTGCTGAGCTTGCAGAGGAAGGATCATCCCCACGCGTATGGGGACAAGCTTTCGATAACATGATTTTCTTTAGCTGTAATAGGATCATCCCCACGCGTATGGGGACAAGAAAAAGCTGTTACCAACGGGTCGCCGTCATCTGGGATCATCCCCACGCGTATGGGGACAAGAAACCTTGCAACCTCGGAACGCATTCTGGGATAGGATCATCCCCACGCGTATGGGGACAAGAAGTAAAAAGGGCAGGATTTATCAATGCTTTTAGGATCATCCCCACGCGTATGGGGACAAGCTCAGCAATTCTGTTTATCAGAGCTGAAAGAAAGGATCATCCCCACGCGTATGGGGACAAGTGCAATTGTGGCTTGCGGTAGTCAATCAAGCAGGGATCATCCCCACGCGTATGGGGACAAGAAGACAACACATGCTGACACACGCACGGACGACGGATCATCCCCACGCGTATGGGGACAAGTTACCTAACATTTGCCCGATATGAACATCAACGGGATCATCCCCACGCGTATGGGGACAAGTAAGCCGTTGTATATCCTATATGCAAGCATATAGGATCATCCCCACGCGTATGGGGACAAGTCGGCTTTGTCCCGCAGTCAGATGGCACACTAAGGATCATCCCCACGCGTATGGGGACAAGAAGTCAGGCGCAATTGCAACACGAATTGTGTTAGGATCATCCCCACGCGTATGGGGACAAGAAAAAGCTGTTACCAACGGGTCGCCGTCATCTGGGATCATCCCCACGCGTATGGGGACAAGTTCCTTTCATGTCTTGCATTATTATGTAGTTCAGGATCATCCCCACGCGTATGGGGACAAGCCGCTCTTATGGTGAAAGCTCTTGAATATGAAGGGATCATCCCCACGCGTATGGGGACAAGATACGGCAAAATGGCACAAAGCACCAATTCGAGGGATCATCCCCACGCGTATGGGGACAAGAACAATATCAACGTTAATGCACGAAATGGCACAGGATCATCCCCACGCGTATGGGGACAAGCCCCTCTTTTACGGTGATTATCGGCTTTTCCAGGGATCATCCCCACGCGTATGGGGACAAGGCATAAGTCCTGCGCCCATTTCGGACATCGTGGGGATCATCCCCACGCGTATGGGGACAAGGATCATTAAAATGTGACCTACACACACGCACAGGGATCATCCCCACGCGTATGGGGACAAGTTTTTTTGACAATATAGTACGGTTATCAATCGGGGATCATCCCCACGCGTATGGGGACAAGTCATATTTCGCAAATTTGGGTTACATATATGGGGGATCATCCCCACGCGTATGGGGACAAGCCGGAGATGTACATATCCGTAAGCACGTTCCCGGGATCATCCCCACGCGTATGGGGACAAGTCCTGTCCTTATCGGCAAGATTATCTATCTTTGGGATCATCCCCACGCGTATGGGGACAAGGACTGTCATCGCTTAAATTCTGGATTGCTTCCAGGATCATCCCCACGCGTATGGGGACAAGCGGATAAAGCAACTGCTACAGCATAAGCAATCAGGATCATCCCCACGCGTATGGGGACAAGATGGCGGGTTGAATTATAAAATTGATGAAGAAAGGATCATCCCCACGCGTATGGGGACAAGTGACAATTGAAGAGAGATCCTGTGCAGTACCTGCTGCAGGGGATCATCCCCACGCGTATGGGGACAAGTCTCTTCGTCATGCTTCCACGCTGACTTCTCTAGGATCATCCCCACGCGTATGGGGACAAGCATTAAGGATAAAAAGAGAATCCTTACGGACTAGGATCATCCCCACGCGTATGGGGACAAGCAGGGAGATAAAAAAGGAATACACGGGTGTTTAGGATCATCCCCACGCGTATGGGGACAAGCAGCGGTCACCGTCAAAGAACGGCTATGCGGCAGGATCATCCCCACGCGTATGGGGACAAGCCAAAAGGGTGCTATGCGAGTCAGGCTGCTCCGGGATCATCCCCACGCGTATGGGGACAAGGAAAGGAGCTAAAAATGACATACTCTAAGAACAGGATCATCCCCACGCGTATGGGGACAAGTTGAGGAAAAACAGGAATACGATTTTTCTCAATGGATCATCCCCACGCGTATGGGGACAAGAATGTGATGGGCGGAGTAAGTGAGTATGCTATGGGATCATCCCCACGCGTATGGGGACAAGTGGAACACAAGCCCCTCATGTGAGGGGCTTTTAGGATCATCCCCACGCGTATGGGGACAAGTATATAAATCCTGCTTTGTCACAGCCGTAATAAGGATCATCCCCACGCGTATGGGGACAAGTCGTTTATAAGGCGGAAGTTATTGCTAATGAGCAGGATCATCCCCACGCGTATGGGGACAAGGATAACTTAACCTGTCCACGTAATTCGGGTTGAGGATCATCCCCACGCGTATGGGGACAAGAACGCTTACATAGATTATATGCAGTGCGGACCAGGATCATCCCCACGCGTATGGGGACAAGATTGCATTTTTAGCATTGTATCAACTAATTCCAGGATCATCCCCACGCGTATGGGGACAAGTAAAATATGACCGTGCGCAACGGCAAAATAATAGGATCATCCCCACGCGTATGGGGACAAGTCAGCCAAACAGCAACCGCCGATAGTTGTCTTAGGATCATCCCCACGCGTATGGGGACAAGTAGTGCAGAAACTGCTGATGATGTCGTAAGTCAGGGATCATCCCCACGCGTATGGGGACAAGATGTTCGCAACTGTCAATTTACCGTTATTGTCAGGATCATCCCCACGCGTATGGGGACAAGTTTTGCATTTTGCAAGTTACCAAATATCCTAGGGGATCATCCCCACGCGTATGGGGACAAGAGTTACGGTGGAAAGGTTGCAGATTTTAAAGGAGGATCATCCCCACGCGTATGGGGACAAGCTTGCTTTCCCTGTGCTGAACTTCGATTTCCAGGGATCATCCCCACGCGTATGGGGACAAGGTTATTAGCTGACCCCTTGCTTGAACAAGTTACGGATCATCCCCACGCGTATGGGGACAAGAAATTTGCCGTCAGCGTGACGGATTTTTACAAAGGATCATCCCCACGCGTATGGGGACAAGTAATTTCTTCTAAATTTAAACGCGAAACACACAGGATCATCCCCACGCGTATGGGGACAAGCAAGTGAAATAGTATCGGGCATTAATGATTTTGGGATCATCCCCACGCGTATGGGGACAAGTAACACAGGTTACAGCTTTGGAAAACATTTACAGGATCATCCCCACGCGTATGGGGACAAGTAACACAGGTTACAGCTTTGGAAAACATTTACAGGATCATCCCCACGCGTATGGGGACAAGTATTGTACTTAACAAGTCATTAAGCAAAACAAAGGATCATCCCCACGCGTATGGGGACAAGACATAACTATCATATAGTTTTCACACAGGTACGGGATCATCCCCACGCGTATGGGGACAAGAGTTAAACAAGTAAGCGTACCGCCCATACGCTAGGATCATCCCCACGCGTATGGGGACAAGGTTAGCCTTGTTAAGCTCCATCCGATATGCTCAGGATCATCCCCACGCGTATGGGGACAAGGGGAACGAAAAAGCTACAACGGCTAACAGCCGAGGATCATCCCCACGCGTATGGGGACAAGATTTCATAACGTTCTGTTTTGCCCTGTATCCAGGGATCATCCCCACGCGTATGGGGACAAGTTCTTTCTCTGAAACTTATTTCAGTTTTCATTAGGATCATCCCCACGCGTATGGGGACAAGTTGATTGCTTGGGTTTCGCCGTTCCTTTGTTTAGGATCATCCCCACGCGTATGGGGACAAGGAGCCGATTACATAAAAATAAGAATTTTGAAAGGGATCATCCCCACGCGTATGGGGACAAGACTAAAGAAATCAAGGAAAATAGCGGTTTTGCAAAATCAACCGCTTAGATTTCCTTTAACTTTTCATAGATCCTTTGTGTAAGCAGACAATCGTCAAGCGCCCTATGAATCCTATCTTTATTATAATGCAAATCAAGATAATCCGCAATAGCTGATAATGAATATGAATTAATATCAAGTAGTTTTCTTGATATTTTAACTGTATCAATAATTTTTGACGGAACAAAATCAATTTTGTTTTCAGCACACGCAGATTTAATAAAATTCAGGTCAAAAACGATATTATGCCCAACCAGAGGTTTTCCGTTGCATCGCATTGCAAACTCACTAAGTGCTTTGCTTTTGTCTGTTCCTTCACTTGCCAGTAATTCCTCCGTTATACCTGTAAGCCTGATAATCGCCTCCGGTATTTTTTTATCTGTTTTGACAAGCACAGAATATGTTTCCGCTACTGATCCGTTTTCAACCGTCACTGCACCGAGTTCTATTATTTCATCATCGGGATTAAGTCCCGTTGTTTCAATATCGATTACCGTATATGTATCCGATACACCGGATGATTTCTGTTTTTTCTCCGATAAACGATTTATGTGATTTGTCATAGCCTTAGGACGAATAACGTTTTCATCGTCACATTTTGTCACACGTCTTTTTATGAGCTTTATGCCGTCATAATCTACCGGCTCCCATTGCGTATTGTGAATACGGAATTCCAGTTTCTGCTCGTTATTTGAGCTGTATGACATTGAAGCGTGACCGTTTCCGATGTTTGAGCACACTCTGTCCCATACATTATCACGAACTCTTGCGTTCAGATTTCCGACATACACGCCTGTATCTATTTCCTGCATCCACCTGGAAAGATCTCCGCGCAGTTTAGGCGGACAACAACTCAGTGTAATTACTACCATCATATCGTCACCTGTATTGTTTACCGTAATCGAGAGGTTCGTTTTTGTCATTCCACAGATACATGACTTTTTCGTCATCCGGATTTTCTTCAGGCATCAGCAGATATTTTATATCGTGTACCATTCGCTCAAGCATATGAGCTTTCACCATTTCGTCACGGACCCTATGCCGTACAAATCTAGATATATCATCATTTACCGATGCAGCCGCTTCAAAAGATATCGGTATCGTGACTTCAGCTTTATAAAGATCGGCTATATCATATACAAACGAACATTCGTGACCGATATGCACAAACCCCAGTGCAGGCGAACACCCCATAGAACATATAACAGCGTGAGCAAGCCCGTAAAGGCAGGCATGTGCCGCCGACAGAGCCTGATTGACAGGATCGGACGACTGGAAATCTTCGTGATTGTATACACGACCGTTCCATTCGACATTCCATTTTTCAGACTGCTGTCTGTACACTTTTCTTATTCGACTGCCCTCACGACCTCTAAGCTGTTGCAGAGTAAGCCCCGAAACATCCTCATCGGGAAAACGCATCATATACATCTTTCTGACAACATCAAGATGCTTGCGCTGGTTTGTGACCATTTCCGCTTGTTTTACAATAAGCCTCGAACTGTGCGTCAGCGGTCTGCCGCCGGCATAATATCTGACACCCTGCTCACCAACCCAGCATATGCTTATTCCGCTGTCACCGATAAGTTCCATAGCCCTGTGTGAAACATCAGTTCCGGGACCTAACATAAGTACAGAGATTGTACCCGATGGTATATGCGTAACGCCGTTCTCGTCAATAACGGTAATTGCACTGTCTTTTCTGTTTATTTTACAATGTTCCAGATACAGAAATGTAATTCTGTCGGCAATCTGCGGCAGTTCTACGATATCGGGTTTTATCATTCCGGGTATTTCAGCCATTTGTATTATTTCCCGGACGCATTACGGTCATAAGTCCCATACCGTACGCTTTTCCTCTGCCTATTCCGTTTATGAGCATATTTTTGAACAGTTCTTCATCCGTCACTTCAAGCAGTCCTTCAAATGTGACGGACAGAAGTGTTACTGGTCTTTCTTCCTTTTTGTAAAAATGACACCACTTGTTCTGAACCACATCGAATGAATCTTCACTAAGGCAGAACCCGTTCTTCTCTGCTCTGTCCATCAGCCACTGCTTTTGAAAGTCAACAATAGTGACTGCCCTTTTCTTACCCTGTCCCTGTTTTACATTATCCGTTTTCACCGGATTTGCGGTAAGGCGGAACTGCCATATATCACCCTTTTTTATTCTGCCAAGCAGACCGTCATATTCTCTTGTTTCTCCTGCTCTGCCGGTATCACCGAACTGCAATGCTATAACAGATAAGTCAGGCTTCTGATTGCTGAGAATCATCAGATAAAGCTCTCCTCCAAGGCTGTCGATGCGCCAGAGCTTTCTTGAACGGTCATCCGTAAGTGCCGCTTCTACAGCTCCGTGCAGAACACTGCGTGAATTGACCGCCTTCAATGTATTGCGGTTTGACAGATCCAGATAAACTCTTGATAAGTACATTGTTTCACCTCAATTCAGTCATAGGGTCGTGCTCTGCAGAAACCATATCCTCTGCGCTGTCCGACTTATTGATCACCACATAACAGTCTTTTATTTTTCGCAGCCCGAAACGTCTGAATGTCGGATCAAACGAAACAGGAACATCCTTGATTATTGCAGGACCGTCTTCGCTTTCTGCGATAATTCTGAGCCTTGTGTCGGCGTTTTTTCTCTGCTGTTTGTCAAGCAACGGACTTTCCGATTTAAGCACATCAAGAAGATCTCCGTCACGCAATCCCCATACAAGCGGAGGTGTAGGCGGGCATGAGCGCCTGCCTAAAAATAGCGGAAACGCCGGATGCTTCAGAGCGTCTTCGATTTTTTCTATCAGCCCTGCATCTTCATGTTCGAGTCCTACAAGGAAAGTCGCATCGGAAAGGTAAAAACGGTGCGTGATATACTTTTTTGTCTTTTCACCGTTGGCAGTGTGATAATCCCTTATCTGCCGACCTTCGTTCTCTACTCTGATACCGATCTTAAGCTCATTCAGATCGTCAATAGGTTCCGTCCTGTCTCTTCCCATAGCCGATGCCACAAGTCCGATTACACCGCTCTTGGTCGGATATCCGAGCGTGCGGCGCGTATCAAATTTCGACTCAACGCCCCATGACTGCAACGGAGCGGCAAGTCTGAGCAGCAGTACAGGCATTATACCACCTCATCTTTTATGTAGCTATAAAGCTTTTCAAGCAGCTCGTCAAGATTTACCCTTTCGGCATCGGATATAGCGTCCGCACCTATCATAAAGCTCTTTACAGGCTTTCCGCTGAAGTTGTCATATACCTTGCCTGCATACTCCTGTAATTTCTTCACAGACTCTTCAACATAGCCGTTATTGCTGATAACCGGCTTTTCAAATGCACCGACAAGGTTTACAGGCTGATCTTTTCTGATCGTCACATAAACCATATCAGGATATGTTCTGTTTGCGTATGAGTTCTGCTTACCGGTAGGCATAGAGCAGATAAATGCTTCGGCAAATCCCTTTATAACTTCTGCTACAGAAACACCTATTGATTTCTTAAGCTGTGCAACATTCACAGTCGCATATCTGTAAAGCGTTGAAGAATTGAACTCTGTTGTTCCGAGATGTCCCGCACCCGCACTGTCCTCAGGCGAGCAATCGTCTACTGCCGTAAAGTAGTCATACTCATTCTGAACAGCATGAGTTGAAATGCTGTGAGCAACCTGCGATGCCGCATCTACATTCAGGTCAGCATCGTCTGCTACCATTCTTCCGAATAAAGCAATATCAACAGAAGGCGTTTCTTTAAGCGCCTGCTTATAGAGCTTGGCGTCTTTTTCGCCGCTTATAACAAGTTGTGCAAGATTATTAGCCTGTACAGCACTTATAAAGAACAGTGCTCCTGTTTTATTATCCTTCTTTTCGTTTATTTTCACACCTGCCGAGTTCATCGCCTTTATAGCTTCCTTAACGGCTGTTTCATCGTCAAAACTGCTGTCAAGCTTTTTGATTTCATTAGCAATAAGATCAACAGCGTGCATTGTTCTGTAGCCGAGTTCTTCACTTGTAAAAAGTTCATTGAACATAAGACGCATTGCGTGCTTCCACGACTGGCTTGACACTCTGGCTCTGTTTGCACCGCCGTAAAAAGCTGTTTTAGGTCTGCCGGTATCATCACGGTTTACGCATGAAGGCGGAACTGTCTGTACTACATGGAAATCAACATATAATCTTTCGTTACTCATTTTCTTTACTCTCCTTTTGAATTATCTTTTTCGGTCTTATACTTTTCGGAATAGAAATCTCTTCCCCACGACAGTTTTATATCTGCCGCCTGCTCAGGATAATTGAACCTGTAGAGTTCTTCGGCAAGCTTCGCATAATCAAGCGGTATACTCTTGCCTTTGAGCAGTTGAACTATGCTTTTGAGCTGGTAAGCAAGCTCTTCCTTTGTCGTTGATGTTACAACAAGGTTAAGTCTGTTTACAACACGTTCTTCATCATCACTGCTGTTTGCAATGTGATAAGCCGCTCTTCCCAGAGTATAGCCCTTTTCATACATAAACCTGTCGTTACCCTGCTGATGCAAAGCGTACAACGTCAGAGCCGTATAAACTGCCCATTCTGCATTTGACGCACACTTTGAACCTTTAAGTTCTTCATCGATTCTGTCGAATATCAGCCACCAAAGCGACGGGAGTTCTCCCGGCTTTTTACCGATACCGTGTCGAAGCTCAGCAAGATAGCCCTTGCCTCTTCCTGTGTCTGCAATGCTGTGCAGATACTCGATTTTTGATGCGGTATAACGATAAACCATATCACTCTTACTCATTTGTTATCACCTTCTTTTCTGAAAATTTTATTTATTGTAGCATTGAAAATGTTAAGAGCCTCTACCGTAGTCACAAGGTTTTTATCCTTGCCGTCCTTCTCATATCGTCCGAAAATCGTATTTGCGCTCATCTGATGAACACAGTCGTTTCCGAATACGATTGCGATTTTCCTTACAGTATCTTCAATTTCACCTGTGTATTCATCAATATCATATCCGGTATCAAGCTGTGACAGCCAATCTCTGAAAGGCTTATCTATCATACTGTAGAACTGCGTCTTTGCGTCTTCTCCGGAAAGCTTGTCACCGCTTGCTCCTGCGGATTTCTGCAAATTGATACTGAGTTTATTTACCGCTTTAGCCGCACTTTCACATTTGCCTATCTCGTTTCCTATACGATAGCGCCACGCTTCTCCGACTTTCATCAGCAGATCTGAATGGAACGACAGTTCATCACTGATAGAATCAACAATCTTAAAACACATACTATCGTTGAAATCATGAATTACAGACGCCGTTGTTACATTAAGTAAAAAGCAATTATCCAGATAGCCCCTGTCTATGTACGATTCAATATGAGCTATAATGCCCGGTTTTCTTGCAGTGCTTGAATTTTCATCACCTTCAAGCGCCGCGATACTTCCGAATTCCTGCCAAGCCTTTGTTGAAGGCTTGTGAAGCAGAGGTTTATATTTTGTACTGTCGGTTCCTTTTTCTTTATATGACCTCCAGAGCGTCATCTGCTCACCAAAAACTTCAACTTCTTCAAAATAATCTCCGCCTGAAATATAATAACCGTTCACCTTTCCGTTTTCTCTGCAAAGATACACACGTCTTGACATCAATGAAAGCAATGCCGCCTGATTATCGGGAACAGGTATCAGAGTATTGAACTCAGCTTTGTTGTTATCCTTTTCCCACGACGGAGTGCTTACATACACGTCATATTCAGAATCGCTTTCTGCGTTGTAATTCAGCATAAGCGTTTCAAACAGGTTGTTTCCTCTGACCGCTATCAGCCCCAATATACTAACCCATGATTTCTTAGGTACTGGTTGTTTTGCCGCTGTATCGTCAAAACAGATTATATGTAGCAACCAACGAACCGCTTCCGAATATGAAAGCAGTCTTCCGTCATTGTTCCTGTCAGAGAAAAGTCTGGGCTTATTGGCACTTTCAAAAAGCGAGCCGATCATTTTTGCTATACTTGTAGCCTTGCCTTTACCGTTTACCTTGTTAGACTGATAAAACGGATACTCCTCATCAAACAGCCAGAAACGGTCATACCATTTTTCAAAATACTTCTCAAACGGCTTCATCGGAAATTTGCCGCTCCGATAAACCTCGATCCAGTTATCCGTAAGATAATTAATATCGTCCTCGGGATCAACTTCATCACCGTTTTTGTCGTACCTTGAGAATACCGTGTAGATCACCGCAAGCAGAAACCTCAGTACAGCCATATCCTGCGTTTTTGTTTCTCCTGCAAGCTCCGTGTAATCCTGTGCGTGTTCAAAGACCTGCCTTATGCTTATCTCTTTCACCTCGCACCCGTTGTCACGGACGCATATCCACGGTTCGTCGATCAGATTGAACTCTCTGTCCATATCAGCTTTCTTCCTCCTTTATTTCTTCAAAACCTCTTTCGGTGCTGTATTTATACGTTCTGCCGAGCATACTTATCTTGTTATTTCCGTCAAGCAAAAGCAATATCTCACCTTTGAGCCACTTTGCATTCCTCCACGCCTGAGGCATAGAGTTTGCCAGTATCTCAATCGTTTTACCAAAATTATAAGACTTGCTGAAAAATGCCGGCAATCTCAGTCTTTGCTTTGCTATCAGCTTTGCCTGTGCATTATCGGGTACAGAAGTAATATCAAACACTGCGTCCCGTGAAAACAGCGAATACTCCGTATCGGATGTTTTCACAAGCACAAGTGCTTCTATGGTTTCCTGCCCGTCACGCACCGCCGCTTCACCGTCTGAATCATTGTTCAGCTCTCGCCTGTTGATCATATCGCTAAGCGTTGAATCACTGCGATTAATTTTTTGTGACGGTATGCAATATTTCTTGGCTCTTTGCTTTTTCTCTTTTTGTTCATCACTATATTTTCTATACTCTGCGGTCTGTTGTTCATCATTGTCGGGTTCGGAATAAACAGCGCCGACAAGCTCAGGAATACATCCCGGTATAACAAGTTTATCCGGCAGATATTTTTCAGTTTGCTTCAGTATCCAACCGGAGTAAACACTCTTGCTGAAATCTTCCGGGATCAACACGCACAGCTCCGGTTCGGATAATTTATCCGGACGTGTGCGGTTATGTCTGTGCAGTCTGCCTGAACGCTGTAACAACAGATCCATAGGGCAAAGTTCGGTTATCATATAGTCAAAGTCTATATCAAGCGACTGTTCAAGCACCTGTGTACCGACTACTATCAGCTTGTCCCTCTTCTCACAGGTCGACTTCTTACCGACAAGTTCTGTTAGCTCACGCTCAATTACCGCTCTGTCAGTCGATATAAGTCTGCTATGGAAACATATAACACGATAATCAGGCATATTCGCCGCTATTGTGTCGGCAAGTTCCTGGGAATAAGCAACGCTATTCACAATAACAGCCGCACAACCGCCGTCCGACAGTTTATCTTCAAGCAGGTTTACAATATCGTTGCTGTCATTTTCTTCTCTTCTGATTACTGTGATAGGCTTATCGGGGATATCAACAGGTATATCCTTCTGCTTTACCTCCGCACCGTCGCTCCAAGTCAGCACAGGATATGCCATACTGCTGTTGTCAAAACTGTTCTTACTGCCGGTATACCATTTTATCAGTTCCGCTCTCTTATCCGGCGGCAATGTTGCAGAAAGAATTATCACAGGCACATTATACGCCGCCATCCAGCGCAATGAATTTTCCAGATAAACGTACATATATCGGTCATAAGCATGGCACTCATCTATAATAACAGTCTTACCTGCAAGTCCCAGGTGCCTTAGCATAACGTGTTTCTGCTTTAACGATGCCATAAGAAACTGGTCAACTGTAGCAACAACAAATTCGGACAACAGCGCCTGTTTTCTTCCTTCAAACCAGGTATGAACCATTATATTGTCATTATCGTCATCGGAAATGTCGGATGCTCTTCCGTGGAACATCTCACAGTATTCGTCATTCATATCCGTCATACCGTGTGCAAGTCTGAGCGAATGTATATCATCAGTACCACTCGCCCAGGAATGAATACGATCAAATATTCCGTTAGCGGTTGCCTGCGTCGGCAGTCCGAAAAACATTCCGCCATAGCCGAAACGTGATGCAAGTATCTCCGTTGCCGCAAGTGCCGCCTCAGTTTTACCTATTCCCATAGGTGCCTCAAGTATGTATATACCGGGCTTATTGCAAAGGCTTACAACATTCATAAATTCACGCTGTACGCAGTTCGGTTTGAAGCCGAAACGCTCTTCAAAAAAGCTGTCGCTATCAGCGATAAAATCGGCATACCAGCTGTCCGTAAGCGAAAGCTTGTTCCACGCTCTTCTGACACGCTCCTCACACTGCTCATCGGTGAGTTTTTCTTCGATGTCTATGTAAGGAAAATAATCGGTGTTGCTCGCTATCCAGTCACTCATTACGAGCAGTCCGGTAATCAGCATCTGCGCCGCAACATCGGGATTCGGCAGATTTTTGACATCTTCAAATCCGGTTACGCTGAGAGCGTATTCCATCCATTCCGCTCTTATCTGTGTCCATTCGTTTACGTTAACCTTGCCGTGTCCGTAATAGTTAGCCTCAAATGAACATTGCCCCCTATCCGCCGAACAATCGCCGTGATGTGCGCCAACAATGACTGCGGTTGGCGGTGCAACCTCAAATTCTTTTTTCAGAATATACTGTCCCGCTATGTTATGCGGTGACTCTGATATCTGTGTCAGACCTGAAAGGTCGATACCCGCGTCAAACAGTCTGTCATCCAGACCCTGAATATTATCTTTAAGCTTTCGTTGAAACGCCGGAGTTAATTTTCCTATATCATGCACCAGTGCAATGAACTTACAATAGTTGCACACAATTTCTTCTGCGTTCTCCGAACTCTCAATGCCAATCGCAGCACACAAGCGCCTTCTGACATTCTGAGCGATCCATTTATTGAAAAGTCGCTTTATTATCCCGGCCGTATCACTTGCGTGAACATTGAAAGGCAACCATTTTGTGTTGTCTTCAAAGCTGCTTTTTGCAGCTAACAGTTCTGATGTTTTCATTTCATATTCTCCAAATATGTTTCATTAATTGACATTATACTACTATTTTTATGCTAAGTCAATATAATTGAATACATTTTATTATACAGTATGTCTAATTATGTCGAATTAATTGAAAGTAATGATATGTGCGGTTTGCCTTGTATGTACAAGCCTTTGTACCGCTTATCTTTGTGCTTGTGCTGAAAGTGTAGTCATATCCGCTCTTTGTTACTGTGACACCGGGAATATTGAATGCACTTGCCGGCATATTGCTCTTGTTACTGTCCGGCAGTGTAATACTGTACTTCTTCGCCGAAGAATTATATTCCATTGTGTGAGTAGGAGCTTTAGCCTTATTAGTCACAGTGAAGCTCGGAACAATTGAATATGCTTTCATCTTATTTAAGATGTACTCATAGCACTTTTCAGCGGGTCGTCCTTTCAACTGGTCGTAATAAGCTGTTTTAGGTGTATTAGGAATAATTGAATTAACAGCCAGGTCACTTTTACCGTATCCTGTACGCAGATCTTGCTGAATTTCCCACGATACTGCCTGTGTAGCGAACCAAAAGTCATCAAGATTTGTATTTGCTACAGGTGATGATTTTGTATCGCTGTTAAAACCGCAAAGTAAAACATATTTTAACATTTGCTGTATATCACGAGGGAGATTTCTTAGATAGGTATTATTGTTACCTTCGCCTACATAAGAACTTCCTGTGTTATATGCAACACCGGCTTCAATACATATAGCGGGCTGAATAATGCCGTTCTTACTTACGCCTAACTTTGCGTGAGTAGAAGCATAACGAGTTGCTTTTCCTATGCTACCGTCCGACTTATAGTAGATGTAGTCGTAATTGTACTTATCGGCGTAAGTCTTACCGTCAGAACCGACAAAATCACCTATCATTGCGGCATACACGGTATCGCCCTTACCCCATTCAGCCGCTAATGTCTGAATAGGAAGTGCTACCAACATCATAATGCTTGCCAAAAGCAAGCTTGTCAGCTTTTTGAATTTGTTTTTCATACTGATTTCCTTTCTTGATTTGTATTTGTATATATAAAAAAGCAGTCCTACGGGTGCGGACTGCTTTGAATTTTTGCTTTCAGAAAAAGAAAAAGAGCTTTGAATTTTATACTCTCAAAGCTCTTACATATTCAATTGTTCACAAATACGAAATGCGTTTAAATTTATGAATAAACTACATCAGCAGTTTAACCTCTTAAAAAGTATATAGCATATGCTTTTGTCAGCTTTCCGTTTTCATCTCGCACATCCATATCTTCGGATATATCTCGAATGTAGACCTTGAAGTAATCGCCCTTTTTCATTTGTGCGACTCTAAAATTAGCACCTGCTTCATCTTCAACATTTCTCTTTATTACATTAGGGTGCATATCGTAAGAAATAACGAGAGGAACGTTCCAAGTACTGCCTTCAGGAGTCCAATCCGGATCATCAAGATTTTTCAAACCATAATTATTAACGGCGTCATCAACGATGACCTTCTTTATAGCTTCAAGGTCAAACGGATACTCATATATGGACTTCGGCTTGCTTTCCTGCTTCTTCGTTGTGGTGGTCGCAGGCTTTGGTGTTTCCGCTTTCTTTGTGGTTGTGATTGTAGTCTGAGCTACCTTATTATCGCTTAGATAGTCACCGTGTATAAAGCTACCGTCAGAAAGTTTGAAGTAGCCTGTATCGGTCTTAGCAGTTACCGTGACCTTATCGTTCACGTTGTACAGCTTGACGGTTTCTGCGCCGAGTACGGCTTTCTTTCTGCTGTAGCAGTCAGTATTGACATACTTAGTACCGCTTGCCTTTGTTTCCGTCCATTCGGGTGCAGGCTTTGTAGTAGCGGCGGTTGTTGTCGTTGCCGGCTTTGGCTTTGCCGTTGTTACCGCTTTTGTGGTGGTAGTGGTAGTTTCAGCACTTTTTGTTTCCTGTGGCTTTGTGGTGGTCACTGCTGTGATAGCTGTGGTCTGAGCAGTAGTTGTTTCTGCTTTCGGCTCGTCAATCCTATCCATCACTGTTCCCGTCACTGCCGGAGCGGTAGTTGTGGTAACTGCCGTTTCGGGTGCAGAGGACGTTGTGCTGTTTGCACTGCCTGCCGTGCAAGCACTGGTCAGTATTACGCTGATAAGGGTTATTGTTGCGAGTATGGTGTGGGTACGTTTCATTTTGTCCTCCTTTGTGGGATTTGGTACTATTTCCTCAAGTATATTGTACCATAAAAACTGACAAAAGTCCAGCACTTGCCGAAATACACAAAAACCGCCCCGTGAAAAACACAGGGCGGTAAAATATTCATTTAGTATTATCTATCAGTCAGCCAAAAAACTGCTCATAAGGGTATGACCCTCAGCGATATAATCGCCTGTCTTAGCCGCACTCTCCTCGCAGAAGCAATCAACACCGTCCAGCTTCTTTCTGCTGTCATAGATCATGAACGGCACAGGAGCATTTGTATGTGTTCTCAGTTCAAGTGGTGTGGGATGGTCGGGACAGATAAGGATCTTTATATCCTCGTCCTTGAATTCGTCAAGCAGCTTGCCGAGTATCTTTTCGTCAATAAGGCTTATTGCCTTTACCTTATTGTCAACCTCGTGACGGTGACCGCATTCATCGGGAGCTTCAACATGGATATATACAAAATCCTTGCCGCTCTTCAGTGCGTCAACAGCAGCCTGAGCCTTACCGTCAAAGTTTGTATCTATGTAGCCTGTTGCACCGTCAACCTTGATAACGTCCATTCCTGTGAACTTGCCGATACCTCTGAGCAGATCGACCGCAGAGATCATAGCGGCGCTCTTTCCGTACTTTTCGGCAAAAGGAGTAAGTTCCTTGCGAACACCCTCGCCCCAGAACCATATACTGTTTGCAGGACGAAGACCTCTTTCGATTCTCTTCAGGTTAACGGGATGGTCCTTCAGCAGATCGTAGCTCTTCTTCATCATCTCAATAAGCACCTTGCCGTTTTCGTTCACACCAAGATGCGTCTTTATCGGCTTGCCTGTTATATCGTGGGGAGGAGTCAGCGTGCCTATATCGGTCGTACCGTGATCCCATATCAGACAATGACGGTAGCTTACACCGCTGTAGAATCTGAATTCATCCGTACCGAGCTTTTCGTCAATGAACTTTATAAGCTCTGCGGCTTCTTCAGTAGATATATCGTCGGCACAGTAGTCGAGTATTGTCTTATCCTCGTAAACCGGCTCGTCCGACAGCGTTACAAGATTCGTTCTGAAAGAAACATCCGTAGGCTTCATATCAATGCCTATACTGCCTGCCTCTAAAGGACTTCTGCCCGAATAATATATTGCAGGATCATAACCGAGTACGGAAAGATTCGCAACGTCACTGCCGGGCTTCAGATTGTCCTCGACCGTCTTTACAAGACCTACTCTTGATACCTTTGCGAGCTTGTCCATATTAGGCTTGTGTGCAACACTCATAGGTGTTCCGCCTATATCCTCACGGGGAAGATCGGCCATACCGTCGCAAAGTAATACTGCGTATTTCATTTTTTTGTTATCCCTTTCTTGCATAAAAAATCCGACCGAAAATTCGGCTGAAAAAACCGCTTTTTCCTGTCTTATCTATTAAAGTATAGCACAATGTCTGCAATAAATCAATATAAAAATTGCAAAGCGACTTGTTTTTGCTTTATCTTGCCGTATCGGTAAGCAGAATTTTACACGGATATTTTCCGACATAAAATCAAAAATATCATCAAGGACGGTGATATTTTGAATATTTCCAAAAAAGAATACGCACAGCTTGCCGACCGTTATTCCGCACCGAGCAAGCTATATATAACAGTGCCGAAAGCGTTTGTAATCGGCGGACTTATCTGCTGTACAGGGCAGTTCTTTACCGATTTATATATTATGATAGGAAACGATGCAGATACTGCGTCAGCGTACACCTCAATAACTCTTGTGCTGATAAGCGCCTTGCTGACGGGCTTCGGTCAGTATGAGCGGATAGCAAAGCACGCAGGCGCAGGCACTCTCGTTCCTATAACAGGCTTTGCGAATGCCGTTGTTTCCCCTGCCCTTGAATTCAAGACCGAGGGTCTCATTCTCGGTACGGGCGCAAAAATGTTCATCATTGCAGGGCCCGTAATAGTCTACGGCATAACAGCGGCATTTGTCTACGGCATAATTCTGTTCGTTATAAGTCTTTTCGGAGGTTGATATGGCTAAACTGATTTCAGAGGGTACAATAGAGTTTGACCGTGGTGTGTCGGTTTATTCCTGCGCCGCCGCAGTCGGAAAAATGGAGAGCGACGGACCTCTCGGCAACTGCTTTGACTATGCCGCAGAGGGTGCAGAGCTTGGACTTACCACTTGGGAAAAAGCCGAAAGCACCTTTCAGCAATATGCCTTTGATGTTGCCCTTAGAAAAGGCAAGCTCATAAAAGAGGATATTTCATTCATTTTTGCAGGCGATCTGCTTAACCAATGCACAGGCTCGGCATACGGCCTGCGTGACACCGATATATCGTTCATCGGACTTTACGGTGCCTGCTCGACAATGGCTGAAAGTCTTGCAATGGCTTCGCTTTTTGCGGATATGAGGCTCGGAGAATATTTTGCCGCCGTTACCTCGTCACACTTCTGCTCTGCCGAAAGGCAGTTCAGATTCCCTATAAACTACGGCGGCGTTCGTCCCCCCACTGCTCAGTGGACAGCTACCGGTGCAGGCTGCTGTATAACCTCGGTCGCTGAAAAACCGCCTTATGTAAAGCGTGTCACGATAGGCAAGATAACCGATATGGGCATAAAGGATGCAAACAATATGGGTGCGGCTATGGCAGGTGCGGCATACGATACGATAAACCGACACCTGCTCGCCACCGGAACATCTCCTGCCGATTATGATGTAATCTACACCGGAGATCTCGGACAGGTCGGCTCGGAGCTTATGTGCGAGCTTTTCCGCCGTGACGGAACAGAAATCAGCCATAAGCACAAGGACTGCGGTCTTATGCTGTATGACCGTGAAAAGCAGGACGTACACGCAGGCGGCTCAGGATGCGGATGCAGTGCCTCGGTACTATGCGGACATATCCTGCCGCAGATAGCCGAGGGAAAGCTCCACAGAGTGCTGTTTGCCGCTACCGGTGCGCTTATGTCAACAACTAAAGTACAGCAGGGCGAAAGCATACCCGGTATATCCCACCTTGTAGAAATATCAGACGCTTTATAACAGGAGAAAATTTATGCAGTATTTATGGGCATTTTTAGTCGGCGGTGCGCTTTGTGCTATAGGTCAGTTACTTATCGACCTTACAAAGCTCACCCCCGCAAGAATACTTGTAGCCTACGTTGTTTCGGGCGTAATTCTCGGAGCGGTAGGTCTTTATCAGCCGCTTGTCGATTTTGCAGGCGCAGGTGCGTCCGTACCTCTCACGGGCTTTGGCAATCTGCTTGCAAAGGGCATGAGAAAAGCTGTGGAAGATGACGGCTTACTCGGAATCTTCACGGGCGGATTTACCGCCTGCTCGGCAGGAGTTACCGCCGCAATGATTTTCGCTCTTGCGGTATCACTGATTTTCAACAGAACAGACAGAACAAGACAGGAATAAAAACAACCGCCGACCTCACAGCCGGCGGTTCACTTTATCCATATATAAATAACTCAGTTCAAATACATAAATCCCTGTATCACAACACCAATAATCATAATAAGCGCAAGCACCCCCGCACCTATCTTCATACCTATTCCGAGCCTTTCACGGTTTTTCTGCTTCATACTCTTACGCTCCTTGAATTATATATTTTAATTATACACCGATAAATTTCCGCTGTCAAGCAGAATGTACCTGCATAACCGGCAGAATGTCCGGAATAAACTGTATCATTATCTTTCCGGAGTGTGATATTATGTTTATATCGGTACTGCAAACCGCACTGCAGAGCCTTATCTTCTTTGCTCTGCATTTTAAAAGCAACGGTTCATTTCCCCGACAGCTTTCCGCAAAGGAAGAACGTGAATGCCTTGAAAAAGCGGCTCAGGGCGACCTTGCCGCCCGTGACAAGCTGATAAACCACAACCTTCGCCTTGTGGCATATATCGTAAAAAAGCACTACCCCGACAGCAAGGAAGCGGACGATCTTATCTCGATAGGCATAATCGGGCTTATCCGTGCCGCAGAAACCTTTGATTACAGAAAGAACATCAGCTTTTCCACCTATGCTGGAAAATGCATAAATAATCAGATAAGAATGTACTTCCGTAAAACAAAGCATCAGCAGACCGAAGTCTATATGAACGACCCGATGGACTGCGACAAGGACGGAAACGCCGTCACCCTTGCCGATATTTTCAAGGACGGAACGGACGTTGCCGAGGAGGCCGCCCTTAACATTGAGCTTGATAAAATGTACCGATATATAGACGAGGAGCTTGACGAGCGTGAAAAAGAAATACTCACAAAGCGTTACGGTCTGTCTAAAACATCCTACCGCACCGACAGGATAATGACCCAGCGTGAAGTCGCAGACGAGCTCGGCATAAGCAGGAGCTATATTTCAAGAATAGAAAAGAAAGCCCTCGAAAAGCTCCGCTCACGCTTTGAAAAAGGAGATTGATACAGAAGTATAAATGACCGATTTGTAGAAAAACTGATTCTTATTAAAGCGACACAGTGAAATATATCGCCAACATCGCTTAAAACACTTTCCATACCGACAAGGAGTTAATATTTTCGTGACCTTATCAATGCAACTGCACTAACATTTACCCTTCAAAAAAACGCCACTAACCTGAGATATATGTACTAACCT
>UMBT01044449.1_pt1 | contig 20784 bp, 17 predicted proteins | sample 1964001 | NCBI WGS metagenome assembly UMBT01 (sample SAMEA4835945, study PRJEB28245) | human gut metagenome | biome: gut microbiome; material: fecal sample | place: Denmark | collected 2008
ATAGTACCTTCTTAGTAATTGTTTGATTTGCATATACAATAAAGACAAATTATGAGTTTCGCAATTAACTAATGATATAAGAGTTTATTTAAAGGAGGAAACAAAGATGGATAATTTAGGTGATGGATTAAAGAAGGTTTTACTTGCAGGAATCGGAGCAGTGGCAGTGACTGCAGAGAAGTCAAAGGAGATTCTGGATGAGATGGTAAAACGCGGGGAACTGACTGTGGAACAGGGAAAAGTGTTGAATAAAGAATTAAAGCACAATATCAGAAAAACGGTAAAAGAGAATGTAAAGGTATCTGTAAAACCGTCCTCTCCGGAAGAATTAAGTGAACTGCTGGATCAGATGACTCCGGAACAGATAGAAGCATTGAAGGCAGGCATTCAGGAAAAAGAGGAAAAACAGAAGGCAGAGAGCGAAAAGCAGGCGGAAGATGATGTAGAAGCCGGGGGAAAAGACGAAGCAGAATACGAAGCAGAAGAAGATGAAACAGAGACGGACGCACAGGATACGGATGAATAGCAGGCTAGAGAACGGACAAGGAAGCAGACAATGAAGAAAGACACGCAGGAATATCGGACAAGATTAAAAGAGATGACTGCAGTTCTGCGTAAATATGGCGGAATCAGAGGATTAACACCACAGAAATTAAGAAAGTTTTTAGAAGAACTGGGTCCTACATATGTAAAGCTGGGACAGATTCTGTCAACCAGGTCCGACATGATTCCAAAGAAGTATTGTGAAGAACTGATGCATCTTTGTTCCGATGTTGAACCGATGCCGTTTGAAGAGGTAGAGGTATGTATAAGGGATGCCTGGGGGCAGGAATGGAAAGAGGTATTGAAAGAGATAGAGGCTGTGCCGTTAGGTTCAGCCTCTATTGCACAGGTGCATAAAGCTGTGCTGAAAACCGGGGAAAGTGTGGTTGTGAAAGTACAAAGACGAGGGATCGATGAGATTATGGCAAGAGATATTGCACTGCTTCGCAAAGCGGTCGGATTTATTCCACCGCTCAGCATAAAAGGCATGGTAAATCCGGAAATGATTCTGGATGAATTATGGGCGGCGGCAAAAGAAGAACTGGATTTTTTAAAGGAAGCGGACAATATCGAAGAATTTGCAGAGAAAAACAAAGATGTGGAATTTACAGCAGCGCCGGGGCTGTTCCGGGAATACACGACTTCCGGGGTTCTTGTCATGGAATATATCGAAGGATATGCCATAGATGACAAAGACAGTCTGCTGGAAAACGGATATGATCTGCACGAAATCGGAAGTAAACTTGTGGATAATTATATGAAGCAGGTGATGGAGGACGGGTTCTTTCACGGAGATCCGCATCCGGGGAATGTAAAGATAAGAGATGGAAAAATTGTCTGGATAGATATGGGGCTGATGGGAAGGCTAACAGAGAGGGACAGGCAGCTGATTGCAAAAGCGGTAGAAGGCATTGCAGCCAATGATATAGACATTGTGGAAGAAGCGGTGCGCCAGCTGGGAAAATTCCGCACAGAACCGGACAAAAAACAGCTGCGCAGTGATTTGAAAACATTTCTGGACAAATACGGCACGACCGATATGGGACAGCTGGATGTGGTGAAAGTCATACAGGATATGATGGCAATTATGAAGAAAAACAAAATCTCCATGCCGCCAGGTCTGTCGCTGCTTGTAAGAGGACTGACACATATGGAAGGAGTTCTTGCCGAGATCAGCCCGGAAATTAATATTGTCCAGATTGCGGCAGGCCGTATTCACAGTGAATTTTTTCAGAAGAAAAATATTAAGAAAGTATTGCACAATGATGGCAAGAGGTTGTACCAGTCTCTTCACAAGGCGATCGATATACCGGGACTGCTTGCAGATCTGCTGCGGGATTATACCAAAGGAGAATCCAGAATTCATCTGGATCTGCATATATCAAAGGATTTTTCAAAGCTGCTGGCAAGGCTGATCCGCAATATTGTACTGGGATTATGGGTCATGGCATTGCTGATCAGCTCAAGCATCTTATGTACAACCAATATGACACCGAGGATCTGCGGAATTCCTGCACTTGGGGCACTCGGTTATTTCATGGCAGTTATCATCATGATTTATGTATTTTTAAGGCATATCTTTTCAAAAAAGTAGAAACTGGAATTTTTTTTGTCGACGAAATCCACATTATGATGTAAAATAGGAATATTCAGGAGGATTTTAACAAATATGAATATCGGAATTTTTACGGATACTTATTATCCGGAAATTAATGGTGTGGCAAATTCATCCTATGAACTGAAAAAAGGGCTGGAGAAAATGGGACATAAAGTATATGTTTTTACCGTAACCAATCCGAATGCAGAGGAACTGGAAGAAGATGTATTCCGTATGGCAAGTATTCCGTTTCTCTTCTTAAAAGAGCGGAGAGTGGCATACCCTCTGATTCAGAAATGGAGAAGAAAGATAGAGAGCCTGCATCTGGATGTCATTCATACACAGACAGAATTTGGAATGGGACATTTCGGGAGAAAGGCAGCAGAATATATGAATATTCCGCATGTGCATACTTATCATACGATCTATGAAGATTATATGCACTATATTAAATTGCCGGGAAACAGCAGAACCAGGGAGATTGCAAGAGAATTTACAAGGCATTGCTGCAAATACGCAGATGTTGTCATCGTGCCGACAGAAAAAGTCAGGATTTTGTTAAAAAGTTATCATATTGACAAAAATATCCGTGTCATTCCGACCGGAATCAAACTGGATAAATTTTTTACAGCCGATGAGGACAAGGTCAGTACATTGAAGCGGAAATATAATATCGAGGATAAGCTGGTGCTGATTTATATCGGACGTATTTCAAAAGAGAAAAATCTGCACGAGATTATCCGGCATTTTTATGAAATTCAGAATGAAGATACGCAGGTAAAACTGGTTATCGTGGGCGATGGTCCGGAACTGGACGAATTAAAACGGCAGAGTGTGGAACTGAAGTTGGAAGATAAGGTCATTTTTACCGGAGCAGTTCCATGGAGCGAGATTCAGGATTATTATGCCATGGGTGATATCTTCGTATCGGCCTCCACTTCGGAAACACAGGGACTTACCTATGCCGAGGCACTGGCATCCGGTCTGCCGATTCTGGTAAGGCGGGATGAATGTCTGAAGGGCATATTGAGTCCCATGAAAAACGGCATGGACTACAATGAACAGGATGAATTCCTGCACGGATATCACTATCTGGCGGGGAAAATACATGAAAAAAATCTCAAAGAAGAGATCCGGGAGTCCATACATTTTCTGGCGGTTGATACATTTGCAGAAAATGTAGAGAAAGTCTATCAGGGACTTGTCGGATAGACTCTGGAAAGGAGGGAAATATGGATCTTACAATGGATATTGCAGCATTATCAACACAGATGCATATGGCACAGTTAAGCCAGGATGTCGGTACTGCAATGCTTGGAAAATCACTGGATATGGCAGAGGATCTTGGCTCAGGAATGGTGAAGATGATGGAAGCATCGGTTACACCGGAACTGGGACAGAATATCGATTTGTATGCATAGGAATTGAAGAAGAAGCGGAATATGAGCGGCACATGTAATGTGCCGCTCATATTTCATTTATGCAGAGGGATATGATGTTAAGGTCAAAAGATGCCTTACGGATTGTTCCGTACTTCGTACTCCCACAATTCTGCCCTATATTCGCATATCGTGAAGCTTACGCTCCACTTTTATGCTCATATTGGGGCGGGTCCCAAGGTCTTGCACCCACCTATGAGCAAACTCATGTGGGTTTAGACCTTTTGACCCTGGCATCATAGGTATTATAGTATTTTTGCCTGAAAAATAGTAGTTATTTCCGGAAGGATATGATATAATGCATAAAAATAACAATCTTCAGGGAAAGTAAGGGATAGTATGGTATTAAACTGGATTGTACAGCCGGTGCTGGGTGCAGTGATCGGATCTGTAACAAATTACATTGCGATAAAAATGATGTTTTGTCCGTATACGGAGAAATATATCTTTGGAAAGAAACTTCCATTCACACCGGGGATTATTCCGGCAAGACGGAAAGACATTGCCTGTGCCATCGGGCAGATGGTGGAAGACAATCTAATCGGCAGGGACGAGATCAGGCAGGCATTGCTGGAAGATAAGATGGTAAAAAGGGTCAGACAGGAAATTATGGATTATCATGTGAATATTCCTGTCGACGTGGAAGGAAAGAAATCGCCAGGGGATATTGCGGCAGAACTGTTTTGCAAGCTGGATATCAAAGAAGTGGTAGCACGGGAAGCGGTCGGTTATATCCGGGAAAAAATAGAAGGAAATTTTTTCGGAAAATTTATCGGAGAAAAAATGATTGCGGAAATTGCGGAAAAAGTCGGCGAATGGGCGGAATACTATATGGAGAATCAGGGAAGTGACCTGATTAAGTCCGGAATCGACAATGAAGTGGCAGAGCTTGCAGATATGCGGATCGAAGATATTCTGAAGCATTTTGAGTTCGACACCGGGGAAGTAGAAAAAGCAATTGAGCAGCGTTATTGCGAGTTAGCTGCGGCGAACTATGAGAAAATAGCGGAAGAATTACATATTGCAAAGATTGTGGAAGATAAAATCAACGGAATGGATATTGCCGAACTGGAGAAAATGCTGATTCAGTTAATGAAGAAGGAACTGAATACACTGGTTTATCTCGGCGCAGCAATTGGATTATTGATTGGCATAGCAGGTATATTCATATAAAACAGGGAGAAGAAACATGAGTGATATCAGTATACAGGTGCTTCCGGTTCCGACAAAAAGTGAGGATATTGAAGCTTACAGAAATTATGCCCTGGAGTGGAAACGGAATGGAAGACTGGAAATATGTAAAGAGATGAAAGCAGCAGGAATGGCACAGAAACTGAAACAGGAGATGGCACAGGCCATAAAACAGTTCCGGGAACAGACACCTGGCTGCAGTGAATCCATGGAGTTAAACTTTGTGGTAAAGCTTCTGTTCTGGATCGATATGGCAGCAGCACCCGTTCTGCGTGCGGCAGGCGGCAGAATCTACTATTCCGGACCGGAGAAGAAACAGGAAAAACTGTTTTTTGCCATGCTGGAAAGAAGTGGAATTGTAATCATCCGTGGAGAGATGCCGGCACCTATGCGTGTCGATGTGCGCAGACCTGAGCGGGATGCAAGGACAAAGCTGTCACAGAGCCGGCCACAAAATCCGCCACAAAATCAACCACAGGGTCAGCCGAAGAATTTTTCACGGACTGATATACGGTCAGAACTAAGGCAGGAACTGAGTTATGAAAAGCTGGCACAGCTGGCATCTTCGGTGGTTAAGATCATAGTCTGTGACAGCGATGGAAGAGAACTGGGCTGTGGTTCCGGTATCATGATCAGCCGGGACGGCTATATTCTGACCAACCACCATGTAGCGGTGCGGGGCAGCCGTTACGGAGTGCGGATAGAGGAAGATAATAATATCTATGAAACCGATGAAATGGTAAAGTACAACCAGTTTCTTGATCTGGCGATCATCAGAATAGACAGACAGCTTACTCCTCTTACACTGTATCAGGGCGGGCAGCCGCTGGTGCGCGGACAGAAAGTTGTGGCGATCGGAAGTCCGTTAGGATTGTTTAATACGGTTTCCGATGGCATTATATCGGGATTCCGTCAGATGGATCATGTCAATATGATTCAGTTTACGGCACCGACCTCGCACGGAAGCTCCGGAGGTGCATTGTTAAATATGTACGGCGAACTGATTGGAATCAGTTCAGCAGGCTTTGATCAGGGGCAGAATCTGAATCTTGCCGTGGACTATACGGAGATCGGGAAATTTGTGCAGGGGATTTACCAAAAGATATAGAATACTGTTATATAATTCATATTGATTAATGAAAAACAAAATGATATAATAATTTTGTTTTTTAGAATATTTATGGAGGGATTATAAAAGTGGCAGGTAATAGGAAGGGACCATTGAAAATTTCATTCAATTCCCCGGTGATACTGGGATTTACGATTATTTGTTTTGTGGCACTCATGCTTGACAAGACGACGGCAGGAAAGACAACGCTGATGTTTTTCAGTGAATATCATTCCTCGCTGTTAGATCCGCTTACGTATGTCCGGTTTATCGGACATATATTCGGACATGCAGGCTGGGACCACTTTATGGGGAATATGATGTTACTGCTGATTGTAGGACCGTTGCTCGAAGAGAAATATGGTTCGGGAAATATGATTATGGTAATTATTTTTACAGCGGTGATTACCGGAGTGGTAAATTATATTCTGTTTCCGGGAACGCGGATGTTAGGGGCAAGCGGAGTTGTATTCGCACTGATTCTGCTCTCATCCATAACCAGTATGCGGGATGGATGTATTCCGATGACATTTATATTGGTTGCGGTCATTTATATCGGACAGCAGGTGTATAACGGTCTGTTTATCCGTGACAATATCGCAAACCTGAGTCACATTATCGGAGGAATCACAGGGGCAGCACTTGGATTTGCAATGAACGGAAAGAGACGACATTAAATAAAAGGTGAAACTATGCTATTCAGACAAAACGCACTTCAGACATTAGATGAATATTTTAAACAGATGGGACAGCGACAGGATCAGTGCGTCTATTTTTACCGTATTAATACATATAACGAAGCGATAAAGAACTTTGTCCGCAGGTATTATGAAGTGGCAAGGAAAAATGGAGTTATTATAGAAGGAAAAATTCCAAATCCCGATGAGAAAAATCTCTCATATTATGCTGAAATAATGGGAATGGATTTTCAGATGAGTCCGGGATTTATGGAAAGCGGTCTGAAAAAATGGCTGCCCCGCATGAATGATGTGCAGAGAAAAAACGTGACCATGTCATTGTATGATACTCTGGACGGAATGCGTAAAGCGGGAAAGACGGAAAATATGCTGAAAAACGCATATATTAAGTTTATGTGCTGGCTGTATTATAAATTTGAGCGGATTGTAAACCAGTTAGGGCAGGACGATGTCCCGAAGATTTTATACGAGGGAGATATCAGCAGTTATGAACTGAAACTTTTCTGTATACTGTCCGGTGCAGGCTGTGACATCGTGCTGCTGCAGTATCACGGGGATGCGGAATATTTAAAGCTGGATGCGGGAAGTGCGTATTCGAGAAATTATGAAACGGCTGACGGACAGCAGTTTCCGGCAGATTTTAATCTGGAAGCAATACGGAAGGAACAGACCCTGCTGGCACAACGGAGCCGGCTGTATGGCGGGCTTCCGCCCTGGAATGCGTGTACAAATGCGTGGATTACCGGAAAAGGAATAACGGATATTCTCAAACCAATCTATGCAAGGGGAAAGGACAAGCAGTTCTATTATAACTGCTTTATAAGGATCAAAGGCGTGGAGGACAAGGTCAGTTATGTGAACGACCTGTATCAGATGTATCTGGAACTGAAGGTAAATAACAGGACTCCTGTTATCTGTGAAGGCAGTATTCCGCCTCCGGATCTGGAGGAAATCAGCCGGATACACAGGAGTAATTACAAAAGTGTGGAGCAGATGCTGGTAAATCTTTCGGCGAATATCCAGTATCCTGCAAATAAGGATTTACGCAATATCATGAACCGCGCCTTTATGGACGTTCTGCTGAAAGAATCGGAGCAGGCGGATATGAATCTGAACCGCCTGACAAACAAGGCAATCTATCTTTTATGCTGGCTGAACCGGTACGGATCGGGGCTGTTTTCCAACTGGGAATACCCGCAGACCGGCTGCTTTATCAAATTAGGCGGATGCAAAACTGAGAATGAAGCCGTGTTCCTACGGTTTCTGGCAGGACTTCCGGTCGATGTGCTGGTTCTTGTACCGGATCGGAATGAGAACTGCTGTCTGGAAGATCCACTGCTGTATGAGAAGAACGAAAAAGAATCTTTTACACTCAGACATTTTCCGACCGAACAGACCGGTATGCAGGTGGGAACGGCGGCATATCATGCTGAGCGGGAACTGGATGATATCCTGTATCAGGAAACCGGAATCTACCGAAATCAGCAGTATGCCAGGGCAAATGCGGTAACGTTGAAAACCATGTACGAGGAAATCTCCATTTTGTGGGATCAGGAACTGAAATACCGTCCGAATTTCAGCGTTACGGAAGATATGGTAAATATTCCGGTCATCTTTGCGAAGGTATCCGGTGTGAAAGACGGAAACCGGCAGGAATACTGGAACAGTATCCGCAAATTAATTACGGAAGACACCTATGTTATCCGGGAAGTGCCGCATCTCCGGTCGACCGATGAGAATCCGGTCAAGCCGTATGTGACGGAATTTTTTAAAAACGGCAGACTTTTGAAAGATAAGATAAAATCGCACAGGGCATATCCATATGGATATCTGAGGGAAGAAATCCAGAACCACATACTGGATAAATTGCAATTACTTATTGAACAGCGTATCATCAAAGGCACATTTGAAAATGGGACAGAATATACGGTGATCAGTGTGGTAATGAATCTTAATAAAGAAATATTAAAAATGTTACAAAAATTCGACTTTACAAAAAAGAATCCAAAGTGCCTGTATATCAATACCGGGGAGAAGATAATTTCCCTGGAGGACAGCATACTTATGGCGTTTCTGAATCTGGCGGGGTTTGACATTGTATTCTTTGTGCCGTCGGGTTATCAGAATGTAGAAAATTATTTTAACAAAAAAGTGATGGAGGAACATCAGATAGGGGAATATGTATATGATTTAACAGTCCCGGATCTTATGTCATCAAACATACACCGCTCATGGCGGGACAAATTATTCCGCTGGGGCAATTAAGAGAAATCCGCAGACAGGAATGGAGGTTATTTATGGGATTAGATTTCAGTAAACCGGCATCACAGCCGGCAGTACAGACACAGCCCGCAGAAGAGGCTGAAGTAGTGGAGCAGTACGATATTGTTTCTGACAGACAGCAGATGAACACAGAGCTTACAGGCTCTCCGGAGGTGGATGCACTGGTCAGCCAGATCGAAGTGCATAATCTGGAAACCATCGTATCATTTGGTGCAGAGGCGGCAGAAGAGATATCAAAATGTTCAGATATTGTGTTAAACAATATGAATATGTCACAGCTCGACGATTCCAGTGAGATGTTAAATACACTGGCAAAAATCATGTCGAAGTTTGATATTGATGAATTAAAGGAGAATCCGGGATTATTTGGAAAGCTGTTTGGCAATCTGAGAAAACAACTGGATAAAATTTTGTCAAAATATCATACGATGGGCGAGGAAGTGGACAAGATCTACGTCCAGCTTAAGAAATATGAATCGGAGATTAAGCAGGCAAACCGTAATCTTGACGAAATGTTCAATGCCAATGTCAATTATTACCATGAACTGGTAAAATACATTCTGGCGGGCGAGCAGGGCTGCCGTGAGATAGAGGCATACATTGCCCAGCGTCAGAAAGATATGGAAACAAGCGGGGATAATTCCATCCAGTTTGAGATTCAGAGCCTGAACCAGGCACTCATGATGCTGGAGCAGAGAACACAGGATCTGAGAACCGCGGAAAACGTAGCCATGCAGTCCATACCGATGATAAAAACAATGGAATTCAGCAATATGAATCTTGTAAGAAAGATTAATTCCGCATTTATCGTTACCCTTCCGGTATTTAAGCAGGCACTTGCACAGGCGATTATGTTAAAGCGTCAGAAGCTTCAGGCAGAAGCAATGTCCGCCCTGGATGAAAAGACGAATGAGATGCTGATCAAAAATGCACAGAATACGGTGGAGCAGTCTAAGATGACGGCGAGACTGGCAGCAGGAAGCTCCATCAAGATAGAAACACTGGAAACTACCTGGAAAACCATTGTAAATGGTATTGAAGAAACAAAACAGATTCAGGAAAATGCCAGAAAGAAGAGAATAGAAGATCAGGCAAAACTGGAAAATATCAAAGCAGATTTTAACCGGACATATCATATGCCGGCAAAAAAATAGAGCCTTATAAGGAGGAATGATTATGCCAATTAATTTGACAAAAGGACAGAAAGTAGATTTAACAAAGGGAAACCCGGGACTGAAGAAGATCATGGTAGGACTCGGATGGGATGTCAATGCATTTGATTCAGGTGCGGATTTCGACCTGGATGCGGCTGCATTCATGCTGGGCGAGAACGGAAAATGTCCGACAGAGAAAGAATTTATCTTTTACGGTAATCTTACCCATGAAAGCGAATCCGTAGTGCATATGGGAGATAACCTGACCGGAGAAGGCGAAGGCGATGACGAGCAGATTGAGATTGATCTGACAAAAATTCCTGCCAATGTTTCAAGAATTGCATTTACGGTAACAATATATGATGCAGATGTCAGAAGACAGAATTTCGGACAGGTAAGCAATGCGTATATCCGTATCGTGGATGAAACAACAAACACCGAATTAATCCACTACGACCTCGGAGAAGATTTCTCCATCGAAACAGCCGTTGTAGTCGGAGAATTATATAAACATAATGGTGAATGGAAGTTCAATGCCATCGGAAGCGGTTTCCAGGGCGGTCTTGCAGCACTCTGCGGACATTATGGAATACAGGTAGCATAAGCAACCGGAAATCAGAATTTAGGAGGAAAAGAAGATGCCAGTTAGTTTACAGAAAGGACAGAAGGTTAGCCTGACAAAGGGTAATCCGGGATTAAAAAAAGTAGTCGTAGGACTTGGATGGGATGTGAATGCATTTGATACCGGCGGTGCGTTTGATTTAGACGCAGCAGCGTTTATGCTTGCAGATAATGGAAGAACCACAGGTTCACAGGACTTTGTATTTTATGGAAATCTGACTCATCCGTCAGGAAGCGTCCAGCACATAGGAGATAACCTGACCGGAGAAGGAGATGGTGATGACGAGCAGATCAGGGTGGACTTATCCCTTGTGCCTGCAAATATTACAAAGATTGCATTTACCGTAACGATCTACGATGCGGAAGTCAGAAGACAGAACTTCGGACAGGTAAACAATGCATTTATCCGTATTTACAATGAAGAAACCGGAGAAGAATTACTGCGTTACGATCTCGGAGAGGATTTCTCCATCGAAACAGCAGCCGTATTCGGCGAATTATATAAGAGCGGGGATGAATGGAAATTCAATGCCATCGGAAGCGGATATCAGGGTGGACTTGCCGCATTATGTGCAAATTATGGAATCGATGTTGAGTAAATAAAAAGGAGAAAAGATATGTCAGTTAGTTTACAAAAGGGACAGAAAGTCAGCCTGTCCAAAGAAAATGCCGGCTTATCCCAGGTAATCGCCGGACTTGGATGGGATGAAGTAAAGAGAGCAAGAAAAGGATTATTTGCACCGAAGCCACAGCCAATCGACTGTGATGCGTCCGCATTGCTGCTTCGCAATGGAAAACTTGTGGACAAAGCAGATATCATTTATTTCGGGAATTTAAGGCATAAATCCGGAACTGTACAGCATATGGGAGATAACCTGACCGGAGCGGGTGACGGCGATGATGAACAGATCGTCATCGATCTTGCAAATCTTCCGGCAGAATATGACAGAATTGTACTGGTTGTTAATATTTATCAGGCAGTACAGAGACAGCAGCATTTCGGACTGATTGAGAATGCATTTATCCGTATCGTGGATGCAAAGACAAATCAGGAAATGTGCAAATACAACCTGACAGAAGATTATTCAGGTATGACGGCAATGATTTTTGGTGAAATCTACAGACATAACGGTGAGTGGAAGTTCAATGCCATCGGACAGGGAACAAATGATCCGGGGCTTGGCGAGCTTGTCAACCGCTATGTATAAATAAGACTACAACAGGAGGAAAAGTAAAATTATGAAGTTTAACGGGCTTACAGACAAAGAGGTAGAGGAATCCCGCAAGAAGAACGGATCGAATGAGATCCCGGATTCCGAACCGACCACGTTCTGGCAGGAGTTTAAAGAAACATTCAGCGATCCGATGATTAAGATTCTGCTTGCAATCGCAGCACTTATGATTGTGATGTTCTTCTTTGGATATGCAGAAATCTACGAACCGCTCGGAACAATTATCGCAGTCATCATCGTTGCATTTGTATCAGCAAAGACCGGTGTTGCCAGTGATACCAAATATCGGGAACTCAAGGACAGCACGAAAAAAGATCAGTGTAAGGTACACCGTAACGGTGTGGTAACAGTCATCGATGTAGACGATGTCGTAGTCGGCGATAAAGTACTGTTACAGTCCGGAGATAAGATTCCGGCAGATGGTATCCTGATCGACGGACATTTAAGTGTGGACAACTCCGCATTAAACGGGGAAGCCGAGGAATGTAAAAAGACTGCGGCAGAACCGGCTGTGCAGCTGACAGACAATATCACGGGTGATACTTTCGTGGATAAATACTCCCTGTTCCGCGGGGCAGTGGTATTTGACGGCGAGGGTATTCTTGATGTAAGAAGAGTCGGCGTAAAGACCATGATGGGTAAGATGGCAGAAGAAATGCAGGAAGAAGAGCCGGATTCCCCATTAAAGGTAAAACTGGCAAAACTGGCAGACCAGATTTCAAAATTCGGTTATATCGGTGCGATTGTAATCGCCGTATTATATCTGATTTACTTTATCGCATCAGAAGGCGGTGTAGGTGCATTCTTCGCACTGGGAGCAGAAGAAGTGATTCAGAAGATCGTGGAAGCAGTATCCCTGGCAGTCGTAATTATCGTCTGCGCAGTTCCGGAAGGTCTTCCGCTCATGATTTCCCTTGTGCTGATGCAGAATACCAGTAAAATGCTCGACCACAACGTACTTGTGCGTAAGGCAGAAGGGATTGAAACCGCAGGTTCTTTAAATATTCTGTTCAGTGATAAGACAGGAACAATTACAAAAGGAAAACTGGAAGTCGTAGAATTTTTCACAGCGGATGGTAACGATATTCCGCTTAGTGATTTGAGCAAACACAGCAAGGTAAAAGGACTGGTGGATCTTGCGATCGGTAAAAATACACAGTCCATGTTTGATGCAAATGGCAATGTTATCGGCGGTAATGTTACGGATCAGGCGATGATGAAGTTCATGGGCGAAGAGGTATTCCATATGCTTGGACAGGATAAGGAATGTGTCGTTACCAATGAGCAGGGCTTCAATTCCGCAAATAAATTCAGCCAGGCAGAGATCGGAAGCCTTCATAAGACATTTTATAAGGGTGCACCGGAAAGACTGCTTGCTAAGGCATCAAAATATCTGGATGAAAACGGAAATATCCGTGATATTGATATGGCAGTATTAAACCGCAAGATTGATGAACTGGCAGCGAAAGCCATGCGAGTTCTGGCATTTGGTTATTCAGAAAAGAATATGACGGAAAACCAGATCAATGACGATGTGGTAATCATCGGACTGGTCGGCATCCGTGACGATGTACGTCCGGAGGCAAAAGAAGCGATTGCGGAAGTACAGAGAGCCGGAATCCAGGTAGTCATGATTACCGGTGACAGACTTGAAACAGCAGTAGCCATCGCAAAAGATGCTGGTCTGCTTAAAAATGAAAGCGACCGTGCGATTTCCTCCGCACAGTTAAACGAAATGAGCGATGATGAAGTCAAAGCCATTATTCCACAGATTCGTGTCATTGCCAGGGCATTGCCGACGGATAAATCCAGAATGGTAAGACTCTGTCAGGAAATGAACCTCGTTGTAGGTATGACCGGTGATGGTGTTAATGACTCTCCTGCATTAAAGAGAGCCGATGTCGGATTTGCCATGGGAAGCGGTACGGAAGCAGCCAAAGAAGCCGGAAAAATCGTTATTCTGGATGATAACTTCAAATCCATCAAGGATGCGATCTGGTATGGACGTACGATTTACCACAATATCCTGAAATTCTGTAAATTCCAGCTGGTTATCAACGTGGCAGCAGTCGTTGTCAGTGCGATCGCACCATTCTTCGGAGTGGAAGAACCACTGAAGGTTACACATCTTCTCTTTGTAAACCTCGTTATGGATGGACTGGGTGCAATCATGCTTGGAAATGAGCCTGCCCTTGAGAAGTACATGGATGAAGCACCGAGAAGAAGAGATGAAAGCATTGTCAGCAAAAAGATGATGACACAGATTGTTATCATGGGTGCATGGCTTACGATTGTCAGCTTTGTGTTCCTGAAAGTTCCGTTCTTCAAAGAAACATTCTTTGACGGGGATCAGAAGAAACTTCTGACCGGTTACTTTGTACTCTTTATCGCATCCGCACTGTTTAACGGATTCAATGTCCGTGATGACGGATTCGGTATCTTTAAGGGACTGAATGAGAATACCGGTTTCCTGAAGGTATTCTTCATCATCATCCTGGTGCAGGCACTTATTGTAAATGCCGGATTGGTACCAGTCCTCGGAGTTATCGGAGAAATGTTCAGCTGCGTTCCATTTGGAATTACAGGCTGGGTTGTAGTATTTGTCCTTGCATTTACCATGATACCGGTGGATATGATCCGAAAGATTTTTACAAAAGGAAAATAAGATGTATATAGCCTGCCATGAAAATGGCAGGCTTTTTGTATAAAAGAATATGTTACTGGTTTAGAAGAGAATAGGACAATGTGCATAAAATAAAGGTTTAAATATGGGTATTTTGAATATAGATATGTTTGGAAAAATATGTTATGCTTATTACATAAAATGTAATAGGTGATTGTAATAAAGGGAAAGATCTGGCAATGGTCGGAAACCGTCTATTAAAAACTCAGTTGTATCAGCAATGGTTAGGAAAAAGAGATTATTAGTTGAAGGAAGGGGTTTATCATGAGAAAATTAAAGTTAATCATTCTGGCAGTGGGGGCTGCTGCAATGATGTTGGCATGCAGCAGACAAAAAGAAGATAAGACAGTTAATGAGGAAACAACTGTTGAAGAAAACACGGATTTTTTAAACAGTATAGTCAAAGTAACTGCGATACCATATGGCAAGAAGGAAATTACGGATAAGCAGGAGATAAGAAAAATCTGGGAGCTGTTTGAAAATCTGGAAAAAACAGAAAGCACACCGCCGGAAGAAATAAAGTATGGCAGTGGAGCGGTTTTTTTTATAACAGAGGATGGACAAAAGACAAGTTGGGGCATTAATGGAGAGGGTGTTGGATGGAAGGAAAAATACTACTCAGTGAAAGAAGAAGATATAAAATCTCTGGATGACAGCCTGCGTGAAATATTTGGGGAAACAACTGTTGAAGAAACCACTGATTTTTTAAACAGTATAGTCAAAGTAACTGCGATACCATATGGCAAGAAGGAAATTACGGATAAGCAGGAGATAAGAAAAATCTGGGAGCTGTTTGAAAATCTGGAAAAAACAGAAAGCACACCGCCGGAAGAAATAAAGGTTGGCGGCGGAGCGGTTTTTTTATAACAGAGGATGGACAAAAGACAAGTTGGGACATTAATGGAGAGGGTGTCTGGTGGCAGGAAAAATACTACTCAGTGAAAGAAGAAGATGTGGATTCCCTGTGTGACAGCCTGCGTGAAATATTTGGAGAAGAATAATGTATTTCTTTTAGTACTTGCCATAAATCACTTGATTTTATTTCGGGATAGTGTTACTATGACATTGTAAAAAGAAATCATGTTACCGGGTACGGGCAGGAGCTTCGTACTCTGGTAATTGATGTATACAATGTACAACATTGTGTGCAAATATAATAAAACTATTTAATGCAAGGAGGATAAATCAGACATGTTAGAAAAAGAACAGTGGAATGGTTTTGAAGGAAGACTCTGGAAAGAAGAAATCAACGTAAGAGATTTCATCCAGAAGAACTACACACAGTATGACGGTAATGAAGAATTCCTGGAAGGACCTACAGAAGCTACCGATAAGCTCTGGGGAAGACTTCAGGAACTTCAGAAAGAAGAAAGAGCTAAAGGCGGAGTTCTTGATATGGAAACAAAGGTTGTTTCAGGACTTACAGCTTACGGCCCTGGTTATATTGATGAATCCATGAAAGATTTAGAGCAGATCGTAGGTCTTCAGACAGATAAGCCGTTAAAGAGAGCTTTCATGCCTTACGGTGGTATCAAGATGGCAGAAGAATCCTGCAAAAACTATGGTTATGAACCAGATCCTGAATTACACAAGATCTTCACTGAGTATCACAAGACACACAATCAGGGTGTATTTGATGCTTACACACCTGAAATGAGAAAGGCTCGTCACAGCCACATCATCACAGGTCTTCCTGACACATACGGACGTGGACGTATCGTTGGCGATTACAGAAGAGTTGCTCTTTATGGTATTGATTACCTTATGGAACAGAAAGCAAAAGATTATGCTAACTGTGGCGATGGAACAATGACAGATGACGTTATCCGTCAGAGAGAAGAAATCACAGATCAGTACAAGGCATTAGCAGGAATGAAGAAGATGGCAGCTGCTTATGGTTATGACATTTCACAGCCTGCAAAGAATGCAAAGGAAGCATGCCAGTGGTTATACTTCGGTTATCTTGCAGCGATCAAGACTCAGAACGGTGCAGCTATGTCAGTAGGACGTGTATCAACATTCCTTGATATCTATATCCAGAGAGATTTAGATAATGGCGTAATCACAGAAAAAGAAGCTCAGGAATTAATCGACCATATGGTTATGAAGTTCAGAATGGTTAAGTTTGCAAGAATCACATCTTACAACGAATTATTCTCAGGAGATCCTACATGGGCTACACTTGAAGTTGGTGGTATCGGTGTTGACGGTCGTCACATGGTTACAAAGAACGACTACAGATTCCTTCATACTTTAGAGAACATGGGACCTTCACCGGAACCAAACCTTACAGTATTATACTCAGCTGCACTTCCTGATAACTTCAAGAAATATGCTGCTAAGATTTCTGTAACAACAAGCTCAATCCAGTACGAGAACGATGACGTTATGAAGCCTGTATGGGGCGATGATTACTCAATCTGCTGCTGCGTATCTGCAACACAGACAGGTAAGGAAATGCAGTTCTTCGGAGCAAGAGCAAACCTTGCAAAATGTCTCCTTTACGCTATCAACGGTGGTATTGATGAGAAGTCAGGCGAACAGGTAGGACCGGATTACAAGGCTATTACAGCGGAATATCTTGATTATGATGAAGTAATTAAGAAATTCGACGTTATGATGGACTGGTTAGCAGGACTTTATGTAAATATCCTGAACCTGATTCAGTATATGCATGACAAATATTACTATGAAGCTGCAGAAATGTCTCTTATCGATACAGATGTAAGAAGAACATTCGCTACAGGTATCGCAGGATTCTCACATGTAGTAGATTCCCTTTCTGCTATCAAGTATGCTAAGGTTAAGACAGTTCGTAACGAGGCTGGTCTTGTAGTAGATTACGAAACAGAGGGTGATTTCCCTAAATATGGTAACGATGATGACAGAGCAGATGATATCGCTGTATGGCTCTTAAATTCATTCCTTGAGAAGATCAAGAAGAGACATACTTACAGAGATTCAGAGCCTACAACATCTATCCTTACAATTACTTCAAACGTAGTTTATGGTAAATATACAGGAGCAATGCCTGATGGACGTAAAGCAGGTACTCCGCTTTCACCAGGTGCTAACCCAAGCTACGGTGCAGAACAGAATGGTCTTGTTGCATCTCTTAACTCAGTTGCAAAACTTCCATATGAGTGGGCATTAGATGGTATTTCAAATACTCAGACAATGAATCCGGATGCATTAGGTCATAATGATGATGAAAGAGTAGAAAACCTTGTAGCAGTTATGGATGGATACTTCGATCAGGGCGCTCATCACCTTAACGTAAACGTATTTGGCAAAGAGAAATTAATCGATGCTATGGAACATCCTGAAAAACCGGAATATGCTAACTTTACAATCCGTGTATCAGGATATGCAGTTAAGTTCATCGACCTTACAAAAGAACAGCAGATGGACGTTATTTCAAGAACATTCCACGATCATAGATAAGATTTGTGATTTGAACTTAGAATAAAATTTTGGATGGCAGGTAGAATATAGTATATATTTTACCTGCCATTTGCATTTAAAGGAGGGATTCTGAAATGGAGGAAATAAAAGGACACATTCATTCGATCGAAAGCTTTGGTTCTGTGGACGGACCGGGTGTAAGATTTATCTTCTTTTTAAAGGGCTGTCATATGAGATGCCAGTACTGTCATAATCCGGACACCTGGGCAAAGAAGGATGACGAACTGGTAATGACACCGAAGGAAGCATTTGATAAGGCATACCGTTATCATACCTACTGGAGAAATAACGGGGGAATCACGGTAAGCGGCGGGGAAGCACTTCTGCAGCCAGAGTTTGTGACGGAGTTATTCAAACTGGCAAAGAAGAAAAAAGTGCATACCTGTCTGGATACTTCCGGAAATCCGTTCACCAGGGAAGAGCCGTATTTCAGTAAATTCAATGAACTGATGCAGTATACGGATCTGTTCCTGCTGGATATCAAGGAAATGAATGACGAGAAGCATAAGAAACTGACCGGATGGACTAATGCCAATATTCTTGATCTGGCACAGTATCTTTCCGACAATGGAAAAGATATGTGGATTCGCCATGTACTGGTACCGGGTGTTACGGATGATGAGAGTGATCTGCAGAAGTTATCTGATTTTGTAGCATCCTTAAAGACAGTCCAGAGATTCGAGGTACTTCCGTATCATACACTGGGTGTATTCAAATGGGAAGAACTGGGACTTGATTATGCATTAAAAGATGTCAATCCACCGTCAAAGGAAGAGATCGAACGTGCGGAAACAATCTTAAAAACTGCAGAATATACAGGTTATAAGAACAAATAATACAGGAAAGGGAACAGGAGTTTTGATAAATTTCTGTTCTCTTCTTGATTGTTCAGATAAAATAATATATAATAGGGAATATTCTGTAAACGTATGGAATCGTAACTATAAACCCGTTTTGAAAGGATTTAAATTATGAATTTCTATATTCTGTTGTTTTCTGTTGTTATTATATTATGCGTTATCTGTAATAGGATCTCGAATAAGCTTGGTGTTCCCGTATTATTAATCTTCATCGCACTCGGTATGTTTTTCGGATCGGACGGAGTGATAAAGATTCCGTTTGATAATTTTGTGCTTGCCGAAAATGTCTGTACCGCCGCACTGATCTTCATCATGTTCTACGGAGGATTTGGTACAAAATGGAAGGCGGCAAAGCCCGTCGCAGCGAAAGCGGTGCTTATGTCAACCGTAGGAGTTGTTATGACTGCATTTCTGGTGGGATTGTTCTGTCATTTTGTCATTGGTATTAATTTTCAGGAAAGTCTTCTGATCGGTGCATTGGTCGGTTCAACGGATGCAGCCTCTGTTTTTTCTATTCTGCGTTCCAAACGGCTTAATTTAAAATATCATACGGCTTCCCTTCTGGAGGTGGAAAGCGGAAGCAATGATCCCTGTGCATATATGCTGACCATGATTATGCTCAGTATCATCGGTGGGGACAGCATGACAGTGCCGCATCTTATTTACCTTGTGTTCGCCCAGATTGTATATGGAGCGGTAACCGGAGTGATTGCGGCGGTTGTCACGGGATTTATCATGAAAAAAGTATCCTTTGCCACACAGGGATTTGACACAATCTTTGTGTTTGCCATGGTGCTGCTTGCCTATGCAGTTCCGAGCGAAATCGGCGGAAATGGATATCTGAGTGTATACATATTTGGAATTATTCTCGGAAATATGGAACTGAACCATAAAAAACCGATGGTAAATTTCTTTGATGGTCTGACCGGACTGATGCAGATGCTGTTATTCTTTTTGCTGGGGCTGTTATCATTTCCGTCCGTACTTCCGCAGGTGTTACTGCCGGCAGTTGCCATCGCCCTGTTCCTTACACTCGTGGCAAGACCGCTTACGGTATTTGCTCTGCTCTCCCCGTTCGGCTGTCCGTTGAAGCAGCAGCTTCTGGTGGCACTGGCAGGACTGAGAGGAGCGGCATCCGTTGTATTTGCAATTATGACGGTTACACATCCGGCAAATATCGAAAATGATCTGTTTCATATAGTATTCTGTATTGTACTCTTTTCAATTCTCATACAGGGAATGTTCCTTCCAGTTATGGCAAAAAAACTGGATATGATAGATGAAAAAGAAGATGTATTAAAAACATTTACGGATTATACGGAAGAAGTGCCGGTGCAGTTTATTCAGTTTACCGTTACCCCGGATCACTCCTGGAATGGAAAGCAGGTAAAAGATATCATACTTCCGCCGGAAACACTTCTGGTCCAGATGCGGCAGGAAGAAGAAATCATTACGCCCGATGGAAATACCATGCTGCAGGCGGGAAATGTCCTGATATTAAGTGCAAAGGCAATGCAGGACGTGGAAGAAGTACATCTGACCGAGCTGACACTGGACAGAGGAAATGAGTGGATTGGAAAAATGGTTTCAGAGATTTGTCCCCGTCCGGGTAAACTGGTCATTATGATTCAGCGTGCAGAAGATATTATTATACCAAATGGAAAAACGATACTGGAAGAATCGGATGTACTTGTTATGAAAGAAACATGAGGAATGCTTGAATTTTACTTGCAAATGAGAATCATAAGAGATATAATAAAAAGAGAATCAGAGATTAAATAAAAATGGACACAAGAGGAGGGTTTAGAATGTTAAAAAACTTGTCTAAGTTAAAAATTGAAAAGCGATTAAGTAAATCGTTTACATTAGTATCCTTGATTGCCAGTATAGCAGCAGTTATCGGATTGATT
>UMBT01008505.1_pt1 | contig 20140 bp, 13 predicted proteins | sample 1964001 | NCBI WGS metagenome assembly UMBT01 (sample SAMEA4835945, study PRJEB28245) | human gut metagenome | biome: gut microbiome; material: fecal sample | place: Denmark | collected 2008
CGCACCCATCAGCATGGGCCGGGGTTAGACTCCCGTGGAGCTGTGACCAAAGGAAATACCTTTAGGTACGCCAGCAGCCGTCCGTTTTGCCTCTTTTTCTATTTTTACAAATGACTGAAAGGGGTTACTATGCAAGATAATAAATTGCCGAAAGACAAAGAATGTATCGCAAGTGAAAATCCTCTGGAAGAAACAACGACCTACCATATTGAGGGCAGGTTGTTCGTTGTAAAGCCGGTATTCAAGGATGACAGCGCAAATACCTTTGGAGCAATTCTGCTGCGGCTCATGCAGGCGGATTGTGAACGAAAACCGTGAATCCTTTGCGAACCCGGCTGACAAGTGGTTGTCGGGCGCGGTATAATTGAAGCGTGAAGTTATAGCACGCAAGAAAAATTGTTGTCCGACTGTCCAAGGAAGGAGGACTTATGAAACAGTCGAACAATAAAAAATCCCGTGATGTGACAGCCTTCCTCTACGAGCGGCTTTCCCGTGACGATAATCTGGAAGGTGAGAGTTACAGCATTGGTAATCAGAAAAAATTGCTCACCAAGGTGGCAAAGGAAAAAGGCTACACTAATCTGGTGCATTTCCTGGATGATGGCATTTCCGGCGTGACCATGGATCGCCCCGGCTTCGTGGATATGATCCAACAGCTCGAGCAGGGCAAAGCGGCAGCGGTCTTTGTGAAGGACCTCAGCCGCCTGGGGCGCAACTACATTGAGGTGGGCCGCCTGACCGAAGAATTTTTCCCGGAGCACGATATCCGTCTTGTAGCGGTTTCGGATAACATAGACACCGCCGAGGGCGATAACGAACTTGCCCCAATCCGCAATCTGTTTAACGAATGGTATGCGCGGGACATTTCCAAAAAGCGCAGGATCAGCAATAAGATCAAGGGCAATGCAGGCGAGCCGATGGGTCAGCCTCCCTACGGCTACATGAAAGACCCCGACAATCCGAAACGCTGGATCGTAGATGATGAAGCCGCGCAGGTGGTCAAGCATATTTACGGTATGACCCTGGATGGCATGGGAACGGAGCAGATTGCCGCCCAGCTTGAGCGGGAGGAAATTCTGGCTCCGCGGGCCTATTGGCTGAAAAAGGGCGTCAAGCGCCCCGGAAAAGGTAAACAGCAGCCGCCTACCAAGTGGAACAGCTCCACCGTCACCAAAATCCTGTCCCTGCAAGAGTATTGCGGCGATATTCTCAATTTCAAGACCTACTCAAAGTCCTACAAGAACAAGAAGCGGATCGAAAATGACCGTGAAAATTGGGTGGTTTTCAAAGACGTCCATGAGCCGATCATTGACCGTGCCGTGTGGGAGCAGGTTCAGCAGAAACGGAGGAAAGTCCGCAAGCGCCGCACCAACGAGGGCGAAAAGAATATGTTTTCCGGTCTGCTGGTCTGTGCCGATTGCGGGAATAACCTGCATTTCCATTTCAATCAGGGAAATCCGGAGATACGATATTTCAACTGCTCCAATTATAAAGGCAACCGCGGCACCTGCACCTCTACCCATTATGTCCGGGTGGATTTTCTGGAGCAGGTGGTGTTAGGTGAGATCAAGCGCCTGACCAAGTTTGCCAGCCGGTATGAGGATGATTTCGTCAAGGCTGTTATGGGCAGCACCCAACAGAATGTTGCTTTGGACCGCAGGCTCAAAGAAAAAGAGCTTGCAACTCTGCAAGCCCGTGATGAAGAACTGGATGGATTGTTTGAGCGAATCTATGAGGACAATGTTTCCGGCAAGCTCTCGGATGACCGCTTTGCCAAAATGTCCCGCAGGTATGAGGATGAACAAAAGGAGATATCTGAAAAGATCAGGGCTCTCCGTGCTGAAATGGACAAACTCAGCAGCAAGTCCGTAACGGCAGATATGTTTATCTCCACCGTCCGCAAATACACAAGAGCCAAGGTTCTGACCCCCAGGATGCTCAATGAGCTAATCGATCACATCGAAGTCCATCAGGCGGAGAAGATCGACGGAATATGGGAGCAGCATCTTGTAATCCATTACAACTGTGTGGGAGCAATCTTCATCCCCGATGTGCTTCCACTTCCGGCACCCCAGGTGTCGGTGAATACAAGAAAAGGCGTAGTCGTCAACTACGCCCCAGGTCAACTCGCTGTATGAAAAAAGCGAGTGTTCTTAACAGCCTTTCAAATGCTGTAAGAACACTCGCCATGGTTGAGGAGGCAGGACTTGAACCTGCGCCTTCTGGGTTGTGAGCCTAACGAGCTACCAGCTGCTCCACCGCAATATTTTAAAACAACAGCAAGCAAACCGTCTAACAATTGTCTAACACCATTATTATTTAGCGATTTTTCGCACCACGCGAACCGTTTATTAATTGCGTTATATGGGAAAAATCACGGTTCTACACTGCATGGAATCGAATGACACTGTTTGATATTCGCGTCACAACCACTGTTAACTGGCTCGGAGCACCGCGCTGCCTGCGGCGGATGAAGCGGTGCTCTGAGCAGGAAGAAACAACGAGCGTTGCGACGCGCTCCAAGCGAGCAAGGCGACTATGTTTCTGACCGAAAGGGTCGTTGGTTTCAATACACCTTCGGTGCATGAAAAATGAAGTCGCTACGCTAATGAAGTGCGGTCAAACCGCATGAAAATTAAAAGCGCGCTTTACTTCGTGCGAGCATAGCGAGCACTTCATTACAACGAAGTTGTCGCTTCATGTTTGCGGAGCAAACACTTCATTTATTAAAAAATCATTGTATTAAATGAATTCTATTTAACTGACAGAGCAGGAAGACAGATGTCTTCCTGCTCTGTTTTACTTTATCTACTGACCCCAACCAACTACCCCGCCACACACAGCCACACGGCTGTTAACTGGCTCGGAGCTCTGATGTAAACAGATTTATTTTGTGATGGTTAAATCAACGGCTCTGCTGCATACAGATGTATCGATTATTATATTTGTTTGTTCTAGTCCAAATCGGCATAGCATAAATCAAATCCCCTGAAGATCGAAAATTTCGATTTTCAGGGGATTTTTGTATGATTTTAAAGTTACTGTACGATAAATGATATTGCTTTCTGCAAATAAGTGCGTATAATGTCGTAGAGTTATCTCATCAATGAAATAACCATATTCCTATTTTTCGCCTAATTATAGCACAATAATCCTAAATTCGCAATGACTATTTAGCAAATAGACTCATTTTTATTATAAAATTTTTTCATTCTAAAAAGTGATGAGGAAAATAGCGTAATATCAACGTTTTTTGATGCTTGTCCCGAATATACACAACATTTATTTTTGCAAATAGTCAAAACAAATGACGTTGGAGGTAATTTTTATGTCAGCAAAGAAACAAAAGGCCGTAATTACTGCAAAACAAATCAAAAGGTGTTTGCCCCCTGCTAACTTAAATCCTGCCGGGCACAGAGACAGCAAAAATCTACGGGTAAAAGTAACTGTCGTAAACGCTCAATCACATGAAAAAACGCTTGAATATTACTGCAAAGACTGGCTTTCGGTAATAAAAACAAGGATAAAAGACTCGACATACATTAAATATTTCAATATTGTTAATAACTACATCTTACCTTTTTTGGGTGAGATGCATCCGGAAGAAATAAATGACCTTGTTATTATGAAATTCGGAAACACGCTTTTGGAATCGGGATCAAAGAACAATAACCCGCTTTCTCCCAAGACTGTAAAAGATATACTGCTTGTTTTAAATTCTGTGATGAAACACATCAGACTTTTTTATAAGCGTGACCTCCCGCCGGTAAACATAACATACCCGAAGCGTCCCAAAAGAGATATAAGAGTCCTCACCGCCGAGGAGCAGAAAAGGTTGGTTGAATATTTGACAGTTGATATCGACAACTGTAAATTCGGGGTCATACTCGCTATGTATACCGGACTTAGGATCGGCGAAATATGTGCGCTGAAATGGGGTGAAATATCAATAGAAAACGGTGTGATACATATATGTCATACCATGCAGCGACTTCAAAAAGCCGATTCAGACATCGGAAATAAAACAGAGGTTCTGATAAGTTCTCCGAAAAGCGACTCTTCCGACAGATGGATACCAATGACTGATAATGTGCGTGAATTGTGCACAACAATGAGAATAGGATCGCCGGAGGCATATGTCTTGACCGGGAGCAGCATGCATTTTATGGAACCCAGAAATTTGCAGTATCGGTTCTCAAAGTACACAAGGGATTGCGGAATAAGCGGGGTCACGTTTCACACATTACGTCACACTTTTGCGACACGATGTGTTGAAGTTGGCTTTGAAATAAAATCATTGAGTGAAATTCTCGGCCACTCAGATGTTAAAATAACGCTCAACAGGTATGTTCACTCCTCATCGAAGATGAAAAAAGAGAATATGGACAAACTTTCAACAATCGGCTTCTAAAATCGAATCAAAGCTTTATTTGATGAGATAACTCTACGAAAACTGACAAGTATTGTGTATAAAACGGGTGTTCCCATTCGTTTTTTTATATTTTTTATGAGCTGTTTGACAGCTATGATGCCACTCGGGTGTCATATAGGAGATTTGTGGGGAAAACAGGAAGAGAGGAGACCGGGAATACTGAAAAGCGAGGGGGCTTTTCGGTATGTGGTTGTTATGGAAACGGGAAACGCACAGTATTTATCAAATGCGGCAGAGGTCTATGTATCTGAAATTTCGAAAAGAATTTGTCCTGGGCTCATAAGAGCTTCGGGAGAAAGGACATATCGGTTTTTCAAACGAGCCTTCGATTTATCGAAAGATAATATCGTGGGTCTCGTTTTGTTTTTATCGGAGTCTGTATTTAAGACGAAATCGGCGCGTTGCCGGAATAAATCGCACGCATTTGCCTGTATATGTAGGACGCTTGGATTGGAATCGCGATGCGTACCGCAAGTATACAGCTGTTCTTTTGCAAAGGCAGGTGCGGAATGATGGAATATTCTGTTTTGATGTCGGTATATGCAAAAGAAAAACCGGAGTATTTTGATGAGGCGATTCAAAGTATTTTGAATCAGACCGTCATGACAAATGATTTTGTGATAGTTTGCGACGGCCCGCTGACAGAAGAACTGAATGCCGTGCTTTGCAAACATCTGTCGAAGTATCCCGAAATAATAAAGCCTGTTCGCCTGTCCGAAAACATAGGAACCGGGGCGGCACTGAATGTCGGTGTCGCGCATTGCCGCAACGAGTTGATAGCCAAAATGGATTCAGATGACATATCCGTGCCGACAAGATGCGAACGGCAGCTAAAGGAATTTGCCAAAGATAAAGAGCTAACGGTACTCGGCGGAAATATTATTGAGTTTACGGATAATACAAATAACCCGATAAGCAGACGGCTGGTTCCGTCTGATAACAACGGGATAAGAAGATATGCCAGACGCAGGCAGCCGTTCAACAATATGACGGTCATGTATAAAAAAAGTGCGGTTCAAAAGGTCGGCGGTTATAAAGCAATGACGCGCGGGGAGGATTATGATCTGTATATAAGACTCCTACTGAATGATTTTTATTGCCGAAACATTGATGAAAGCCTGGTATATGCACGGATAAAGGACAAGGGATCGGACAGAAGAACCTCATTTGCCACTTATCGCGGATTTATAAAAACCAGGTGGTATGCTTTGAAAACCGGATATTCAAGCATATGGGATTTTGCAGTTGCCTGCGGCGCACAGACAGCAGTGTTTTTGGCGCCGAAATTTTTACAGGAGTATATCTATCGAAGAATACTTCACAAGCCGATGGAATCCGATCAAAAAACAACCGGCACCAATGGAAAAAGATTTATCGGTGAAATCGATACAAATTTTTGATACAGATAAAATGGAGGATAGATCGCGAATATGGTGAAAACTAAAAGTCCGTCCGGTGTGACGGACAATAACGAGATAACATTATGGAGCGTGGCACGGTTGCTGCTGGGCAAGTTTTATTGGCTGCTCATTTCCGGCTTTGCCTGTGCGCTCATAGTTTGGCTAATTACGACATTTCTTATTGCTCCGACATATGAGTCGAGAGTGAGCTTTTATGTCTATAACAATGCAGATAAGGCTGCTCACGCGAGCACAGTAAACAACAGTGATCTTCAGGCCGCAGAGAGTCTTGCAACGACATATTCCAAGATACTTGAAAGCAACTCGGTGCTCGACGCGGTGCTAAAGGATCTCGGAGACAAATCGGACTTGAGCAGAAAAGATCTCAGTGAGATGATTGATGTTTCAGTTGTTTCCGATACGCAGCTGCTCGAGGTTGTTATCAAATCCAACAGCGCGGAATTTGCCTGCGATGTAGGAAAATCATTTGCAAATGTTGCGCCGACCGAAATAGTCAGAATAACCAAGGCGGGCGGAGTCGAAGTTGTTGACCGACCGGAGGTCGCTTCGGAAAAATCCTCGCCGAGAACCGTCTTTGATACCGCAATAGGTTTTCTCATCGGTGTCGTCGGAATGGCGGTCGCGCTTATACTTAAGATGCTTTCGGATACAACGATATATCTGCCGGAGGATATAGAAAATATATCCGGCGTAACTGTTTTGGGTCAGATACCCGAGATAGACGTGTCCGGTGATGAACATACTTATTGGAAACTTACGAAAGGAGGGGTGATACGCTGTGAAAATAAGAAAGATAAAGATGATAAATCGAAAAAAAACGACGACTGATACTGTTTCAGTCAACAGGAAAAGGCTCATAAACAACGATAGCCCCTTTGCAATAAAAGAGGCATATGTAAAGCTTCGAACCAGCCTGATGTTCTGCATGAAGGCCGACAAAGAAGGTCCGTGCAAGGTCTTTGCGATAACGAGCGCGAATCCCTCGGAAGGAAAGAGTCTTACGGCGGCAAATATTGCGATAAGCTATGCGATGCTCGGTAAAAAGACGCTGCTCATCGACGCAGATATGCGTAAGCCGACTCAGCGCAGACTTTGGAAAGTTGATATATCAACGGGTCTTTGCGATTTCCTTGCTGGTATGGGTCCGCTTGAACTTGTAAAGGTAGAAAATCTGCCATTGTCGATAGTGTGCACCGGCACGATACCGCCCAATCCGTCGGAGCTTTTGGCTTCGGATATAATGAAGCAATTCATTAAGAGATGCGCAAAAAGCTACGACTATGTGATCATCGACACCCCGCCGATAAATACTGTTGCTGATGCACAGATAATTTCGACTTTTGTTGACGGCGTGGTGGTTGTTGCAAAGTCGGGTTCGACGACCTCGGACGAGCTGAGCATGGCGCTGGAAGCAGTTGATCGCGCCGGCGGTAATATGTGCGGCGTAGTTGTCAATGATATGAATATGAAATCGCTGAAATATTCATACAAATACCGATACAGCGATAAGTACGGTTACAAATATGGCTATAAGTACGGTCATAAGTACGGATATAAATATTCGTATGAAGACAGATCCAACAATGCCAAGTGAGTGATACTGCAATGGACATTACTTTTGATTATCATTCCCACATACTTCCCGGGTGCGATCATGGAAGCGACGGAATAAAAACATCGCTAAAACAGATAGAAATGGCTAAAAGCGTGGGAATAAAAACCATATGCGCGACCCCCCATTTTTATCCGCACAAGGAGAGTGTGAAATCATTTCTTGCGAGGCGGCAAAGAACCTACGAAGCCTTGAAAGCAAATCTGCCGGATGGCGCGCCAGAGATAATTCTCGGCGCTGAAGTGCTGATTTGTGACGGAATGGATCAGCTCAGCGGACTTGATCGCCTGTGTCGGCAGGGGACAAATGAACTGCTGCTCGAGCTGCCGTTCTACAAATGGCCCGATCTGGTATGGGAGACGGTCGAACGCCTCAACGATCGGGATGATATACGGATAGTCATCGCTCATGCCGACAGATACCCGCCGGAAGATATAGAAAGGCTGATAGACGAGGATATTCCGCTGCAGCTGAATGTTGAATGCTTCAAAAATCCTCTGCGGCGAAAGCGGTATATATCCTGGGTCAAAAACGGATATGCGAAGTACCTCGGCAGCGATATTCATATGCTCGGCAGTGGATACCGTGATTGGGAGAAGTGTAAAAAGCTGCTTAAAAAACATATATAAGAGGAGCAAAATGGAGAATCTTACGCAGTCCGCAGATACGCTCAGTGAGCATCAGAAGCTGCTTCTTTCCATGCTGAAAGACTTTGATGCCGTGTGCAGAAAACATAATATTCAGTACATGCTTTTTGCGGGCACTGCATTGGGGGCAGTCAGGCATCGCGGCTTTATTCCGTGGGATGACGATGCAGATGTTATTATGCTGCGCTCGGAATATGAGAGGTTTTTTGAATGTGCCGCGAAAGATTTTGATACCGGGAAGTACTTTGTTCAGCGGGAGTTCAGCCCACATTGGCCGATGCAGTTTTCAAAGCTGCGGCTCAATAATACGGCGTGCATAGAGAAATATCATCCGAAAGACCCCGAAATTCATCAGGGCATATATATAGACATTTTCCCGTGTGACAACCTGGCGTATAAAAAAGCAGTCAGAAAGCTCCAGTTTTCGGCTTCAAAAATAGTAATTGCAAAGGCGCTTTACGCCCGTGGATACGAGACTGACAGCATTGCTAAAAAATGTTTTATGCAGTTTTGCCGTCTGCTTCCGCTTGAACCGTTCAGAAGATTTTGCGTCCGCAGTAAAGACTGCGGCTCTGATATGGTGCATTCGTTTTTCGCGGCAAGCAAAAAATATGAAAAAAGCGTTTTCCCGCGCGAATGGTTTGAAAAAACAGTGCGGGTACCGTTTGCGGATACTCAATTTCCCGTGTCGAGTCACTGCGAAGAACTGCTGACCGAGCTTTACGGCGATTATCTGAGAATACCGACGCCCGAGGAAAGAAAGTGTAAGGAGCACGCCGCAATCATAGACACCGAGCGCTCTTACAAGGAGTATCTTGACGAACAGCAAAAAATGAAAATAGATGTATACACAAGAAGCATCAGATAGCCAAATGAATTGAGGAAAAATATGGAACAGAAAACAAAATCGGTCAATAAAAAGAAGCTGATAGCGGTTCTGGCAGTGTCTCTCGCCGCTGTTGTTGCCATTGCGGTTGTTGCGGTGGTTATGATCAAAAACAGAGAAGCTCCGGATGACACTTCCGTGGCTGCAATATCAACGCCGGTTGGTAACTTCACTCTTCCGTCGGAGATTGTGCAGAAGATAGATATTGAGGAAACCACCGACAATAATGTCTACCGTGCGGGGTTCTACGGAACCGTCGGGAACAGCCGTGTTCTCCTGTTTGAGCTTATCGTCGGCGGGAGCAAAGGGGATTATCTCCTGGGCAGCGCACCGGACAAGCATGGAAAAATGCTTGATGTGCGGCTGAATATCAGCGAGATAAAGGCCGATCCGTCGTGGTCAGATGAGGATGTCGAACAGCTTAATCTCATGCAGTCGTGCGTAAACGATATAATCGACCAGCTCAATAACATGAAAGGCTTTGAGAGAACGCAATGAAAAGCAGCATGAGCAAAAAAATAAAACGAAAAATAGGCGCTTTGATTTATTACACATTTGCCCAAAAGCTTCCTCCGTCGTATAGCGGCGCAAAGCTCGGACAGACGGCATGGCGCAGATTTTGCGGAAAGCTCATGCTTGAAAACTGCGGCGTTGGGGTGAACATAGAGAAAGACGCGGTCTTTTCTCAAAAGGTCACGCTCGGCGATTATTCGGGCATAGGCATCAACGCAAAGATATACGGCGAATGTCATATAGGCAGCTTTGTTATGATGGGCACGGACGTTACCGTTATTACGAGAAACCACAGGTTTGACAGAATAGATATCCCGATGATGCAGCAGGGCTTTGAGGAAGAAAAGCCGGTTTATATCGGAGACGATGTATGGATAGGCGACCGCGTTATAATTTTGCCGGGCGTGCATATCGGAAACGGGTGCATTATCGCGGCTGGCAGCGTTGTGACGAAGGATGTGGCACCTTATACTGTCGTGGGCGGAGTTCCGGCGCATTTCATAAAAGAGCGTTTCTCCGAAGAGCAACTTACAAAGCATGAAAACAGTCAATGTCAATGATTCCGAAACTTATGATTATGCAGAAGGCGGTGACAACGGTGCGGGATAGAATACCATTGATGCTTTTACTGGCAGCAGGTACGGCATTCACCTCGGTATGGCTTATTGTTCTGCGGAAGCGGCTGAACTTGAGATGGTATGCGGCGATACCGCTCGCGATATTTCACACGATCTACGGAGTGTTCACGGTAACGGCGTTTGCCTTTCTCGAGAACGGGTTCAATAAAGAGACTTTTGGCAATATGAGTCTGTTCGGCGGAGTGTTTTTCATGCCGTTGGCATACTGGCTGGGCACAAAAATCTCGAAGCGCCCGATGCGTGAAGTATTCGACATTTTTACTCCCTGCATGATTTTCACTGTCATGTGCGCGCGAATAAACTGCGTTATTTCCGGATGTTGCCTCGGACTTCCGATTTCGGGCCTTGACGGAACGCGATTCCCGACGAGGGAGGCGGAACTGATTTTTTATGTCGTTCTGCTTGCGATTATCTGCCCGCGCATAGTAAAAGGCAGAACGGGCGGAAAGGCCTACCCCGTTTATATGATGAGCTACGGAATATTCCGTTTTATCATCGAGTTTTTCCGCCAAGCGCAAACGGACACTCTTTTCCATTTGTCGCATATGTGGGCAACCTTATCCTTAATAATCGGCATAAGTATTTATGTCGAATTGAATATAAAGGGCAAGAAGTATAAAAACGAAAGGAAGAAGATAAAGAAATGAAAGGAAGAATTACCGAAAGATTTGTGGCGCTGCTCCTTGTAGCTCTCACAATAATGGCTTTTCTGCCGTCCGTCACGCTGTCGTCTGCTGCGGCAACATCCGGCACGGTTGCCGGACTAAGCGATGAAAATATCGGCTTGAGCTTCACAGGTGCTGCGGAAGATGCGTGGAGCGCAACCGGCACAACAATCACTGGTTCAGTTGTCTCTGCCGGAGGAACATGTAGTGACACCAGCTACGACTCCACACTGACTATCAAAAACAACAAAGATACGAAAGCCACACTGTCATTCAATTATGCTATTGAGCAGAATAGCGGCACGATTATGGTAGATGGAAGTGCTGTCACGACAAACGGCAGCTTCAGTAAAGAACTTGCCGCCGGTGGTGAAGTAAAGGTTTACATTAAATCTGGCAGCACCACAGCTACAAAAATCACCATGACAAATGTAGTGCTTGTTTCAGATGTAACAGCGACTACTACCTTTGTGCCTGCCGAAAACGGTACCTATACAGTGGATGGTACGGTTGTCACAGAGGAATACAGCAACAAACAAAGTTCCATGACAGCTTATCAGGTGGTAGCGACCCCAGCAGAGGGATATCAGTTCCTTGGCTGGTATAACCTGACCACCGGCAAGTGCATAGCAACTGCCGCAAGCACTGCTCTGAATATTGAAAGCGACTGCACAATCACAGCAAAATTTGCAATCAAAACCGTTGCGCTTTTTGAGACTGGCGGTCAACGGTTTGCAGATTTGAACGAAGCAGTTGCTTATGCGCAGGCAAATAAACAGTCCAAGATTACCCTGGCTACCGACGGTTCTATCAGCGGCACATATACTATTCCCAAAGGCATTACTCTGCTGATTCCTTTTGACGCAGCAGGAACGCTGTATACAAATGCTCCGGCGGCAATTCGTACAACTCCGGCTTCTAAACCGTTTAGGACTCTGACAATGAGTGAAGGCAGCTCCATCACCGTCAATGGCGCCATCAGCTTGGGCGGCAGATATTTTGCCGCAGGCGGCGGTCAGCAGGGGCGTCCGGTGGGCGATTACGGCTATATCAAAATGGCTCGAAACAGTTCTATCACCGTAAAGAACGGCGGCAATCTCTATGCCTGGGGCTTTATCTCCGGCAGCGGCTCTGTGCTGGCTGAATCCGGCGCAACCGTGCATGAGTTCTATCAGATCGCGGATTTCCGCGGCGGCAGCGCTTCTTCCAACATGGGCAACAAAGTTTTCCCTTTCTCCCAGTATTTTGTTCAGAATATCGAGGTTCCTCTGACTCTGAATGCGGGGGCTAATGAAATTGTTTTCAGCGGTGTTTATGCAATGAATACCACATATACCACCTCCATCAATTTTATTGGTGACAACGGTATGTTCAAAGTGGTCTCCGGCAGCTTTACAAAAGACTACGATGAAAAGTCAGATCGTTTGATCCTTACGGTAAACGGTGAAGCAGAATTGAATACACTTGCTCTGAAATTGGCCGGTATGAGTGTCAATTCCGCAAGTTATGTACTGCCCATCACCAACAATATTTCTATCAACATTCAGTCCGGAAAGGTCACAATCAATCAGGACACTGCACTGCTGGCAGGTGTCGAAGTGAGCATTGCTGAGGGTGCTGACTTGACGGTCTCCAATGGTAAGAATGTCTACGTTTATGACGGCGATGAATGGAACTCCGATAACTTTGTCTGGGGTCCTTGCAAGTTCAAGTCTGTTGCCTATGCTCCCGGCAAAGCCTATAACCGCACCAATGCGGATTTGAAGGATGTCAAGGTGGATGTAAACGGCAGCCTGACGGCTATCGGTGCTATCTACACCACCAAGAGTGGCGCAGACACCTGCTCCAGCAAAGGAACCGGCAAATATGTTCAGAAGGGTACACCTGGCACGAAAACCGTGACCTATCAGTATAATGCGAACGGGAATAATGCAGTGACCATTCCGATCACCCCCGCAAGACTTCACAACGCCGACGGCTCCTACACCGAAACGAAGACCGCCAAGGCCGGCGATACCATCAACTATGTCAGCGGCGTCTGGGGCGGCACGCCTTGCGCACATGAGAACACAGAACTTCGTAATGCCAAGGAAGCAACCTGCACCGAGCCCGGCTACACCGGCGACACCTACTGCAAGGATTGTGGCGAGAAAATAGGCACCGGCACGGCTATTCCCGCCAAGGGACATACGGAGGTTATCGATCCTGCCGTTCCGGCGACCTGCGAAGAACCCGGAAAGACCGAGGGCAAGCACTGCTCGGTCTGCAACGAAGTTATTGTCAAGCAGGAAGTTATTCCCGCCAAGGGACATACGGAGGTTATCGATCCTGCCGTCCCGGCGACCTGCGAAGAACCCGGAAAGACCGAGGGCAAGCACTGCTCGGTCTGCAATAAAGTTCTTGTTGAGCAGGAAGCAATTCCTGCAAAGGGACACCGGTGGACGGAAGTCGGTGTTATTGTAACAGCACCTACGTGCGAAAATGCAGGCGTAATGAAATACACTTGTATGGATTGCGGTGAAACAAAGACCGAGGCAATAAGTGCGACAGGGCATCAGAATATCGTTGAAATCGAAGAAAAAGCTGCAACCTGCACCGAGCCCGGTCACAAGGCGGGTACAAAGTGCCTGGATTGTAATGCAATACTTTCCGGGATGGAAGTTATTCCTGCCAAGGGACATACGGAGGTTATCGATCCCGCGGTAGAGCCGACCTGCACAAAGACGGGACTGACCGAGGGCAAGCACTGCTCGGTCTGCAATATGGTTCTTGTTGCACAAGTGGTTGTGCCCGCAAAGGGTCATACCGAAGAGATTCGCAACGCAAAAGAAGCGACGCTGACCGAGGATGGCTATACCGGCGACACATATTGCGCTGAGTGCGGTATTCTTATTAAAAAGGGTGAAGTTATACCGAAAGGCGGCGTAATCGTCAGCTGGGTAGTTGAAGGTGAAACAGTAAAAACGGAGGCCTGCAAAAAAGGCGAGAAGCCCGAGTATACGGGTGCGACTCCTTCAAAGGCGGAAACTTCGCGCTATACTTATGAATTCGACGGCTGGGATCCGGAGATATCCGAGGCAACCGAAGATGTGACATATACGGCGCAGTTTACAGCGATAGGTAAGAACGGACTCTGTGTTGAGGGCAATGATACCTATTGGATAAAGGACGGCGTGAATGTTGAGTTCCCCGGACTTATCAGAATCAATGTCGGCACGGATGCCGCACCTCATTATCATTATTATTATTTCGGCGAGGACAGCAAGGCTGTAAAGGACGGCATGTATAAGGTCGAAAAGAACAACGGTCTTCCGCTTCCCTGTTATAACTACAAGTTTGATGCCGACGGAATTATCGAGCATGATGAGGACACCTCAAAGAACGGTATTTGCGACGGCGACGGTTCAAGGTTCTACTATATCGACGGCGTCAAGGTCGGCGAGGGACTCATAATGGTTGACGGAAGCTACTATTATGCAAGAACATCGACTGCCGAGATAATCAGAGGCCGCAGCTACTGGATAACAAAAACGAATAATTATCCGGTAGAAGCAGGACTCTACAATTTCGATGCCGATGGGAAAATGAGCATAGACGGCTTTGTCGAGTACGGTGGATTTACCTACTATTACGATAACGGAACACTTGCCAAGGGCTTCACGAAGATAGGCGACGATTATTACTTCTTCAACGCCGCCAGCGGAAAGATGTATAAGGACATCGAACTGTGGGTCGGCGGCAACGAGTACGGCATCGAGGCAGGACTTCACTATTTCGGTTCTGACGGCAAGATGCTTGTTCAGGATGTTGAAAACGGAGCCAGGGAAATAGTTGAAAAAGACGGCAAGCTCTATCTCATGATAGACAAGTCGACGGCGCCCGAGGGTCTCTATGAGATTGACGGTGAATACTACTATGCGCAGGCATACGGAGTACTTGCGGTAGATAAAGAAATTTATGCGACTACCGAGCTGCTTGACGGAACCGGTTGGTACAGATTCGGTGCCGACGGCAAGCTCATAAAGAACGGCTTTGCCGATTGCGGCGGATATACCTTCTATTTCACCGACGGTATCCGAGCCAAGGGCTTCACAAAGATAGGCGACGACTATTATATTTTCAACGCTTACAGCGGAAAGATGTATAAGAACGCCAACATGTGGGTCAGCAGCAACGATTACGGTATAAAGAGCGGACTGCACTATTTCGGCGAGGACGGCAAGATGGTCAATCCGGATGTCGAAAACGGCAAGAAGCAGATAGTCGAAAAGGGCGGCAAGCTCTATCTTATGATAGATAAGTCACTTGCGCCCGAGGGTCTCTATGAGATTGACGGCGAGTACTACTATGCACAGACCGACGGAACGCTTGCAGTTGACAAGGATATCTATGCGACTACAAAGCTTCTTGACGGAACCGGTTGGTACAGATTCGGTGCTGACGGCAAGCTCATAAAGAACGGCTTTGCCGATTGCGGCGGATATACCTTCTATTTCACCGACGGTATCCGAGCCAAGGGCTTCACGAAGATAGGCGAGGATTATTATATCTTCAACACCTACAGCGGAAAGATGTACAAGAACGCCGATATGTGGGTCAGCGGTGAAAATGAGTATGGCGTTGAAGGCGGTTTACACTATTTCGACGAGACCGGCAAGATGACAGACGCTTGAGCTATAACAATTTTATTTATTAAAATGCCCTCCCATATTTTTATATGAATGTAATATGGGAGGCGTTGGGTGGAAGCATTATCCGTAAAACGAGAAAGGAATGATAAAATGCAAAAATCACGGACAGCAAAAGTTATATCGCTTATTTTGGCGATAATCATGCTTGCCGGTATTTTCCCTGCATCTGTTCTGGCAGACAGCGGAAACACGGTCAACAGCTATGATGAGTTCATAACCGATCTGACTTGTCTGGAAAACTATGCCAACGAGTATGTCAGCGAGCATCCCAATGAGGATACTGCGGCACTTGTAATCAACTATGTTCGCAGCGGAGTGGAAAAATATACCTCAGGCACATGGACTACGTTCTGTGGCCCGGAAAACACTGCGTTCGTTAACTTCGTTGCACAGCAGGATGAAGCCAACGGCACATTTGCCGCAAAGCTTCGCAGCCTCGATAAGTTCACCCTGCCGAACGGTGACGAGGTTGAATTTGCGCATATGTTCGGCGCAATGGATATGGCATATCATACCGGAAACCAAAAAACCGCAGATCTCGGCAGCTGGGCGGGCGATATATGCGACCTTGTTCAGCTCACCACCAATGCGGGAATAAGCGGTACGGTTGAAGAGATGGCCGAGGAAATACGTACGAAAAACGATAGATATTTCCTTTACGATCATCCCGATCCGGAGGTTCATTCTTTCGGTATTCTCGATCTGTACGGAGATCTTGATGCTTTCTATATTCTCAGAAAGCTTAGCTTAAACGGCTCGATAAGTTCCGTGATGAAAAACTATTTCACGAAGAATCTCAATGACGGACTTCGCGCCAAGTTCTTCCTCGACAACAGATTTGACGGCGCGTCTCAGAAGGATGATATCAGAGACGCCGTTTATGAGACGTATTGCGCCAACGAGGGCGTGAGGACTCTCGAGGGAACATATCTCCCCAACGGAGTTAATCCGGATATAAGAAAGGCCTGCTGCTATGCTTTTGCAGATTATCTTTACGAGACGGCAAAGGATCTGCTCAGCAACTCTTATTACAAGGTCTTCTCCAGCAAAAAGTCTAACATTGCTCCCGGAGTTACGCAGGAGATAAAATACGCAACATCCAAAGATAACAAACAGCTTGTTTATTATCTTGCCACAGCGGATATTACGAGAGGCGACGTTAGTGTCCATGCGAATTACAACGACAACAATCCGGCTGCCGGATGGAAGATGTCTCGTGTCAGCGACCAGGTGAATGCGGCGCAGAAAAGGCATTCAAACCCCGACGATCCCGATAATTACATCGAAAACTATAATGCGGTTGTGGGTGTAAATGCGGACTTCTATGACATGAGCAATGGCGTATCGCACGGTGCTTTGATTATGGAGGGTGTTGTATACCATGATCTTGGCAGCGAGAACTTCTTCGGTATTCTTAAGGACGGTACACCGATAATAGGCGGAAGAAAAGAGTGGAATGCCAACAGCGGTAATATACAGGATGCGGTCGGCGCAGATGTATATCTCGTCAAAGACGGAAAAATAGTACCTGAAGCCGGCAACAACTACTACTCAAGCCGAGCACCCCGTACCTGTGTCGGCATTACCTATGACGGTCAGATAGTGCTTATGACGCTCGACGGACGCCAGGAGCCGTTCTCGGCGGGCGGCAGCTTCGTTGAGATAGCCCAGATAATGTACGACGCAGGCTGCGTTGTGGCGGTCAACCTTGACGGCGGCGGATCAACGACCTTTGCCGCAAAATCGGAGGGCGCCGAAAATGTATCTGTTGTTAACAGACCTTCTGACGGATATGAGAGATCGGTCAGCTCGTCGCTGCTGGTAGTCTCGACTGCCAAGCCGTCAAATGTGTTTGATCACGCAGTGGTTTCGGCGGATTACGATTATCTTACCATCGGCACGGAGCTTGACATCGATGTCAGGGGCGTTACTGCTACCGGCGGGGCGATTTCCATCCCGGAAGGCGCAACTCTTAAAATCTCGGATGAGAGCATAGGAACTATATCTGCCGGCGGCACGTTCACTGCAAAAAATCTCGGTGATGTGAAAATACAGCTTGTGGCGCAGGACGGAACGGTTCTCGGCTCGAAAACCTTACATGTTGTTGAACCGACAGATCTTAAATTTAAAAGAGAGAGCGTAAATGCTATATTCGGAAAAGCCGAAGAGCTTCCGCTTGAGGCGTCTTATAACGGAAATGTTGTTAAGATAAACCCCGGTGACGTTCAGTTTGGCTTTGTAAAAATAACGCTTGTGTCTATCGGTCAGGTTGAAGGCGGAAGCGTCAATACGACAAAAACGGAGTTGGTCTTCGATTATCCTGAAGCCGGCACCGTTAACGGCTTTAATTTTACTCCTAAGGAAGACAGCACTTTGCGCACACTGACCATCGGCGCGGTGCTGAAAAGCAAGCTCCCCGAATTTCAGAATGCGATAAACAGCGAGTACGCAAGAGTATACCAGGAGGCATTGTCAAAGGGCTACACGAAAGAAGAGGCTGCTATTCAGGCTCAAACTGCCGGAATAAATAAGGCTCTCAGCATAGCTGCCAAGCTCACGGTTTACCTCTATAGCGAAGACGAGGCGAGCTTCGATTTTTCGGAGGCTACCGGCGGAAGCGCTCTGGTGGCATGGAAACGCAATGTTTCAAATTCTTACTATAACGAAACTGAAAATGCATATTATGCGATAGATTCTAACGCCCAGTCAGAAATATCATATACATTTGCAGTCGATATGTCAAAGGTGTCTATACCGGAGAAGCTCACGGGGCTGTTATATATGCTCCCGGGAGGAGATCAGGAAGGCCGAACGGCATGGGATTTCCTGCTTCAGTTGGCCGAGCGTATAAGCCCGCTGACTACCGTTTCAATAAGCATAACTGTTCCGGAAGGCTTTACTGTGGATACCTCAAAGCTCAGACTTGCAAACGAGTATTTCACTCTTACCTCCGCTAAGGTTGAGGGCAACAAGCTTACTATAGTATGTAACTTTAAAGAGCAGTCCGAGCCGATAAATCCGACAACCGCAAATCCGCTCTGCGTTCTTACCGGACTTAAATTTATACCTAAGGACGGTGCTGCATGGTCTGAGGACGGAAAGCTTGACTTTACACTCAACGGACAGCTTGACTACGATATCTATGCACATTTCCATGTTCTCAAGACACTTGCTCAGCAGGAAGAGTATCAGCAAAAATACGGACTGTATCCCTATGACAACAGTGCAAACATCAACGGCGACTACGGTGCTCATTTCATGGATACGGCAGACAGCTTTTCCGATAAGTTTGTTTTTGTGAAGAAAAGCAAGGACGGTTGGAGCAGAGAAAACGGTCTGTGGTTATTCTACAGAAACGGCAAGGCTCTCACCGGTATTCAGAAGCTGCCCAGCCATATTGACGGCGAGGAAGGCGAGTTCTGGTATGATCTCGGAACTCAGGGCAGCTGCAGCGATAAGCTGACAGGACTGTTTGAATATGAGGGCGAGCACTATTACGCCCGTTTCGGAGAGCTTGTTTCTGGATGGCAGTCCATTGAAGCGTCCGACGGCGAGTCGTATTTCTATTATTTTGATCCTGTCGATTATACCATGTACACGGGTGTGCGCACCATAAAGGGACTTACCTACACCTTCAATGATGAGGGCGTTATGGTCAGAGGCGCATTCCGTACCGACGAAAGAGGAACAAAGTATTTTGTTGCCGGCGAGTCGGTGTATCGCAGATTTGTTACCCTTGAAGAGGGCACATATTGGCTCGATGTCAATGGCTATGTCGCTTACGGAAATGACCATACCGTTACCACAAATGTCAAGGATGTTACATGGTATCATTTCGATGAGAAAACCGGACTTATGACCGGACTGTGCAACGGATTTATTGACTATCACGGTGAGCTTTACTACTGTGATGAGAACGGAAAGGTCTTTTACGGACTCATCAAAACTGATGGCGGAATAATTTTCACCGCGACTCTCGGCAAGGTCAATGTCAATATGGGCTGCTATGTTGACTCAAGCACAGCAACCAGAGGCTGCAAACTGGAAACCGGAAAATACTGGTGCGGCGATGACGGCTTCATAGTTGCAAACGGATTTGCCGATATCGACGGCGAAACATATTACTTTGAAAATTATAATCACGCCAAGGGCTTTAAAAAGATAGGCGACGATTATTATATCTTTAATGCCGGCACAGGAAGAATGTACAAAGACGCTAACATGTGGGTCGGTGATAACCCGTACGGCATCGAGGGCGGAATACATTATTTCGGCAAGGACGGAAAGATGTTTGTTCCGGATCTCGAGAACGGCGAGAAGAAAATAATCAGCGAAAACGGAAAGCTCTACTTCACCATAGACGGCGTCAAGTTGTCCGAGGGTCTCTATGAACTTGACGGAGACTACTACTATGTCCAGGGCAACAAGGAGCTTGCGGTCAATAAGGACATATATGTCACGACAAAGCTGCTTGACGGAACTGGCTGGTACAGATTCGACGGCGAGGGCAAGCTCATAAAGAACGGATTTGCCGATTGCGGCGGATATACCTTCTATTTTACGGACGGTATCCGTGCTAAGGGCTTTACAAAGATAGGCGACGACTATTATATTTTCAATACCTACAGCGGAAAA
>UMBT01073328.1_pt1 | contig 19921 bp, 10 predicted proteins | sample 1964001 | NCBI WGS metagenome assembly UMBT01 (sample SAMEA4835945, study PRJEB28245) | human gut metagenome | biome: gut microbiome; material: fecal sample | place: Denmark | collected 2008
TACATTGCCGCTGGAAACAAAATCAGCCCCATTAAGTCTTTCAAAAATAGACTGCCACCAACTTTAATCTCTGCCTTTAGGTCTTTTGTAACATGATATCCCATAATCGTACCTTCCCCCTTTCTCAGTTGTTATCTGGTTTTTCTGTTCTTGTTGGCGGTTCGATTCCGTGTCCGAATTGTACACGCTCGGATGAACTTGGTTTTAAAGTTGCTTTTTTTGCTGACTGATTTGCATGACTGACTGAACCGTTTTTTGTCTTTACGCGGCTTCCAGCTAAATTTTTGTGTTGTATTTTGCCTGAATCACTGTCTGTGCGATTCGATAGGTTCGCCTCAGCCTGTGTAGACTTTCTCATTCTGGAACTTTCCTCTTTTTTCAATATGTTATCATCTCTGCTGCTTATATTACTGTCACTTGTATCAGAAGTGTGTCCGATTAGTACACGTCCTGATGTATTCTTCATCGGCTCTGTCTCTTGCTGTTTTGCATCAACAGCTATTGAACTTGCTTCGACTCCTGAACCTGATTCTGAATCATTTCCCATTTCATGCATCGTGCTGCTTCCCACTTCTGTTGGTTCTGAATTACTACTTTCTACCAGTCCATTTGCTGAACTTACTCCACCTTCCGGTTCTGCATTTTCACTTGATACACCTGCCATGCTTTCCGACTGAATAATTGGCTCATCATTTTCTCTGGCAAAACTATTTGAGCTATCCTGTCCAGCTGTCGTTCTATCTGTTTGTCCATTTGCCTGTGTTTTTGAAGCTCCACCCGGCGGTTCCGTTCCAGTCTGTTTTGTTTTTGAGGCTTCTCCAGTCTTTTGTTTTTGATTCTGCATATCAGCTTGTGATATATTTCCTGCTTCACTTTTTGTCTGCGTGCCTTTCTTTGATGCGGTACCTGCACTATCAGAACGTGTATCAGCCTGTCCCGGAGGTTCTTTTCCGGTTCGTCCAGACGAATCCGATTTTTGTTCCGGCTTCTTACCAGCTCCTGCTGAACTGCTTTGTCCGTTTTTCTGTGCTTGTGCTTGCATACCTGTCTGTCCACTTAAAATACTTCCTGGCATTGCTGCACTTCCACCTGAAGCTGAATTTGCGGGTGTCTCAGTATTTCCTGTCTGTCCTTCTGACGTAGTAGCTCCACCAGAATTACTTGCAGAATTATTTGCAAAACCATCTGTATTTGCTGCATCCACCCCAGATGTATTTGCTGCATTTGATGGTTTGCTTTCCTGCGCATTTGTTTGTGTACTGCTATCACCAGAAGCTTGTGAAGTTGCTCCACTTCCCTGCGCTTGTCTGCTTTGTTCTGGCTGCTGCGCACCTCCCGGTGGTTCTTTCCTTCCAGCGGTGGCTGCTGAACCTCCCGGATTTCCAACACCTCCCGGTGGCTGCTGTGCATTCGCTCCGTTTCCTGTTGCTGCCTGCATTCTGTTCTGCTGTGCTTTTCCACCCGGATTCAGCATACTGCTTCCCGCCTTTTTTGCTGCACCTGCAGCAGTTTTTGCTAATTCTCCTCCCTTCTTTGCTGCACCAAGTCCAGACTGCATCAGATGCATTGCCCCCATGGTTTTCATCATGCCATCCTTCATTCCGACATCAATACCACACACGCGCTCTACGATATCCGGGCCATCAATCATTGCAACACCGCCAAATGCAATCAGCAAAATACGAATAAAGTTGTTACTATACTGACTTGCTACCCAGATCTCAAATTCTCTCCAAATGGCAAAGCCCCAGATCATAATCGAAATACTCCAAAATAGGTTCAACAGGTACTGCAAAACCTGCTTTGTTTTCTCACCTGATACCACATCACCGGATAATATGTACGCCAGAATTTCTCCATAGATCATATCCCAAATCAGGCGAAACAAGCGATATGACGCAAAAATCAACACCAATGAATTAACAATTAACTCACCAATAATCGCCATGAAATGAATGGAGTACCGATAGTACAGTGGCGTCAAAAGTCCAAAAAAGCCTTTTCCAATCTTTTTGTAAGTAACCTCACCGCTTGCCTCATCTACTACCATGTAATACTTAAAAACAGTATCCGTTTTCTTCTCTACCTGCTCATTAGGGTCTATGTATTTGATCGTCGCACCTGAGAAACAATTTGGTGACTCAAAACTCCAGTCATTGTTTTTCTGATACAGCAGATCCGTAACATTACTAATAACCGTTGTATCGGCAACGCTGTTTCCATCTGCCATAAAAGCGGTCTGCTCGATTTGGAGTAACTGTGCACCAAGACGCACTCCACCCGGAAGCAGCATCACAACTGCCATGGTAATGATCAAATTTTTTAAAAGAGGTGGTCTATGCTCCGAGAACAAAAAGATGGTTCCTGCTGCCAAAATCGTTACAACAAAAAGGCTGTACCAAATCGGGTAAAACTCGCCAACCTTCATTGCAAACACCTGTGTGAAATCAAGTGCTTGAAATACCGCCTCCCATAAGCCTTGACACAGATCACAAATACTGTGCAGCAGTTTAATGATTTCCCATCCAATCCAACGAATCACAGTGGATGCCACATCGCTTTGCTCAAAATACTCGGCATAGTTATATAGGATATCCTTATAATCCATGCAAATTTTTCAATCCTTTCCTTTTCCAAAATTCCAACTCACAATAGTCCTGCTTGTGCCTTTAAATGTGCAAGTAGATTTCCCTTCTCCTGCAACGGTATGTCTCTGCTCTCTGTTACCTGCACAAGAAGCTCTCCTGCTGTACATCCATTATCTAACAGTTTTTTTACTTTATTGTCCATATTTCCAAGTTTTTGGCACAAGGCTACAAACTGTTTTTCATGAGCCGCCGCGTTTTCCTGCACAATTGCTTTAATAGATGTGTCCCATTGATAGAGTTGCTTCTTTGCCAATTCTTGATGTTGCTCCTTTAAGTGTTTGTACATCCCATCCAACTGATCAAACTCTTCAGTTGGAGCACCTTCATCCTCTAACTGTCTCAATTCCTTTTCCAAATCCTCTAGTTGCTGAGGGATCTGAGCAAATTGTGCTGCCTCAAAACTGATATCATAGTTGTACATCATCTCATCTGTCCGTACTGCTTTCAGAGTTGGCAGATGCAGCGATTCTTCTGATACGGTATTTGCATCAGGAAAGTACTCTTGTAAGTACTGGTAACGATATAAAAAAGCACGTCCTTCCTTTCGTGAATTGAAGATCGGATGAGGCTTCACCGAATTTCCTTTTAAATCACGGCGAAACATGGTACGTAAAATCACATTTTCGCCTTCCTCTAAATCCATTAACTCACGAGGATTAAGTAGTGGACGTTCTTCTACGGTTTCTGTATAACTCTTGTTGAGCGCAAATCTTGTTCCTACTCGATTTACATTCGTGATTGTCTTTGACCCTAACAATGAGGAAAACATTTTGGCGGTTTCCTCTTCGCTAGTCTGCAAAAAGATCTGATTTCCGCAGTTACCTTTGATGATTTTCGCAGCTTCGCCATATTTCAGCGTCAGCTGCGCATCTGTCTGGATGATAAGATTAAACATCATATTCAAACCTAAGCAGATAGAAAGCTTTGAATCTAAATGTTCAATTGGTGGGAACTGCGCTATCTCATCCAGATGAAAGACAATCCTTCGATCACATTTACCAGATGAACTTTGCACACACGCTCTTGCATTTGCCTGATACAACTGATCAATTATAGAAATAGCGATTGCATCTTTTGATCGATCATAGAAAGGAACTTGAAGGAAAAGAGCAATCGGTTTTTTTCCGAAGCCAAGTTCTTCCGGGGAAAATGTGCTTTCTCGCGTTAGCTGCTCCATACCACCAAACGTGTATTGACTCAACTTTGTAAGCATTTGAGAAAAGATGCTGCCTTTTGTCTTATCACCTGATACGTTAATACTGCTGTATACCGCACGCGCACGATCAAAGCGTCCTCGTAAGTCAAAATATTCATCCAGTTTTGTTTTTCCTTTTCCTGCATTTTCTCCTGCAAGGTTTATAAACAGGTTCATTATAGACGCCATATTATTTTTTCTAGCATACACATCTGAAATTTCAAAAGTTATATCTGGCAACGCCCTTGCAACACAAACGCATTCTGAAAAAGGCTGTTCTTGTTTTAGCTGATCATATTCTTGATCTGCTTTCTCTTTTTCCTCTTCATTTAAGCGCTCATATACCAATCTCTTAGTTAAAAACAGCATCGCAAGACGAGCGTTCTCCCGTTTATCCTGCTTCAAACAATCTATTGTATGTGCCATAATCGTTGCTGTCAGCGCACTAGTTGCGTTCGACAAGAAAAAATCAGTATTATCATCACTTTTCCCACCTGCACTGGCAAAGTGTGGATAGGCAAAAGCCTTACACAAAAGTTCTGCATCTGAGTCTTTTCCATCCTGATAATAACGTGTAATCAGGTACAGTGGATTATAGCCCACACCACGCATTGGATTTTCAAGGTTTATGGACATAACCTCATAACCTCTATCCTGAAATGCTTTTGTACACATCTTTCTAAGATCGAATTTCATGTCTAAGATTACTAACGATGGCTGCTTCTCACTTCTGCTGTAGCTGTCCAACATACGCAGCGAAAAAACTTCTCCTTTTCCGGCTCTGGTAATCGCAAGAATCAATGCATTGGTTGCACTCTCATCGAGATACATATAGCCATCCTTACTTGCTACAGGTAAACCACCATTTCCCGGAATCCGTTTGATACTGCCATCCGGGTTCTTTTCCGGTATTTCAGCTACCGCTGGATATTGTTCTTTGATCTCTTGCATCGTTGCAAAACGACTGGTTCCTTTTTGACCTGCTTCTAAACTTCTGAATGCATTTCGGAATCGGTACACATTCAGCACTGCTACTGCAATCGCTATAATAATTGCAAAAATATATACCGGAATCAAAACCGGATAAAAAGTCGTTAGACAACTCCAAGAAAAACAGTCTGCCAGATGTCCCTTGCAAAATCGAATAAAAGTATTGATCAATACATGCAGTACAACAAGCAGCATAAACTCTGCTGCAAGTGTCAGCATAAGTACCCATTGTGGTTTTTCCAGAAGTACATTTCCTTTCAGCATACGGTCTGATTCCTTCATCTGGTCTTTCCACTCCTGTCTCTTTCCCTGTTTTTGCCACTTCTTCTGCTGCATGTTTTCTCACTCCTTGCGCATTTATTTTAAATATAATCTTGATAAAATCCTTTTTATTCTGAGAAGGTATGCAAGCACCGTCATACCTTCCTTTTCTCCCTTCGCAGTACTCAGAATGTTAGCGATGCACCTGCTGACGCAGCAATATTAAAAGCTGACATGATAATTGCAGTTCCAATAATAATGTATGGAACCTGTTTTCTTCCTCTTGCCTTACTTTCATCATCTCCAATCAAAAACTTACTGCCCAAAATCAACAATGCAATACCGATCAATACCGCATTTCCTGCTGTCTGGTATTCATTTGCTAATGTAGAAATTGCTGTAAAGAAATCAGTCAGCGATCCGGCTGCTGGTAACATTATCTTTGTTTCATTCATAGTCAATTTTCTCCTTTTTGTTTGTTTTCTTTTTTGGGTATTGCAAGCCACGCTCTGGGTTTGGGTCGAAACTTTGCCAATAGTCCAATCATGACAAATCCAAGCGCAACACTTCCTGTCTCCAAGAAAAGCAATACTAGATCCTGCCACGGCATTCCTACAATCGTTTTGTTTGTGTCCGAATCAGACACGTTTTCCGCTTGAGTCTGCTCTAATACAGTTTCTGGAGTCTGTGTCACAACTTCTGTCTCAGTTTCTGGTTCTGGCAAAATTTCTTCATAGGTAACATTTGCAGTAATTAAATACCCTGTTGTATCAGATACATATCTGCTCGTATAACGCACCATCGGAAGATCAGCCTCAGCTACCTCACCAGAAAACCATGCACGGGAGCGCTTAATCATTCGATTTCCGGTTGCTTTCACGGATTTCCACCAACCGCCATTCTCATCCTGCCAGCCATCACTATCCCATGCGATTCCAGTAATCTGATTGAATGTTCCATCCAGATTCAGTGATTGCAAAATTTTACTTTCACACCCATCAAACCACGGACTATCATCAGATGCTGCCGGAAAGGTTTCATCACCAACTTCAAATATCCACTGACTTGTTTCATCATTCCAGCGGTACTTAACCCACTGCTCTAATCCTCCTTCCCACCAGTCCGCTCCATCATCTTGTAGATCTGTTCGTGGAATATTACCATATATTGTTTCTCCTGTTGTATCATCGGTCGATTCAATATCAATGGCTTCTGGAATTTCCTGCCCTTCCAAATAGGTACGTTCGACTGAGACTGTCTTGCTTCGCCCGCTTTTTGTCCACTCTTCTTTGGAGGTATCCACAAGTGTATAATGCAGCCCGTCTACTTCAATTTCCTGCTCTGGTGTATATTCCGCATATGCCCATAGCTCTACACTACTATTTTGATATTCCTTTGTCAGTTCTGTAATCTCATACTGCACATCTTTCAGCTGATACGATATTCCAGATTTTTCAATCTTCTCAGGAAATGCATGAGTATCCTGTGTATCTGCAAGATATGTATAAGTCTCCTGCCAGATTGCTGGAAGTGTAACTTGATCCATTTCCTGTGCATATGTTTCTGATGTGTCCGATTCGGACACACTCTGCATTTCTGTTTCCATATTTGCATCTGATGTCAGCTCTACAACAGAAGCCGTATCCGAAATGGACACGGCTTCTGTTGCACTCTCTGCGTATGTTGGCGATGCTGCTGCCAACATCAATCCGCAAAGCATGATAAGTTTTTTTCTCTGTTTCAAGTGTTTTCTTCTCCCCTTTCTGTGTCCGAATCGGACACAAAATAAATGTTATTTAAACGGCTGATCTTTTTAACTGACACAATGCACATAATGCCAACACCCCAAACAATACCTGCCAGAAAAAGAAATCCGCCTCCAATCACTAATGAGCTGATACTAATTGTCATTTTGCACTTTCTCCTTTCCATGTGGATCTGGAACCGGATCTCCATCTATGTATGTTCCGCATACAATTGTACGATCAAAACTGTTCGGCACACACGTTGAAAATACAATCACATGCCCGTGTTCCTTCAACTTTACATCTCCCTGCATACTATTTCGCAGCTTTAATTCACTTTGCCACTTTGAGAAATTCTCGCCCCAACCGTCAAAAGATCTCTGAAAAACATCTGCCGAGCGATGGCACTGAAAAATGGAAAAGATCTGATACCGATAGTTTCCATCCGGTGTCAAAATCCAAAAATATGGTTCATCATCATACAAATTCTGATCTTTCAATAGTACAAGATCTGATAACATGGAGCCATCCCTAACGTTATGCCCATAAATGATGGAATATGGCGATGAAAAATCATCGGCCATGCGGTAGTCCATAAAGATGCAGCCTGCTTTTGAAGTATCACTCGACAGGTCGTAAGTTCGATGCACATAGTATTCATTGTTATCAGCCTGCAAAATAGGGTAAGATATTTGCGGTAATCCAGTAAAGTATACCCAGCCAATAATATCTTCATTGATTTCCTTTAATGCTACCCAGTCTACATCAAACGGTTGCTCCTCGTTTTTCATTTTTATTTGATTTCGTTTTGTGTCCGATTCTAATACGGCTATTTCTGTTGATGGTTCTGGCTGCTCTGACTCATCCGTTGTCTGCAAAACTGCCCCGCGAAGATCTCCATACAATTTCTGATCATCCTGATATTCCTGATAATAGTGCCACAAACAATATCCGAAATATCCTGCTGCAATTATTGCCATAGAAAGCAAGATCATTAAAATAATTGGCATACGTTTATTTTGAGGACTTTTCTCTACCTCATTATTTAAAAGCTCCACCAGATCATCTTTATTTTCTACATATACGATTTTTTTATTTTTCATATTTTCTTTTTATTTGGTTACAGCCCCGGTTGGAAACCGAGGCTGTATAAAATTGCAACACTATACTAATTTATGCTTGTTTTTTCTTCTGATCAGCATAATTGCAATTGCTACTGCTGCCAAAAGTGCAACTGTAAGTCCTGCTACATACGGCATCGGACTTGAATCATCTCCTGTTACTACTGGTGGAATCACCGGCTGTACTGGTACGCTTACTGTCTGGTTCTCGTCATTAAGATCACTGTGATCTACAATCGGATTACCCTGTGTGTCATACAGTGTCTCAAATACTACCAGTGTCTTTCCCTGCAGCTGTGTGGTATCAAATGTGAAGGTTACTTCCACACTTCCGTCTGCTGCTTCTGCAGTAAAGGTAGTTTCTGCGGTTACGCCAATCTGCTGGCCGCCTGCCTTATCCATAATGGTTCCCTTTACCACATAGGTCTTTCCTGCCGTCAGACCCTTGTAAGTTACGGTATCCACTAAGGTTACATTTGTTCCCAGTACCATGGTCTTCGAACCGTCAGTACCATTTACTGCTGTTGTGTGAATCTCTGGATAAGAAATCGTCTGGTCCTCATCAGTAAGATCTTCATGACTTCCGATGGAGATTCCCTCATAGGTGATGTCCTCAAAAGCAACGATCTTCTTTCCTGCAAGTGCGGATGAATCAAACGTAAACTCTAAGATAATGCTTCCGTCTGCTTCTTCTGCAACGAAGGTCTTTTCTGCTGTTACTTCCTTTCCATCAACTGTTAACGGCTCGCCTGTTTCCTTAACCATCAACTTTCCGCTTACAGTATACTCCTTGCCAGGAATCAGGTTCTTGTAGAATACTTCATCCAGTACGGTAGTTTCCTTTGCAACAACGCCATCATGGTCTCCGGTTACCTTATCGGTTGCGGTTGTATGAATCTCTGGAATACGGACGGTCTGACCCTCATCTTCGATATCTGCATGAACTGCCACTTCCTTTTCCTCTGTATACAGAGTTTCGAAAGCTACCAGTGACTTTCCAGCCAATGCAGACGAATCAAAGGTAAAGGTAATGTCGATGCTTCCATCTTCGGTTTCTGCGGTAAAGGTTTCACCTGCGGTTACTTCCTCTCCGTTTACAAGGATCGGCTCGCCTGTCTCCTTATCCATCAGTTTACCGGTTACGGTATACTCTCTTCCGACTTCAAGACCCTCGTAGGAAACAGTGTCTACGATAACAGCCTCATTTTTAGCCTTCTCGATATGATCCTGTGTATCCTCTCCTACTGCTGTGGTATGAATCTTCGGGATATAAACGGTCTGGTCTTCGTCGTCGATATCTTCATGTACGGCAATCTCGATTCCCTCGTACTCAAGATACTCAAAGGCTACAACGGTCTTTGGTGCAAGAATTGAAGCATCAAAGGTAAAGATTACGTCAACACTTCCCTCTTCATTTTCAGCAGTGAAGGTTGTGCTTGCAGTGATTTCCTTACCATCAATTAAGATCGACTCACCTGTCTTCTTATCCATCAGCTTTCCGTGTACGGTATATTCCTTTCCCGGAAGCAGGTGGGAATAGTATACGGTATCAACGATTGTTGCCTTCTCATTTGCCTCGGTATGGTTAATACCGTTCTTTTGATCGGCTGCGGTAGTGTGAATCTCTGGGATGTATACTGTCTGACCTTCATCATCAATTTCATGATGTCTTCCGACTTCCTTACCCTCGGTGTAAAGAGTTTCAAATACAACTGTTGTGGTTCCTGCCAGTGTTTTAGCATCCAGTGTGTAAGTTAACGTGATGGTCATTTCTGCTGCATCTGCAGTAAAGGTCTTCTCATCAGTAACTCTTTCGCCATTGACCTGAATCTCGACTCCGGTATTTCTGTCCATCAGAACTCCCCATACGGTGTATTCGTTACCAACCTTTAAGCCTGTCAGTGCAACCTCATCAGTGATGGTCACTTCCTCTTTTGCACCTGTTACATGATCCTTTGTATCTGTTGCTGCTGCTGTGGTATGTACATCCGGGATGTATACAGTCTGATTCTCATCCTCAATATCTGCATGAACGGCTACCTCCACGCCCTTGTATTCCATGGACTCAAAGGCTACTACTGTAGTTCCTGCGATTGCTGATGCGTCAAACTCGAATACAACTTCAACACTTCCTTCTGCCTTTTCAGCTGTGAAGGTGGTGCTTGCAGTGATTTCCTTACCATCAATTAAGATCGGCTCTTTGGTCTCCTTATTCATCAGGGTTCCGATAACCGTATACTCTTTTTCTGGCAACAGGGACGAATAGGAAACAGTATCGACAATCTTTGCCTTTGGCAGTGCCTCGGTATGATCAATCTCTGTTACTGCATCCTTTGCCTCTGTCTGAATCTTTGGAATGTAAACTGTCTGTGCATCATCTTCGATTTCTGCATGAACGCCTACTTCCTTACCTTCAGTGTACAGAGTTTCGAATACAACAATTAAAGTATCCTCTAATGCTGATCCGTCAAACTTAAAGGTAACATCGACTGTTCCCTTCTGTGCCTTTGCTGTAAACGTGCTTTCTGCAGTTACTTCCTTACCATTTACCGTGATGACCTTTCCTGTTGCCTTGTTCATAAGAACACCTTTTACGGTGTACTCACGGTCAACTTCAAGTCCCTCATAGGAAACGGTATCAACTATAGTTACGTCCTTTTGTGCCTTTGTTACATGATCCTTTGTATCATCTGCGATTGCAGTGGTACGTACCTTCGGGATATAAACGGTCTGATCCTTATCAGTGATATCGGCATGGATCGCAACCTCAACACCCTTATAGGTCAGGTTTTCGTAAGCAACAACTGTAGTTCCTTCCAGAACGGATGCGTCAAATGTAAATACTACTTCTACACTTCCGCTACTCTTTTCTGCCGTAAAGGTTGTACTTGCAGTAATCGGTTCGCCATCAATTAAGATCGGCTCTTTGGTATTCTTGTTCATCAAAGTTCCGGTCATGGTGTATTCCTTGCCCGGCAGTAAGCTTGAATAGGAAACCGTATCAATGATTGTTGCCTGCGGCTTTGCCTCGGTATGGTTGATCTTTGTTACTGCATCTTCTGCATTGGTACGGATCTTTGGAAGGTAAACTGTCTGTGCATCATCATTGATTTCTGCGTGAACGCCTACTTCCTTTTCCTCAGTATAAATAGTCTCAAATACAACAATTAAGGTATCCTCTAACGCTGACCCGTCAAACTTAAAGGTAACATCGACTGTTCCCTTCTGTGCCTTTGCGGTAAACGTGCTCTCTGCTGTTACTTCCTCACCATTTATCGTGATGGTCTCTCCTGTTGCCTTGTTCATAAAAACACCCTTTACGGTGTACTCACGACCAACTTCAAGTCCCTCATAGGAAACGGTATCAACAATAGTTACATTCTTCTTTGCCTCGGTTACATGATCCTTTGTATCATCTGCGATTGCAGTAGTACGTACCTTCGGAATGTAAATTGTCTGACCCTTATCGTTGATATCGGTATGGGCTGCTACCTCTTTATTCTCGGTATACAGCTTCTCGTATACAACGGTAGTGGTTCCTTCTAATGCAGATGCGTCAAAAGCAAAGACAACTTCTACGCTTCCTTCCTTTTTCTCTGCCGTAAAGGTCGTTGATGCTGTTACCGGCTTTCCATTTACAAGAATCTTTGCTCCGGTTCTCTGATTCATCAAAGTTCCGCTTACGGTATATTCTCTTCCGACTTCCAGTCCCTTATAAGTTACGGTATCGGTAATGGTAACTTCCTTGTCTGCTTCGGTATGATTGATTCCGGTTACGTTATCCTTTGCGCTTGTGCGGATTGTCGTGATATATACCGTCTGGTCTTTATCCTCAATATCAGCATGGACAGCGATCTGGATCTTCTTATATGTAAGCGTCTCAAATGCAACAACTGTCTTAGGTGCTACAACACTTGCATCAAAGGTAAAGATTACATCAACACTTCCCTCGGACTTTTCAGGAGTGAATGTGGTGCTTGCGGTAATCTCTTTGCCGTCAGCCAGAACAGCCTTTCCTGTTTCCTTATCCATAAGCGTTCCGCTTACGGTATACTCTCTGCCCGGAAGCAGGTTTGTATAGGAAACTGTATCAACGATGGTAGCTGTCTTGTCCGCCTCGGTGTGGTTAATCTTTGTTTTCTGATCCTTTGCAGTTGTATGAATCTTTGGAATATATACTGTCTGCTCGTCATCCTCAAGATCAGCATGAGCTGCAAGAAGTGCGCCGTCAGAATACAGATTTTCAAATACAACTGTTGTGGTTCCTGCAAGCTCTGATGCGTTCAGAGTGTAGGTTAACGGTATTGTCATTTCATGTGCATCGGCTGTGAAAGTTCTTCTTGCGGTAATTGTGTTTCCATTTACCATGATTGGCTTTCCAGTCTTTGCATTCATTAAAGTTCCGCTTAAAGTATACTCTGTACCAAGCTTCAGTGCCTTAAGTGCTACCTGATCGGTGATTGTAACCTTCTCATTTGCACCAACAACATGATCTTTTGTGTCGTTACTTGTTGCCGTTGTATGTACTGATGGGAAATACTCGGTCTGTCCTTCATCTCTGAGATCTGCATGAACTGCCACCTTCTTTCCCTCGGAATACATATCCTCAAAAGCAACAGTTGTCTTTCCTGCAAGGCATTTGCCTGAAAACTTAAAAGTCACGTCAATTGTTCCGTTTGTCTTTTCAGCGACAAATTCATTTGACGCAGTAATCTTATTTCCTGCATCGTCTAAGATTTCTTTGCCTGTTGCCTTATCGACAAGGGTACCGACTACTGTGTATTTACGTCCGATTTCAACACCATTGTAACGCACGGTATCAATTAAGGTGATATCCTGATCTGCAGCTGAACTGTGACTTCCATTCTCGGCATCAATCAATGTTGTTCGGATACTAGGAATATAGATGATCTGATTTGTGTCAGAGATATCAGTGTGTGCTGCAACTCTCACACCATCCAGATACAGATACTCATAAAATACATACTGGCGTCCACCAAATCCATTAGTCGCATCAAAGTTGAATACAACATCAATACTTCCATCGCTTTCGGTTGGTGTAAATTCAGTGCTTGCGGTAATGCGTCTTCCATTGGATACAATGGCATTTCCTGCGGAAGACATCAGCATACCGGTCATGGTATAAGTCTTACCCGACTGTAAACCGGTGTAAGTAACAGTATCTACAACAGTTACATTACTGTCCTCTTTTACCTGATTTAAGCCAGTGTTCTTATCAGTAGCTTTTGTTTTGATAGACGGGAAGTAGATTGTCTGATTCTTATCATTCAGATCTGCATGTACTGCGTATCTCTTTCCTTCATAATCTAAATTCTCAAAAACTACAATGGTCTTTCCTGCAAGGCTTACACCTGCAAACTGAAACTCAATCTCTACAGTTCCATTACTTTCGGTTGCGGTAATCACCTTGGAAGCTGTAATTTCATTGCCGTCATCATCAAGAACAGCTTTTCCCGTTTCCTGATCCATTAAAGTACCGGTGATTGTATATTCATTACCCACATGAAGTCCAGAATACTCAACTGTATCAATAATCGTAATGGAATCATCTGCATTAGATACGTGATCATCAGTTTCGCTGTCGCGTGCTGTTGTTTTTAAGTCTGGGAATACAACAGTCTGATTTTCATCATCCTTATCCTTATGCTCTGCACAAAACTCTCCATTTAAGGAAAGCTCCTCAAATGCAACTACTGACTTTCCAACAAGCGCAGATGCATCAAATGTAAATGTGACATCCTGTGTGCCGCTTGTTTCGGTTGGCTGGAAGTCAACCGTTTCCGTCATCAGTTCTGTCAGTGCATCCCCTTCCTTCACATACAAAGTTCCTGTCAGCGTATATGTCTTGTCCGTATCCAGATTTTTGTATGCTACATGGTCAGTCAATGTCACTGTACTCGCCGCTTCGATGAAATGTTCTCCGTTTACGTCAACCAGTGTTGTTTTAATTTCCATCGGAACGTTGTTGACTGTTCCAAGATCAAGAACCTTTCCGTCAGTGTCAATTGTGAAGGTGTTGGTATACATCTCCTGCATGCCCTTGGTTGCTTCTGTCTTTAACTCGGTAATGGTGTAGGTTCCATATACAAATGATCCATAAGAATCATTTGCAGCTGTCATGGTTCCTTCACTTCCCATACCAAACCAAAGTCCTGCATCCTTTGCCAGTGAATCCACAACGCTCTGTGGAATAACATCCTTATCACCATACTGGGAAAGAACTGCATCGTTGGCATTGGTATTTGTTGTCTTTCCAGCTGCAGAAGTATATGTACCGTCTGCACCAGTTAAAATGTAATGTGTTTCGCCTGTTGTATTATTTGTGATCCTGAACGGGATATAAGCAAGTGCTTCACCTGTGTCAGAATTTTTCTTTACGAATGACAGATCTCCACGTACAACGCGGTCCATAAAGGTGACTGCATTTGTATCAGGCTCATACTGGATAAATGCTTCTCCCTGATACTCAACTACATTAAAGTAATGGATCTGACCGGTTGTCATTGTGTAGTAATTGTTTGCTGCATTTTCGCGCACTGCATAGTGACCGACAGGGAACTGCATATCTACATCAATGTTTCCTTCTGCATCAGAAGTCACTGTAGTAATTGTCTGTCCTTTGGTATAAGTGTCGTTTCCGATGACAACAGAATCATCCAGACAGTAAATCTCAAAAGAGATTCCCTCAAAGCTGGTTCCGCCCATAGCTGCCTTCTTGTTTAATTCGAAGTCATGCTTTTCCATCTTCGGTGAACCATTGATCTGGCGCTCTGCGTATGTTAAGGTTACGGCAGTCTCATCATCCAGAGAAGTTGAAAGCGCATTGCCGCTCTTAATATATACAGAAGAATTTTCATCAACAAATTGGAACAAATACACATTGTTAGTTCCAGAAAGAGTTTCTCCCGTCTTTACACTACTTACAATAGCTCCATCTTTTGTAAATCCTGCTGGTGCTTTTGTTTCCTCAACAGTTATAGTTCCTAGAGGAATAATATACTCACCACTTTGAGAACTTCCATATACATCGCTTCCTGAAATAATATGATCATCGTCAAGTCTAGCAACGTACATACCATATTTGTTCTTGATTGTTTTAATTACCCATACAGTTGGCTTTACATCTGGATCTGTATCAGCTTTAATTTCTGCTACACTAGTATACTGTTTAGGATAATAAGTAATGGTATATTCAGCTCCAGACAAATCAGCTGTAGTCGTTCCATCGCTATTGATTTTATTTATCTGAATGCCCAACGGATCGTTTAACGGAACATCTGTTGTCTCACACATGACAGGAGCATCGGATGTTGTTCCTGCTGTTACATTTACCGTATAAACAGTACCGTTTGTTTGATAGCCTGATCCCGGAGTTGCATCTGCCTCTCTTACATAGTAAGTACCTTCCGGCAGCTCATATGGCTCGCTGTATCCATTGGCATCCAATGAAAGAACAGCAAGGTTGTTAACACAAGCCTCATCTGTAAAGATTCCATAACGGATGCCTTCAAACTTATAACAGCTGTTTTTGTCTGTCATCTCAGGATTTGCAGATGACTTATGGATCTTTAAATATCCGTTCTTTGGTGCTGACGGATATACGATACTGATTGTTGCGAATGCGCACTGATAGTTTTGAGGATGCACAACACCGCCAACCTGCAGCATTGATGTTACAACCTTAAACGTTGCATACATGTTGCCGTCTCCGCCGTCATGCACATCGGTACACTGGAGTGCCACATTTGGATGGTAATGTCCAAATCCTTCATCTATCGCATAATCCTTTTGGGTACGTCCTGTAAAAGTACTAATCGCATCTACGATATCCTGTGGTGTGCTTGCTGATTCATTACCCCATGCGTGCATACAGGAAAGAAGGACATTAGTTCCCTCCAGATTTAAAACCTTTCCATCGGTACCACTTACCGCACCAAGTCCGTCAGTTCTGTAGCCAAAGATTTTATTTCCACCAAGGTTAACAGAACTGCCATTATATGATGCTCTTTTGCTGATATTTGCCGCAGTCATCTGTACCATATAGCCGGGATCTGCCGAATTTGTGTTAAGCTGAGTCTTAAACCATGAGCTGATCTGCGGTTCTACACCCTTTCCGTTATATAAGCAGAAGGACTGTGCATCATGTGTAGGAACTTCAGTTGCACCAATATGTGTACCTCCACGACCATCATATGCAGTTGTAACACCTGTAATAGTCAGTGCAGTATTGACGTAAATGAACTTGTCTCCTACCGCAAGATTTTTCGGTACACTTTTCTGATCAAGCTTTAAATAAGCGCCATTATACATCTCTGCTGCAAGATTTATACTCTCATCAGCTGAAACTGATCCGATCAATTCCGCAGTGGTTACTTCGGCTGCCATTGAGTACTTTGATGCGGCATTATATCCGATAAGTACATCCAGACTTCCTACTGCATTTGCATCATTAACAACAAACTGCAGAACCTTTCCGTCATTCATGCTTCCCACGCTGTCCGGAAGACTTGCTCCGCGGTTGATTGATGCAGATACAAGATAGTTGTCAACAGAATCATCGTAATCATCATTAAAGACTCTTACTGTTGCAATTCCTGACAAAAGATTTAATTTTGTCGGAAGGAATCTTTCAGTCATATCAGGATAAACTATGTCTGCTGCGATGGTAATCTCACCATTTGGTGTGAATCCGTAAAGAACTTGAATACGAAGGCCAAAGGAAATGCCATACAGCGTTCCCATATCGGACACATACTGTTCTGTAAAGCAGTACTGGTAACGGCTGCTCGGAATACGGTATACACCATTTCCAAGATATTCAATATCCGTAAATGCCTGTGCTTCAACGCCGCCATTATAGAAGCTTGTTGCCGGCTGATAGTCAGCAGACTCAACACCATTTAATGTCGGAACAGTGGAAACAACGTAGTAATTTCCATCAGATCCACGATATACTGGTACGGTTTCCTTAAACATCTCTGGATTTAAGCTCAGGATGTAATCATTTGAGTACCAGTCTGCATTAGAATCAAGCAGACCGTCAATGGTAGTCACACCTGCCTGAACCTTAGACGGATCAACATATGTGTTATAAAACTGCATTGTCTGCTCTGTTCTCTGCAATGACACACCGGTTAAGCTTTCTGCAAACGCGTCATAGCTTTCATAATCCCATGTACGATCAGCAGTAAACTCTTCCTCGTCAATTACATCTGCGAAATCTTTCTCATCCATCTCTGCCATCATTTCTCTGATGGAAAGATATCTTCTATACTGCTCAAATGTCATTGACTCTACAAAGTCAGTCAGTTCTTCCTCAGACAGCTTGTGGATATATTTTGCAACATCCAGATCACTTGAACTGTCATAGTCGAATCCAAAGCTTTCTAACAGCTGATCCTCTTGTGCGCCATATTGTGCCATCCATACAAGCTGATAGTCATACTCTCCAAGACTGCTGATGAAAGCATAGAATGCATCACTCTCATCTCCACCGATTGCTTCGATGTAATAAAGAATATCTTCCTTTGTTGCGGTAGACAGGTCGATTGTTGGCTCTTCGCTTGAAGTCTCTTCAACCGTCTCTGTTTCAGTCACTTCTTCTGTTTCACTTTCAGATTCAGTTGTTGTTTCGTTTTCCTGTGTTTCATCCGGTCCACGTGTTTCATTTGCAGATGTTTCTTCTGCGCTCTCTCCAGAGGTCTGGACTTCTTCTGTACAAACTGCTTCTTCTGTTGTTTCAGGCACTATCTGTGTTTCTACTGTCGATGTCTGCGTTTCGCTTGCTGCTGTTTCTGATCCAGTCTGCACCTGTGTCTCGGCAGTTGTTTCCTCAATAGTACTTTCGACTGCTGCATATGATGTTTCCAATTCTGATGCCATAGTGTTTACTGGTGTCAGCGTTGTTGATACGCTCATCAGTACTGCCATCAGTGTAGAAGTCAGTCTCTTTCCTTTTTTATTTCTAGGATTCATCGTCATATCCTTTCTTACTGTCAATTTTGGTAACTTTCCAAAATCTTTTTTCGCTCTCTTCATATTCATAATCGGAGGATCTCTAAGACGCATCATATATTTTCCTCGCTTCATAATTTATTTTGCGCATAAAAAAAGGCCATGGCATCTACCATAACCTTCTTTCATCTTTATTTATTTTTCTTTAGTCACACCGCAGTCGGAACACTTATAACTTGTAATTACCGTTTCATCCCATGCTGCCTTTTCAACTGCCTGTTCGTTGTGACCTGTCGCATCATGATGGACAATTGTTGTCTCTGCCTCGTGATGGACTGTTTGATAGGTTGCCTCATGATGAACTGTCTGGTAAACAGCATCATGATGAGTAGTTCCAATTTGTTCCCAGTTGCTATGCCAACCCCCTCCACAGCCAGGATCAATTAAAGCATGATAGTCAATATCATCTCCTGTTGTTCCAACTGGAAAACGATATCCACACACATTGCAGATCTCTTGTCCCCAACCATACACCGGCTCATCATAAGCATCTTGTACCAGTACATTTTCATCCCATGCTTCCTGCACAAGTACCTGCTCATCCCATGCTGCCTTCGTGATCACTGTTTCATCCCATGCTGCAGAGTCCTGCACCCACACAGTCTTATACGTTGCATCATGATGGACTACCTTTGTCACTGGCACCCAAGCGTGTGTATGAGCCGTTGTCTGCGGCTGTGTTTCTGGTGCTTTGGTCGGTGCTGTCGTACTCGGACTTTTCGTTGGCGTGCTTGTTGTCGGAGCAACCGTAGTCGGTATAGTTGGCTTAGTCTCTGATACTGAACTGCTATCTTCTTGTGATTTGGTACTGTCAGACGCTTTTGTTTCTTTATTGTTCTCATCTGACAGTTCACCTTCTTGTGACTTTTCTATTTTCTCCACTTCTTCTGTTTCATTTTCTGTGTCAAATTCAGGCATCACCTTTTTTATTTCCACAACAGTAAGCATACCTTCCAACTTCGTACTGCATCCAGTAAACCATGTGCATACCCAAAATAATCCAATCAGGCTATAAATTAACGCTTTTTCCATCATAATTTCTCCATTTCCCCATGTACATGTAATATTCACAAAAGGCACTACCATTTCCGGTAATGCCCTTTTTCATCTCTTTCACGATTTTAACATAGCATACCGAATTTGAAATGTCAACTTTCATGTACTTCCATTAACTATCTCCAACTATCAAAAACAATCACTTCTCTTCATCTTTAGGCTTTATCGTCAACTCATATCCCAATGGATCAAGTAACCGATTCAGTGCTTTAACTGTAGGACATACTTCACCCTTTTCATATTGACTGATTACTTGTCTTGTAACACCAGTCTCTTTTTCTAACGCTCTCTGACTCATATATTCTTTTCGCAATTCTGTATATCGCTCTATCAGCTTTTTCGTTCTTTCAATATAATCACTCATGCATTTCTCCTATTCATTAACCATATTAGGCAAGCATCCTTGAGCGATCTAACGCTCCCTGCAGATACATGAGTCGTCTTTCTACTGTGCCAACCGCCTTTTTCATCTTCATTAGCTTTTCATATCGACGGCATATCGTATCTGACATTTCTTTATAGATTTGCTTTTCCACGGTATGCTTCTGATCCCATTCACTGCGAACACTAGCTTTTTCTTTCAATTTCTGACTTACCTCTTCATAAATCTGATTCTTTTTAAAACCATATTCTGCCTCTAACAACTTCATATTGCTGGATGCATCTTTTCCCTTTGTACGCAATTTTTCCATATCTGAGGCACCACGCAAATACATTTCCTTTAGTATCTGTGCTTCGATCATCACATAATGCTCCATCACATTCTCCAACTTATCTTTCATACTTTCAGGCGCATCTTCCAAAACTACGTCATAGTAATCACAAAATGCCCTCATTTTTTCCCAATATTTTTCTGTTAGTGCCTCCTTC
>UMBT01064964.1_pt1 | contig 19732 bp, 15 predicted proteins | sample 1964001 | NCBI WGS metagenome assembly UMBT01 (sample SAMEA4835945, study PRJEB28245) | human gut metagenome | biome: gut microbiome; material: fecal sample | place: Denmark | collected 2008
AAATACGGCGTACCGCCGTGTCGGTTTACACCGACTTGATTTATGTTATACTATAAACATAAATCAAACGTAACTCACCGAAAAAAACAATCTGACTTCTGCTCGAAAGGATAAATATGGGATTTCTTATTATTGACGGCAACAGCATATTAAATCGTGCATTCTACGGTATCCGTGTGCTGACAAATTCAAGAGGTGTTGCCACAAATGCCGTAACAGGTTTTATGAACACTCTGCTTATGCTTGAAAAGGATGTAGATCCGGATATGATAGCGGTAGCTTTCGACCTTAAAGCGCCGACATTCCGCCATAAGATGTATGACGGCTATAAGGCAAACCGCAAGGGTATGCCCGAAGACCTCGCTCAACAGCTCCCCTATATGAAAAAGATAATCACCGCAATGGGAATAACCATTATCGAAAAAGAGGGCTTTGAAGCCGATGATATAATCGGAACTGTTTCAGCCGCCTGTGCGGATAAGAAGATACCCTGTACAGTGTCAACGGGCGACCGTGACTCGTTCCAGCTTGTAAATGATTACGTTACCGTAAGGCTTGCCAAGACAAAAGGCGACATTTACTACACGCCCGATGTTATTATGGAGGAGTACGGCGTGACTCCGAAACAGATGATAGAAGTAAAGGCACTTATGGGCGATTCGAGCGACAATATTCCCGGTGTTCCCGGCATCGGTGAAAAGACTGCTCTGTCACTTATAAAGGAATTTGCAAGCGTGGACGGAGTTTATGAAAACATCGGCTCAACGCTTATCACAAAGGGTGTACGCACAAAGCTCGAAAACGGCAAGGAAAGCTGTTATATGAGCAGACAGCTTGCCGAAATATGCCTTACCGCACCTATTGATACCGAGCTTTCGCATTATGTTCCGAAAGAACGTGACGATGCCGAGCTTGCAAGATTGTTGTCGGAGCTTGAAATGTACAAGATGCTCCAGAAGCTGAAGCTGCACCCGACTTCCGCTCCGGCAGGCTCAAAAGAGGCTTTGGAAGAATCCGCCGCAAAGCAGATACCCGCAATGCCTGCAGGCGATATAGTTCTGACGCAGGAGGGGAGCGTATACGCAGGCGCAGTAGGCGCTCCGGTAGAATTGTCAGACGGGGAGCTTAAAGCCTATGCAGACAGCGACAGCACGAAGTACACCTTTGATATAAAGGAAACGCTGACCGTTACCGGCTGTGAAAGGCTTAAGAACAACCGTTTTGATACAACGCTTGCGGCTTACCTTGCCGACCCCGATTCAAACGATTACAGCCTGTCAAGGCTTTGCACTCAGTATGGAGTTCCGGAGGGAAACAGCATACAGGAAAAGTCGATAACCGTTGCCGCCCTCAACGATATACTTAATTGCAAAATCGGTGAAACAGGCTCTGCGGCGGTCCTTACCGATATAGAGATACCTCTTGCCACTGTGCTTGTAGCTATGGAGCGTGAGGGTGTAAGCATTGACGCAGACGGTATAAAGGCTTTCGGCAAAGAGGTTTCGGCAAAGGCAGAAAAAATCAGCCGTGAGATCTATGAATACGCAGGTTATGAATTCAATATAGGCTCGCCAAAACAGCTCGGAAGCGTGCTTTTTGAAAAACTTGCATTGCCCAGCGCCAGAAAGACAAAAACAGGCTATTCCACAAACGCCGATGTGCTTGAAAGCCTTATGGACAAGCACCCTATAGTTCCGCTGATAACCGAATACCGTGCGCTTACAAAGCTGCAGAACACATACGTTACAGGACTTCTGAAGGTAGTAGGCGAGGACGGCAGGATTCATTCGACCTTCAAGCAGACAGAAACAAGGACGGGAAGAATTTCAAGCGCCGAGCCGAACATTCAGAATATCCCCGTAAGAACTCCGCTCGGCAGGGAGATGAGAAGATTCTTCACCGCAAAGGACGGCTACCTGCTTGTCGATGCCGACTATTCACAGATCGAACTGCGTGTGCTGGCTCATATTTCGGGCGACGAGATAATGAAGAAAGCGTTCCTTGACGGTGTGGATATTCATACCGTTACCGCATCTCAGGTGTTCAATCAGCCGATAGAGTGGGTAACGCCCGACCTCAGAAGCAAGGCGAAAGCGGTCAACTTCGGCATAGTCTACGGAATAGGCGCATTCTCGCTGTCAAAGGACATCGGTGTTTCAGTGCCGAAAGCAAGCGAATATATCCGCTCCTATCTTTCAAAATATTCCGGCATAGCTCACTATATGGAGCAGACCGTTGCGAAGGCTAAGCGTGACGGCTATGTTGAAACTATGTTCGGCAGAAGAAGATATATCAAAGAGCTTGCCGCAAAGAATAAGAATCTGCAGGCTTTCGGTGAGCGTGTTGCAAAGAACACCCCCATACAGGGTACAGCCGCCGATATAATTAAAATTGCGATGATAAAAGTTTACAACAGACTGAAAGAAAGCGGTCTTGATGCAAGGCTGATACTTCAGGTTCACGATGAACTTATTGTTGAGGCAAAAGAAGATTGCGCAGAAAAGGTAGCCTTACTTTTAAAGGAAGAAATGGAGAATGCCGTAAAGCTCACCGTTCCTATGACGGTAGATGTAAATATTGGCAAAACGTGGTATGATACTCATTGACAATGACTGTTTGACAGATAAAGGAAAAATCACGGCTTTAAATCATCATAATTCATCAATCTGTAGCGACATTGCAGTGATTGAAAAAAAGTGTTTTTCTGTACCGTGGACAGAGCGAAGCATTGAGTCACAGGTGTTCACAGAAGGCTCAATCAATGCCGTTATTCGTGATGATAAAGCCGAAAACAAGCCGGTAGGCTTTATCTGCGGTCAGAGCGTATCCGATGAATGTGAGCTGTATCGCATAGCAGTGCTTCCCGAATACAGACATCAGTGCATCGCCACACAATTAATGGAATATTTCATAAATAAATGCAAAAATAACGGCATAAAAAGCATTTTTCTTGAAGTCCGATGTGATAACGAGCCGGCAAAAAAGCTGTATGAAAAGCACGGCTTTACTGAGGTCGGCAGACGCAGAAACTATTATACAGAGCCGGTTTGCGACGCTTTGATATATAAAGCGGAATTGTAAAACGTCATATTTACGGCAGGAACGGTATTTCTCCGCACCTGCCGTTTTTTTAACCCCTAATAAACCGCATAACAAAGCCATTTATTACACTTCGGCAACAGCAGGAATATCTTGTCCGAAACCGTACTTTCCCGTTCCTGCCGTATTACTGCGTACATTCTCCGATTGCCACAAACCGCATAACAAAGCCAAATGCGTCAAATTTCCACTGTAAACACAAAAACAGCAGACACGTTTTATCCGTGCCTGCCGTTTGTCGTATCAATTGTATATCCCATCAAACCGCATTGTAAAGCCAAATAATCGCTATACACGGTAACCCGCTTCACACGATTTTCTGTTTTATTCTGCACCTGACAAAGTATATGTCTTAACCGCCACAAACCGCATTGCTATGCGATTTGCAGTGCGTTCAGCCCCGCCGTTTCGCTATCGCACGAAACGCACCGACTATTCCAAAGGCGGAACAGTCAGCAGCGACTCGCCGCCGCTTAGATCATGCTTTCCTGCCAGCAGTCAGGCGCTGTAAGACCGAGCATCTTAACGATGGTGGGAGCAACGTTTGCCAGACCGTACTTGGTGGGAACGCCGGGAGCGTACTTTGTATCGTCCTTGATAGTGTACTTGACTTCCTTATCATAGATGATGAAAGGAACGGGGTTGAGCGAGTGGGCTGTTCTTACCTGAACCTCACCCTTCTTGTTCTTTTCGAGCATCTCGTCTGCGTTGCCGTGATCGGCGGTTACTACGAGTGTAACACCGTACTCATCGCAAACCTTGATAAGTCTTGAAAGGCCGAGGTCAACCGCTTCAACACCGATTATTGTTGAGTCGAGGCTGCCTGTGTGTCCGACCATATCGCCGTTGGGGTAGTTGCAACGGATAAAGTCATACTTCTTGCTCTTTATTACTTCGATAAGATCGTCTGTTATCTCAGCGGACTTCATCCACGGACGCTGATCGAATGAAACGTTGTCGGAAGGAATTTCCTTGTATGTTTCAAGCTCTTCGCTGAACTTATCGCTCTTATTGCCGTTCCAGAAGTAAGTTACATGGCCGTACTTCTGTGTTTCGGATACGGCATATTCGTTAAGACCTGCGGCAACGAGTACCTCTGTGAGAGTGTTTGTGATCTCGGGAGGATTTACAAGGAAGCGTGCAGGAAGCTTTAAGTCGCCGTCATACTGCAGCATACCTGCGAAGCATACGTCGGGCTTTGCGCCTCTGTCAAATGCAGTGAAGTCGTCATCGTCAAATGCCATTGAAAGCTCGATAGCACGGTCGCCTCTGAAGTTGAAGAGGATAACGCTGTCCTTGTCAACTATCTTACCTACAGGCTCGCCGTTCTCAGCGATTACGAATGCAGGGAGATCCTGGTCGATGATGCCGTCGTTTTCCTTACGGTAGGTCTCTACAGCTTCCATAGCTGATGCAAACTGTCTGCCCTCGCCCTTGACGTGAGTCTTCCAGCCGAGTTCAACCATAGGCCAGTCAGCCTGATAACGATCCATAGTAACCTTCATACGTCCGCCGCCGCTTGCTATCTTACCGTCAAAAGCGCCGTCCGCATTAAGTTCCTTGAGGAAGCTCTCAAGCTGTTCAATATATATCGGAGCAGAAGTAGCGGGTACATCTCTTCCGTCGAGCAGAATGTGTACTCTTGCCTTCTTGATGCCCTCGTTCTTGGCTTCTGTCAGCATCTTGAACAGGTGCTTGATATTTGAGTGAACGTTACCGTCTGATAAAAGACCGATGAAGTGCAGGGTGCTGTTGTTAGCCTTGCAGTTGTCAACGAGTTCCTTCCAAGCCTCAGACTGATACATCTTTCCGCTTTCGATAGATTCGTTAACAAGCTTTGCGCCCTGTGAGTAGATCTGACCGCAGCCGAGTGCGTTGTGACCTACCTCTGAGTTGCCCATATCGTCATCTGTAGGCAGACCTACAGCGTCACCGTGAGCCTTTAAACGAGTGTTGGGGCATTCTCTTAAAAGTCTGTCAAGAGTAGGAGTGTTGGCGAGTGTAACTGCGTCGCCAAGACCTGTCTTTGAAAAGCCTACGCCGTCCATTACAACGAGTAAAACGGGTTTTGCCATTTGTTTAGTCGTCCTTTCGTAAATATCCGATTTTTGATTAGCCGTTTACGGCAGCCTTGATGATAGTTGTGAAATCAGCAGCCTTGAGTGAAGCACCGCCGATAAGACCGCCGTCAACGTTTGTCTTTGAGAGCAGTTCTTCAGCGTTCTTTGCGTTCATAGAGCCACCGTACTGGATCGTGATCGTTTCTGCGACATCTGCACCGTAGAGCTTAGCGAGTGTAGCACGGATGAAAGCGCAAACCTCTTCAGCCTGATCTGCTGTAGCTGTCTTGCCTGTACCGATAGCCCAAACGGGTTCGTAAGCGATTATGCACTTCTTGAGGTCGTCTGCGGAGATGCCGAAGAAATCAAGCTTTATCTGACGTGCGATAACTTCTTCTGTAATGTTGCATTCACGCTCCCAGAGAAGCTCGCCTACGCATACGATGGGCTTTAAGCCTGCTTCAAGAGCAGCCTTTGTTCTCTTGTTTACTGTTTCGTCTGTTTCAGCAAAATACTGACGGCGCTCGGAGTGACCGAGTACAACATATTCAACACCCATTTCAGCGAGCATATCAGCTGAAATTTCGCCTGTGAAAGCACCGCTCTTTTCAAAGTGGCAGTTCTCGGCGCCGATCTTTATGTTTGTGCCTGCTGTTACAGCGAGAGCTGTTTCAAGGTTTGTAAAGGGAACGCAGGCTACGACCTCAACGTCCTTTACATCAGCTAACATAGGCTTTAATTCTTCTAAAAGAGCCTTAGCCTCGGGTCTTGTCTTATTCATCTTCCAGTTACCTGCGATAACTGCTTTTCTTACTGTCTTTTTCATGATACAGTGTTCCTTTCGTTTTTTATTATAAATTGCTTATTACACAACAATAAGGGCGGAGAATATCCGCCCTCAGAAATGTCATCAACTTTATAAATGAAGTTTCATCGGAATATCCCTAACCCCATACCCCTTCCCCTTGGCGAAGGATTGTGTATGCTTGGTTAGCTTTGCGTCATGCAAAGCTCTTGGGCATACACGCCCGGCATCCGTGCCGGGCTGAGAGTGGGGGATTCGCCCCTGCGACCCCATTTAAATCAGATGCTTTATGACAATCTGAGGGCAGAATAATCTGCCCTCGTTATTTTTACTTGTCCTGAATGCAAGCGATACCGGGAAGTACCTTACCTTCGAGGTATTCAAGAGAAGCACCGCCGCCTGTTGAGATGTGGCTCATCTTGTCTGCATAACCGAGGTTGATAGCAGCTGTAGCCGAGTCGCCGCCGCCGATGATCGTTGTAGCGTCTGCCTCTGCAAGAGCTTCGCAGACAGCAACTGTACCCTTCTTTAATACGGGGTTTTCAAATACGCCCATAGGACCGTTCCATACAACTGTCTTAGCTGACTTAGCCGCATCAGCGAACAGAGCCATTGTCTTAGGACCGATGTCAAGACCCATCATATCAGCAGGGATCTTGTCAGCGTCAACAACGCTTACTTCGATCTCAGCGTCGATAGGATCGGGGAATTCCTTTGCAATTGTTGTATCAATGGGGAGAAGGAGCTTCTTGCCGAGCTTTTCAGCCTTTTCAATCATTTCCTTGCAGTAGTCGATCTTCTCGTTGTCAACGAGTGATGTACCTACTTCATAGCCCTTAGCCTTTAAGAATGTGTAAGCCATACCGCCGCCGATGATAAGTGTGTCGCACTTTTCGAGGAGGTTTGATATAACATTCAGCTTGTCTGCAACCTTAGCACCGCCGAGGATAGCAACGAAAGGTCTTACGGGGTTTTCAACAGCGTTGCCTAAGAACTCGATTTCCTTGTTCATAAGGTAGCCTACTGCTGTTTCCTTAACAAACTTTGTAACGCCTGCTGTAGAAGCGTGTGCTCTGTGTGCAGAACCGAAAGCGTCCATTACGAATACATCGTCGTCAACGAGATCTGCAAGCTCCTTAGCGAATGCTTCACCGTTCTTTGTTTCTTCAGCTCCACGGAAACGTGTGTTTTCAAGAACAACTATCTCGCCGTCCTTCATTTCTGCAACTGCCTTCTTAGCGTTCTCGCCTACTACTGTATCGTCTTTAGCGAAAACTACCTTTGTATTAACAAGCTCTGCAAGTCTTTCTGCAGCAGCCTTAAGAGAGAACTTCTCCTCGGGACCGTTCTTCGGCTTGCCGAGATGTGAACAAAGAACTATCTTTGCGCCGTTCTCAACTAACTTATTGATTGTGGGAAGTGCGGCCTGGATTCTGTTGTCGTTTGTGATCTTGCCGTCCTTCATAGGTACGTTGAAGTCTACACGAACAAGGACTTTTCTGCCCTTTACCTGTAAATCTTCTACATTCTTCTTGTTTAATTTGCTCATGGTAATGATCCTTTCGCTTTTACTTTATTTGTATGAGGCTCTCCTCAAGAAATACAAATTTCACGCATATTTTTATACTTCTGCGCTCATATTTTATTTTACCAAAAAAGCGGATAAAATGCAAGTACTTTTTATAAAGAAATCGAATAAAACAGCACAGCGTAAATCCGCAAATTTTTTAGTCTGTCAGCACATTTGAATATATCACTCTTTTTCGGGGGGTTACATTGCACTTTGCGAAAAGATCGCTTACCGTCACAAAAGTATATCCCTGCCTTTTAAGCTCCGGTATTATCGTATCGAGCGCCTGTACCGTGCGGAAATTGCCCTCCATATCGTGCAGAAGTATTATCATACCGTTTTGCGCCTGAGCGATTATACGCTTACTGCGTTCTTCTGCGGATATTTCGTCAAGCCAGTCCTCCGCACCGTTTCCGCAGATAAATGTCAGCGGTATATCGTCATACATACTGTCGCAAAGCGCAATATACGGCGGACGGAAAAATTTCGGGGCGATACCGCCTGTTATCTGCTTTATCTTGCTGTTCGTGTATTCAATTTCAGCCTTTATTTCTTCGCTTGTCTGCTGAGGCATCGCACTGTGCGTCCTGCTGTGGTTGCATATCTCACAGCCGTACTCAAAGCATTCACGGGCTACCTTTGCGCTTTCCTCGTTTATATTATTGCCTACAAGGAAAAAGCTGCCCGTAACGTTATGCTTTTTCAGCATTTCAAGCACCTGCGGTGTTGTGACCGTGTTCGGTCCGTCGTCAAATGTAAGCGCTATGTACTTATTCTCCATCTTCTGCTCCTTTTTTTCTTGCAGGATACAACACATCTACAAAGCGGAACAGCGACAGCGAAAATACGATATTCGTCACGCTGTTGCAGAAATAATATCCCATAAAATTAGTTCTTTCGACCGAGCCGTAAAAAACGAAAACGCTCGAAAAGTATATAAGCCCCGTAATAAGATATATCGCAGGACATATCATAGCGGCTTTTCTGCTCATTGTACCTCGCACAAGCTGTATCATAACTATCGAGTCCAGAAGAAGAAATATATCCATAACAAGATACAGCGTTACATTATATTCTCCGCCGGAAACAAAGCCGTTTTCCGATATGAACGACAAGTCATACACAAGGCTCGGCGCTATGCCTATAATGCACATATAGGGGATAAGGGTGAACATTTTTCTGCTTTCCCTGTAATAAAAGACCGCTACAGAAACAGAAAACCACAGATACATTATAAGAGTAGACGGTATAGATGCCGCATACGCTCCGCAGTTTATACAGCCTGCCGATATAATGTGCGGCATATAGTCGATTATCTCGAATACGCCCTGCACCCCGACAAGCAGTGACAGCACAAACAATAGCAATGCGTGTGCCAGCAGAAATGTTTCGCTTTTTTCGGCTTGCGTTTTATTGCTCAGCATGAATTACCTCCGTTTCTGCGGCTTCAATATCAACAAGACATTTTTTCCGCCATTTGCCGCCCTTATATCTGATAAGACACATTACAGCTGTCAGCACCCAGGTAAGACAGGTCGTTGTCCATACCGCCCACATTCCCACTCCGGGTATATTAACAAGTATTGCCGCAAAGCCTATTCTGCCGACTACCTCGGCAAGTCCGTTCAGAAATGCAAATCCTACATCGCCCGCACCGTTTAAAAGTCCTCTTGTCGTGTGGATAAAGCCCAGCGGAACATAGAAGCAGGCAGACAGCAAAAGCGCCTTTGCGCCTATATCTATAACCTGTTCTTCGGTAACGAAGAAGCCGACTATGTATCTGCTTGTAAAAGCAAACACACCGAGCATCAGCAAGCCGAAAGCGGTCGATATAAGCATTGAACGGTGATAGCCTTTCACCACCCTGTCGGGCTTTGCCGCTCCGACATTCTGACCTGCAAAGGTCGAAAGCGCCGTGCCGAGCGAATTGAAGGGCTGTTGTATAAGCTGTTCTACACGCATTGTCGCAGTGTATGCGGCAACCACTATATCTCCGAATGAGTTTGCGGTCTTCTGAAGTGAAATCATCGACACGGAAACAAGCGCATTCTGCAAAGCTATGGGAGTGCCCGTTTTCATACAACGTACAAACTGCTCCCTGCGAAGCCTGAGATGTTCTCTTTTCAGCCGGAAATATTCGTTTTTCTTTACCGCAAACAAAATACTTCCGACAGCGGAAACTCCCTGTGCGATAACTGTAGCGAGCGCCGCACCGACTACCCCCATACCGAATACCATTACAAAAAGCAGGTCAAGTCCTACATTCAGTATACTTGCGACAATAAGAAAATACAGCGGAGTTTTCGAATCCCCGAGTGCACGAAGCACCGAGTTTATCCAGTTGTAGCCTGCTACCGCAATCGTTCCTGCACAGGCAGTACGCATATAGTCCACAGCGTTTGCGAGTATGTTCTGCGGAGTGTCGAGCATCTGCAAAAGAAGATGCGCAAAGGCTACCGAAATAATCGTCAGCCCCAGCCCGACAAAGCCGAGCGCATAAGCCGAGTTTGCGATAAAACGCTTTACATCGTCGTGCCGTCCCGCACCGAAGCTCTGTGCTATCAGTATTCCCGCACCTGCCGAAAGGCCGTTACACAGCGTGTAAAACAGGAACGTTATCGAGCCTGTCGCACCGACCGCCGCCAGTGCCTCGTGACCGAGATAACGTCCGACTATTACCGAATCGACTATATTATAAAACTGCTGGAACAGATTTCCCGCAAGCAAGGGCAGAGTGAACATAAGTATGTGCTTAAGCTCACTTCCCTGCGTCATATTTCTTACATATTTGTTCATATATTCTACCGTACAACATTGTTTTATTTTGTTCGGGCAAAGCCCATAGATATAGAAATTATAACCTTTTTTTACGGTACTGTCAATAATGCATCGTGCTTAATATATTGTAACTGTGTACAAATAAGGACGGGGAATACTGTCGGAATGACGAAAAATGTAACGGCGGGAATTGTCGCACCGCCGTGAATATTGACAAACGGTGCGGAATATGACATAATTATCTTGGATAACTATCCGGTAAACAAAACAGCTGAGATAATCCGAAAGGAAAAGCAAATGAAATTAAGAAAACGGATAATCGCCGGTTTTCTGTCGGCACTGTTCATATTATGTTCCGTGTCGCTTCCGGTTGCGGCGGCGGCTGACCCGTACACATGGGACGGCATCTCTGTGCTTGCGGCGGACAGAACCTATTACATAAAAAGCAATATAACACTCGACAAAAGCCTTACTGTACCGGCAGGTACTGTGATGGTACTGCTCAGCGGAACATCCGTTACCGTACCATACGGTATTACCCTTGATATAAAGGGCAGACTTGTTGCGGATAACGGCGCATCGCTTATAATAAACGGCACGCTCAATGCCTACGGCGGTTCTGCTCTGGATATTGACGGTACGATGTCTGCGAGCGGAAGATCTGCGGTTTCGCTGTCGGGCGTTACGCTGCTTTCCGATACGGCACAGACGGCATTCGCAGGCACTCTTGATGTGAATTCGGACTTTACCTCTTACGGCGAGATAGGTGTGACAGGCACTGCTCGCTTTAATGCAAAAAGCTATATCGGCGGAAAGCTGGAGATAAGAAACAATGCGCAGGTCATAAACACAGGCACTATGACGCTCGGAAACGATTGTTCATATACGCTGAAGGGTATGTTCACAAACAGCGAAAACGGCAGCGTCACCGACAACCGCAGAGCCTATGACAACTCGGCAATGTCTGTCGAAACTATATCGCTGTATACAACAGACGCACTGACGGGAATTGACGTTTCGTGGGCGCAGGGCGACACGATAGACTGGGCAAAGGTTAAAAGTTCGGGTATCGACTTTGCTATGATACGTTCAAGCCGTGGCAGGATAAGCGATGAGTACCCTATGACAAGCGATACATATTTCCACGAAAACATGAAAGGCGCTATGCAAAACGGCATTCCTGCCGGAGTGTATCACTACTGCTATGCCGAAACGGTCGAAGAAGCGAGAGATGAGGCTAAATTCGTACTCAGCCTTATTTCCGGCTATGAGATAAGCTACCCCGTAGTATTTGATATAGAGGATCAGTGGTATGTAAAGAACGGCTATTCAAAGCAGACCCTCACCGCAATGACGGAAGCGTTCTGTGAGGAGATAGCAAACGCAGGCTATCTGCCTGTCGTATATTCCTACGCTTCGTTTTTCAACAGCTACCTTGATATGACGGCGCTTTCAAAGTATCCCGTGTGGGTGGCTCACGTTGACACCGACAAGCCTGCATACAGCGGAACATATTTTATGTGGCAGTATTCGTGGGAGGGCAGTATCAGCGGAATCGACGGCGATGTTGATATGGATCACTGCTATGTTGACTTTGATGCGTATACAAGGAAGTTCGGGCTGAATGGGAGGAAGTAACTTTGCGGTTAGCCTAACAAATAGACGTAAATATCAAAGTATAAAATAGCTTCATTTGAAAAATCAACATGGTTGAATTTTTCTTTTAGATATGCTATACTATATTTGATATTATTGATTTAATTTTAAAGGATTTTTATGAACTATAAAACTGTGAAACCATTTATTAAATGGGCAGGCGGAAAGAGCCAGCTGCTTAATGAAATCCGGGCAAAATACCCCGAAACAATAGATAAATACTGCGAGCCCTTTGTCGGCGGCGGTGCGGTACTCCTTGATGTGCTTGCAAACTGCCACCCCAAGGAAGTGTTAATTAACGATATAAACGCTGAACTTATAGGCACTTATAAGCAAATCAGAGATAACATTGATGATGTTGTTGCTTTTCTCGCTGAACTTCAAGAACTGTTTTGGGAAAAAGACGACGTTGCCCGCAAAGAAATGTATATGGCAAAACGGGAGCGGTTTAACCAACTGATATTCGCTAATTCAACGGGCGTTGAAACAGCTGTCCTCTTTATTTTCCTCAATAAGACTTGCTTTAACGGGCTTTATAGAGTTAATGGAAAAGGTGCTTTCAATGTTCCGATAGGTTCATATAAAAAGCCTCCTATCTGCGATGAAGAAAATCTTCGCAAGATAAGCGACTTGTTAAAAAATGTAATCGTACAATTTGGAGACTATTCCAAGTGTAAGTCTTTCATTGATAGTCAAACTTTTGTATATATTGACCCGCCCTACCGCCCTTTGAATGCAACTTCATCATTTACTTCATACACGGAGAATGGCTTTGGAGACAAGGAACAGATAGAACTTGGAAAGTTTGTTGACGAGATTTCAGCAAAGGGAGCAAAGGTCGTTGTAAGCAACTCCGATCCAAAGAACAGCGATGAAAGCGACAGCTTTTTTGATGACCTGTATTCAAGCTATACGATTATGCGTGTTTCTGCAAAGCGTATGATTAACAGCAAGGCTTCGGGTAGAGGCAGTATCAATGAGCTTTTGATTTGTAATTGTTGAGGGGGCTTTATGGACGAACTTAATCAATTTGCGGCAAATGTTGCAGATTTATATAATGCCGGCTCAGACAAATTGGATTTGCCGACAGCACGGAAAATTGTAAAGGAAATCAACACATTTTTATTCACTTGTCCTTCTAATATAGGTTCTGTATACGAATTAGGACAAAAATTCCCTTATTTTTCTGCATTTCACAAATACTGGCATTTGCATCACAGAGATATCCTCAACTTGCAAATATCAGATGAAGCCTGTGAAAAGGTAGCAGACGAATTACATGAGGTATATGTCAGAACAGAAGGAAAAGCATTTGCGGAAATATATGATACTAATGGTTTGAGCGCTGATGAAATTTGCAGGGTAAGACTCTTAACTGCAAATCAGGATTTTCGTGGTTCAAGAAATTTTAAGGAACTATCAGAAATATACTTGTCAGATCCAACTATATTTGACGAAAAACAAATTATCAACTCTCCCGCAGATTTTGTAAAATCCATCGGTATAACTGAGCTTTCTCAAAACGACAAAAGAGTACGCTACGCAAAGCAAATTTCCCAATTCTTGCTCGAACACAATTCCGCTCCGTATGATATTATAAAAGTTTTTGACAATGATGTAACACGTTTGCGAAATGCTTTGATTGAATTTGACGGTGCTGGATATGGCAATAAAAAGACAGATATGTTCATAAGAGATATGGTTGTTCTTGGCGTTTGGAACAGAGTGAAAGGCTTCGATGATATAGATGTTGCAAGCGATGTCAACACAATAAAAATTGCACTTCGCACGGGTATATTGACAAGCGAAATCCCGTTAATATCAAGCTTTTTAGACATATTCTGTTATCAGTACGGATATGTTGATGAAACTAATGCTCTTGCGTGGCGAAGAGTATGGAAAATTTGGACAGATAAATATCCTAATGAAGCAATATCAAGCCCTTGTTTGCTCGATTATTTCATTTACAATGTTGTGGGCAAGCAGTTCTGCAAGCTTTCTTTATGTTATTTTGTTTGCGAAGACGGACACAGTTTTTACTGGCACAGTGCAAACAATAGGACTTGTCAGGTTTGTTATAAAGAAACTAAGAAACGCAAAAAAGCAAAAATGTTATATAAATTGTTGCCTTGTGATGTTGATGAGGGTTATATTGCAATTGATAAAACTCCATTTGTACAATCAAAAATCGCAAATCCAAATTATCATCAATGCCCATTTAAACGCATTTGCGAACAATATGGCGACAAGAATTTAATGCCGCCAAAATCAATTAGCATAATGGGTCAAACTGGTTGGAATTCTGCGTACACTACCGAAAACAGCGGTGGCGGAGGACTTATGGCATAACAGGAAAGAGGAATATAATGGCAATACGCAACTTCAATGAATGGCTCTCAAAATTCCGAAGTAGCATTGCAAACTATGGATATTACATAGATTTTGACAAGGTGTATCGTAATGTCAACGATATAAAGGTAGAGCTTAACATTCTTAATTCTCTTATTGGTTCAACAGATATAGAGAACGATTTTAAGAATATTATTACCAAGTACCCTGAGACATTGAAGTGTATTCCTATTCTTCTTGCAGTAAGGGCTAACGAGATCTACGCTATTGACGGCGATGGTGAGTTTTCGTATAATTTCAAGAAGGCTAAATACTCTCCGGAACAGTATGCAGTATTTATGCGTAAAACCGGATTGTTTGAACTGCTTGAAAAACACATAATTCATACCCTCGTTGATTATGTTACCGGTGTTGAAACCGGACTGGACTCAAACGGTCGCAAAAATCGTGGCGGTCATCTGATGGAAGATTTGGTCGAGAGTTACATTGTTAAAGCGGGCTTTGAGAAGAACAAGACCTATTTCAAGGAGATGTACATTCACGAGATTACCGAGAAATGGGGTATTGACCTTTCTGCTATTTCAAACAGCGGTAAAATGGAAAAGCGTTTCGATTTTGTTATCAAGACCGATAAAGCTATCTACGGAATTGAAACGAATTTCTATGCGAGTGGCGGCTCAAAGCTGAACGAAACTGCTCGCAGCTATAAGCAGATAGCACAGGAGGTTGCTACCATAAACGGCTTTGAATTTGTATGGTTCACCGATGGTTCAGGATGGACAAGCGCAAGACACAATCTTGAGGAAACTTTTGACGTTATGGAGCACATTTACTCTATTGATGATCTGGAGAATAGTGTAATTTCAATGCTTTAAGGAGATAATATATGGATTTAATTGAATTTTCAGTTACAAATTTTAGAAGCATTACTACTGCACATAAAATCAAGTTGCAAGATTTCACAGTACTTGTAGGAAAAAACAATGAAGGAAAATCAAATCTTTTGAATGCATTAAATGCTGCTATGTCAATAATGATGAACCATTCTATGCGATTTTCAAGATCGAGAAGAGATGTCTACGACTGGGAACGCGATTTTCCCATTCAGTGCCAAAACCGCAAACATGGATTAGAGTCTATTTTTAAACTTCATTTCAGACTTAAACCAGATGAATTAGACCAATTTCACTCAATTACTGGAATTAGAGGTAATGAAGATATTCCTATTTCTATAAAGGTTGGTATGGATAATATGCCGCATATTGAAATACCTAAAAGAGGCTCTTCGTCATATAATCGCAAATCGCAGCAAGTAACACAATTTATTTCTGAAAGAATTAATTTCAATTACATACAAGCGATTAGAACAGAAAATATGGCAAAGACTACATTAAGTCGTATAATCAATTCTCAGTTAGAAAATCTTAAAGATAATCCAGAATATACTGCTGCTATAGATAAAATCAAGGAGTTACAACAGAATTTATTGGATGGATTAAGCACTCAGTTATTGGAACCTTTACAGATTTTTTTACCCAATCTTACGGGAATACATATACAGTTAAACCCTTTTCAAGATAATAACTATATTGGAATGCATAATAATTTCGACATTTTTTTAAACGATGGAACGTCAACCAACATCTCCACAAAAGGCGACGGAATAAAGAGTCTTGTAACATTAGCGTTATTAAAAGAGCGCAGTAATAAAAACGGAACGGTTTCTGTTATCGCAATTGAAGAACCCGAATCACATCTTCACCCTGGGGCAATACATAATCTCGTAGATGTAATAAATAAAATATCGGAAAACAATCAGGTTATCATAACAACTCACAATCCGCTTTTTGTACAAAGAAATAAACTTAGTAGCAACATAATTGTTGATTCAAATACTGCTAAAACTGCGAAGTCAATATCTGATATTCGAAATATATTAGGAGTATGGACATCTGATAATCTAACAAACGCAAGATATGTTCTTGTTGTAGAGGGAGAAGACGATAAAATTTCTCTTTCAAAATTATTACCACATTTTAGTGCGAAATTATCAGAAGCGATAAGAACCAATATGTTGGTAATTAAATCACTGGGTGGCGCCGGTAATTTGTGTCACGATATAAACGATTTGAGAAGTAGTATGTGTCAGTATGTTGTCTTATTGGATAATGATGATGCAGGAAAAAATGCTGCTCAAAAAGCTCTCGATAAGAATTTATTAAAGAATTCTGAAGTTAAATATACAATATGCAACGGTTCGCCTGAAGCTGAATTTGAAGATTGTCTGAATCCGAATTTTTATGCAGAAGTTATTAAGAACGAGTTTAGCGTTGATATAAATTGTCAGCAGTTCAGAGGCAATAAAAAATGGTCTGAGCGAATGAAAAACACCTTTTTATCACAAGGCTCTCAATGGAATGATGAGGTTGAAGAAAAGGTAAAATATATTATTGCTCAAACTATTCCAAGTAAAATTACAGAAAGCAATGATATACTAATTAGTACAAAATCTGGTTTCCTCAACGGATTAGTGACCGCATTAGAAACCATGCTTGATAAGGAAACAAAGCAATGAAAAAAATAGCCAAATGGCAACCCGATGATTTCGAACTTGAAATGACCACCCACTGGTCATTCCCAAAGCGAGGCGACTGGGCTACCCATGATGCAAAATGGCGAGGAAACTGGTCGCCGTATATACCAAGAAATATCATTCTTCGATATTCGCAAGAGGGTGATTTAGTCCTCGACCAGTTTGCCGGAGGCGGCACAACGCTTGTTGAAGCAAAGCTACTTAACCGTGATATTATCGGAATTGATATAAACGATGTTGCGCTTGAACGCTGCCGTGAAAAGACAGATTTCGACTATGAGCCTGCAAAGGGTAAGGTATATATCAATAAGGGAGACGCTCGACATCTTGATAGTATACCCGATGATAGCATAGACCTTATCTGCACACACCCGCCATACGCTGACATAATCAAGTACAGCGATGGCGTTGATGGCGATTTATCTCAACTCAAGGTCAAAGACTTCCTTGAACAGATGAAGCCTGTTGCTGAAGAAAGTTACCGAGTTTTAAAAAAGGGTAAGTTTTGTGCTATTCTCATGGGCGATACACGTCAAAAGGGTTGCATGATCCCCATGAGCTTTGATGTCATGAAGATTTTTCAAGACGCAGGTTTTACGCTCAAAGAGCTTATTATCAAGGAACAGCATAACTGTAGAGCAACAGGATATTGGAAAACCAACAGTGTAAAGTACAATTTTCTGCTTATTGCTCATGAATATTTGTTTGTTTTCAGAAAATGACCTTAATAATATCGGCGGCCCGGTAACATACCGAGCCGCCGTTTTATATTGCTTTATATAACCGCTTAATCCGCATTTTCTTCCGTCTGCCCCTGTTCAGGTTCAACCGGCAAAGCAACATTCTTCTGCCAGTATCCGTACTTCTTCCTCTTTATGATAAGGAACATCAGCGACAGCAGGAAAGCGAAAAATTCCGCCACAACATTCGCCATCCATATACCGTCAACATCGAAAATAAGGGGCAGTATAAGGATGCTTGAAACCTGGAATATAAGCGTTCTCATAAACGACACAGCCGCAGAGATAGCACCGTTTCCGAGTGCGGTGAAGAATGATGAGGTGAATATATTGAAGCCGGCAAGTAAAAAGCACAGCGAGAATATCCTGAAAGCGTGACGTGTCTGCTCGTAAAGCTCTGCGTCATAGCCGACAAATATCTTTGCGAGAGGGCTTGCAAGCACCGCCGACAATGCGACAAGGGTAACTCCCGCTATCGCCGCAAAGCAAAGGCTCTTTTTGAGCATATTGTTCAGCTCATAACGGTTCTGCGCTCCGTAGTTGAAGCCTATCACGGGTGCGCATCCGATAGAATAGCCGACAAATATCGCTATGAAAATGAACTGCACATACATCATTACGCCAAAGGTCGAAACGCCGTTTTCGCCTATATATTTCATCAGCTGGAAGTTGTAGATTATACTTACGACCGATGAGGAAATGCTCGACATAAGCTCCGATGAACCGTTCGCACAGGCACGCAGGAGCGGTCTTATCTCAAGCCTTGTCTTAGTAAGACGCAGTATGCTTGAGTTCGGACGGAGAAAGTAGATAAGAGGGAATATTCCGCCGACACATTCGCTGATGCCCGTAGCAAATGCCGCACCTGCAACGCCAAAGCCCATAAGACCTACAAATACAGCGTCAAGTATGATATTCGTACAGCCTGCCATAATAGTTGAAATAAGTCCGAGTTTAGGCTTCTCGGCGGCAATAAAAAAGCTCTGGAATACGTTCTGGAGCATAAAAGCCGTTGTAAATGATATTACTATTCTGCCGTAAAGCACACAGTCGCCGAGCATTTCGGGAGTTGCGCCGAAGAACACCGCAACGTTTTCGGTAAAGATAAGGCCGAATGTTGTGAGTACCGCACCGAGTATCACCGTCAGCATTATCATCATTGTGAAATAGCGTTTTGCCGTCTTTTCGTCACCCTCGCCGAGCTTCTGAGAAACAAGTGCCGTTCCGCCCGTGCCGACCATAAAACCCACACCGCCGAGTATCATTACAAACGGCATTATAAGATTGATAGATGCAAAAGAGGTCTTGCCGGCAAAATTAGATACGAAAAAGCCGTCAACAACGCCGTATATGGATATAAACACCATCATAGCCACCGACGGCAGTACAAACCTGAAAAGCCGTCCTGCAGTAAAGTGATCCGAAAGTTTTATCTTGCTCATTTTCCCTTTGTTCTCCTTTTGTATCTTTATATTTTTGCCGTCTGACTTTTAAGAAGTACGCTGTACAGCTTCATAAGCGCAGTCATATTCTCGCTTTCTTCATCTGTCATATTGCCGAGTGCGGCACATTCCGCCTCTATCACCTTATCTACCGTCTGTTCGCACAGCTTTGTTCCGCTTTTTGTAAGGCTGATATTCTTTGTGTGTGCACCTGCCGGAGTAAGCGTTATATACCCCTCGCTTTCGAGCTTTTTCAGTGCGGAGTTCACCGTCTGCTTAGGCTGATACAGCACGGTGCAGACATCGCTCTGCGTTATGTTGCCCGGCTCCATACGCAGTGTGTACAGCGTCCAGAAAGCCGCTTCCGAAAACCCGTAGCGCTTTGCTATATTCCGGTAGCAATCATCTATTGATTTCAGTACATTATTATATTCATACAGTTTTTTTCTGTTGTTTTTATTATCCAAGCTGATTCTCCTTGTCGGCAAACGTTTAAGTCCGAAATCGGACTGAGAGATATTATAATCCGATTTCGGACTATTGTCAAGAGCTTTTGGGCAAAAAATAAAAACTGTGCCTGAAACAGACACAGTTTAGACTGTCGATAAACCTATATAATTTTTGAAAATGGGTGTTTAGC
>UMBT01008241.1_pt1 | contig 19547 bp, 3 predicted proteins | sample 1964001 | NCBI WGS metagenome assembly UMBT01 (sample SAMEA4835945, study PRJEB28245) | human gut metagenome | biome: gut microbiome; material: fecal sample | place: Denmark | collected 2008
GACCACAGCTTGTCAGTACATGGCTGTCAAAGGCACTGTCGCCAAATACCTGACCATGATCCATAAAGACGAAAGCATTAGTCTTTTTGTCCTTAGTCACAGGCACGGAATATTCCAGGCCCACACTGTAGCCACTGTCGCCGCCAAGCAGGCTTTCTTTGTAGCCGCGTACGCTGTACATACCGCCAATGTAGAACTGGCGGGCGGAAGGCAGATAATTGTTGAAGCCACGCTGTGCATCCAGGCGCAGGCTCAAAAGCTGCCCATGCTGATACATTTTCTGGTACAGGCCATTAAGCTGGTACAGGGAAAAATCCTTGTCCTTATCGGCAATATTGGTATGCGTACCGGCGTTAAAGCTGTGCTTTTGGTAAATAACAGAGCTTGCGCCGTAATTAGTTACGGAATAGCCTGCCGTAACGCCTTTAATGGTATCATCGAGCCAATGCTGACCGCTGAAATCAGTCTTGGAATTTTGCTGACCGTAATCAAGCGTTGCCTCAGTACGAGTCTTTTCCGTCACTACCAACGGCTGGCTCAGGCCAACGTTCATGGCATAAGCATGACCGCGTACATTCAGCGGCTCCAGCTGTCCGTCCGTAATGTGAACGCTGTTGGCGCTGTACTGCAGGTTCAGCTTGGTACCGCTATGGCCTAAGGGCCTGCTATAGCCAAGGCCGAAGGATTTGGTGCCATCGCTCAGCATCGTGTTCAGCGTCAGCGCGTCACGCACACCTGTCAGGCTTCTGTCCGTAAAGAACAGGCCGCCACGGTATTCGCCGCTCGTATCACTGCCTGCGTTATCACTGTAAACAGTCCAGGTGATGTTTTGCGGTTCATAGGCGCTAATGACGTAATCCGTAGTGCCAGGCTCGCTGCCAGCCTGCAAAGAAATGCGCAGCTGCACGTCATTGGCAGCGTTAAAGCGCAGTAAATCGTCATTCAGCTTATTGATGTTGGCAACCTCACCCTGCTTCAGGCTCATACGCTTGCTGATGTATTTGCTTTTGGTATACTTGTTGCCCTGCACCTCAACAGCATTCGTTTTGCCTTCGATAAGCTCAATTTTTACCGTACCGTTTTTAATTGTCTGTGCCGGCAAAATTGCACGACAGGTAAAGTAACCATTATCAAGATACAACTTGTTAATTTTATTCACCAGCTCGTACAAATCCTTGACGCCAACCTCTTTACCGATATATTCGTCCGTCAGCTTCTGCAGCTCTGCCTGCTCCAGTACAGTGGATTCATCCAGCTCAAGCTTTTCCAGCTTAAAGGTTACTGCTGCCTGCTGCTCCGCATCAGGCTTTTCGCTCCCCTGCTCTACCTTGCTGCTTGCCTTGGCCTTGTCCTCGGCAATCTGCTTGGCAACACGCTGGCGCTCCATATACTCTATCGCTCTGTTGGCTGCCACACCAGCGTTGTTCAAACCGCTTTTATGGAATTCTGCTGCCTGCTCATCTGTAGGCCCTGCAAAAGCAACGGCACTGCATCCCAGCAAAAGCGTAACCAGAAGCAAGCTTGTTTTATTAGTAATCATCGTCAACACCCCTTTGATATACATAACTTTGCTGCATCCGGCAGACTAATTAGCCTGCCAGATGAGCTGCATTATTCTTTTATATTCCTTTTCCAGATGCTTGATGATTACATCCAGCACGGTATAAATCATGTCGCCCTCCAGCCTGCCATTTTGGCAGAGCAGGCAGCTGTCCAGGTAGAGTGAACCGTCATCTGTAAGATAATATTTGAACACCTTATATTGACGGTTCACCTTGTTGATTTCCCTCAGAATAGCCACTTCGTTACTCTCGTTGACAGCATTTGCTGCCAGCTGCACGCGAAGCATACCATAAATACTGCTGTCCAGGATGACCAGCGTCGGCAGACGCTGGCCTTCAACAACAATGTGAGAACGGAAGACCACTGTGTTCAGCTTATCCTCGCTAATCTGTTCAATGGCAAAGCAGGTAATCTTCTTATCATCCAGATATTTGATAAAAGCCTCTGCCTTTTTGTTCATCAGCGTTTCCTCCTATGCTTCTACAGTGATTTTTACGGGTTCACTCTTGTTATCGTCTTCATCCAGGTCATACAGGTCGTAGCGGAAGTATTGTACTACATCCGGTGCGTGATTGATGTCATATTCCTCTGCTTTGTTCTCGTTGAGCTGCTGCAGCATATGGTCTACAGCGGTAAAGCGTTGGTCATAAACATAATCGTAATTGCGCAGGTCAAGCAGTGCGCCGTTGCTGTGCTGAACGTTCGGCTGTGCAGTGAAGTGCAGGAACATCCATTTATCCGGGTTAGTACCCTCCTGCTGCCATTCAGTCAGATTATCTGCTGGGTTGTTCACTGCAATGTTGTTCCAGTAAACGCTGTCGCTGCCGTCACGTTGCGGCGGTGCGCCCCATACAGCAGTCTTCATATGCTTATTGCTGAAATGCGCAACATTGTTGACTACCAGCTTATCGATATGGAACATGCCCTCGCTAACCTTGATAGAGCCGTTATTGAGCCACAGATGCTCGAAGCGGACACCCTTATTAGTAATTATCTCACCAATCTTCAGGTTGTCAATAGGCTTATCAGGCTGTGCGCCGTCCGGAACGATGGTCAGAAGGCCGTCAGCATCCAGACGCTGCTGAATCTTGTTAAGGTCAATGTCGCTGCCCTGAGCAATAATCTTGGTGCCTGCGATAAGCTCATCAACCTTCAGCTGCTTGCCTTCGGTCTTCAGCTGCAGAGCTACCAGATTGCCGTCGATTTTTGCCAAGGTGAGATTGCCGTTGGCAACGTCGATAAGCGCGTTGTTGGTAGCATAAATCTCGTGCAGGTCAACATCTCCGGCACCCTTGATGTGCAGTGCGAAGTTGCCGCTGTTGATATCACCCTTATCGCCAAGAGCGGTGAATTTATTATCATGATCGGTTACATTACCGTTCTGCAGTACATCGATGTTGATGTTGCCATGCTCGGCAGTTACATCGCCGCCGAAGGTGATGTTGCCTTCAGCTGCGTCTGTCTGCAGGTGGATGTTGCCAGCCGTGCTGTTGATAATATCTTCGGTAGTAATGCTGCCTTTGGCATTGTAATCAACATTCTGCTGAGCTTTAACTTGTCCGCTGGTCGTAATGCTGCCGCCTGCGTTCAAATCTACGTTAGCATTAGTAGAAGTGAGGTTACCGCTAGCAGTGATATTATTCGCTGCATCGATATCTACTACCTGCCCAGCAGTTACGTTCTGGGTATTTACGCTGCCAGTGCTGGAGTTGAGCACTGCATTACCGTTTGTTGCAGTAACATCGCCATTGGTATTGATATTACCGTTAGCGTTCGCAATTACGTCATCATGAGCATTTACTGTGCCATTCGTCGTAATTTTGCCGCCCGCAAGTAAATCTACGTTAGCAGTGTCGGAAGTAAGGCTACCGTTGGCAGTGATATTATTCGCTGCATCGATATCTACTTCGTTATTAGCTTTAACGTTCTTCGTCGTTACACTGCCCTCACTGGATTTGAGCTTTGCTTTACCAGTTTGTGCAGTAACGTCGCCGTTGGTATTGATATCGCCGTTAGCGTTGGCAATTACGTTGTTAAGCGCATTTACTGTGCTATTCGTCGTAATTTTGCCGCCTGCATACAGAGTAATGTCAGCATTATTAGAGGTGAGATTTCCGTCTGCAGTAATATCCTGCTCTGCATCGATGTCTACTGTCTGACCAGCAGTTACGTTCTTCGTAGTTACGCTACCTGCGCTAGAGTTGAGAACTGTATTACCGTTTGTTGCAGTAACATCGCCGTTTGTATTGATATTACCGTTAGCGTTGGCAATTACGTTGTTAAGCGCATTTACTGTGCCTTGAGTTGTAATGCTGCCACTGTGTGCATTCAAGGTAATGTCACCATTTTTAGAGATGAGATTTCCGCCTGCAGTAATATCCTGCTCTGCGTCGATATCTACTGCCTGACCAGCAGTTACGTTCTTCGTAGTTACGCTGCCAGTGCTGGAGTTAAGAACTGCTTTACCGTTTGTTGCAGTAACGTCGCCGTTGGTATTGATATCGACGTTAGCGTTCGCAATTACGTCATCATGAGCATTTACTGTGCCATTCGTCGTAATGCTGCCGCCTGCATCCAGAGTAATGTCACCACTGTTAGAGATGAGATTTCCGCCTGCAGTAATATCTTGTTTTGCGTCGATGTCTACTGCCTGACCAGCAGTTACGTTCTGGGTATTTACGCTGCCACCTGCGTTCAAATATACGTTAGCAGTGTCGGAAGTGAGGCTACCGTTGGCAGTGATATTATTCGCTGCATCGATGTCTACATCGTTGTTGGCAGTTACGTTACCGCCAGTTGCAACGGAACCCTTCTTAGAATTGATGCTTACCTTATCAGCTGCATTCAAATCAACTCCGTCTGCCGTAGTAATATCGCCATCGGTCGTAACCGTAATATTACCGGTATGCTCATCATTATACTTAGAGGTATCAATAGTGGAATTAATGGTAATCTTGCCGGTATCTGCCTGGTAGTTTTCAATCAGGACATCGCCCTTAATATGAGAATCATCAACAGTAACCAGCAGATTATCCGTCGTACCGTTAAACCTGGTTACGCCATTAACCATCAGGCCGCTGCCTGCGTTCTTACCCTTAATCGTCAGGCTCTTCACCTTATTGCTCTTGCTGAGCAGCTGCTGCGTCTTGCCGGATTCAACTGTCAGATTATCTGCAGTAATACCTGCAGCCGCCTCATCCTGCATTACGCTGCCATTAGCATCAAGCTTCAGTTTATTGTTAGCACCGTTCACCGTAATGCCGCTGCTGCCAAGTGCGATATTGCCATTAGTTGCGGTAATTACGCTATCAGCGCCAGCCATCAGCGTGCTGCTGTTCAGGTTAACGTTGTTGCCTGCAGTAATGTTGCCTGCGCCGCTAGATGTAATGCTGCCGGTTGTTACGTTCACATCTTTACCTGCAGTGATATTGCTTGCGCCGCCTGCAGTAACAGTACCTGCGTTCAGGTTAACATTGTTACCGTTAACAGTTACATCTACGCCTGCACTAATGCTGCCGTTACCTGTGTCGTTACCGAAGTTTACATCACCATCCAGGTTGAGCTTAGCATTTCCTTTAGCAGTAATGCTGTCAACTACCAGGCCTGCATCCTTCGTGCCTGCGCCCTGCAGGTAAACAGAACCGTTTTCTGCCTTAGCGTTAATCACAGCGCCGTTTTCCAGAATGCGGATACCGTCATCAGCTTTACCGATATCGCCGTTGGCTGCCTGCAGGTTAATGCTGTTGGCGTTCAGATAACCGATATTCTTGCCTGCTTCCGTAGTCATCTGCATACCGTTATCTGCCTTGAGCACCAGTGTACCTGTTGCAGCATCCTGAATCGTCAGCACCTGAGCCGGTTTGTTGCCTACAGCCGTCTGATGCAGATATACGCCGTAGCCGGTATCGGTATTTGCTTCCAAATTACCGCTGATATTAGTCTTGATGAAGGCATCCTCGCTGCCTACATTGCCCTTGCCGCCCTGGATAATAAGGTTTTTGGCAACAATGCTGCCTTCGTTCATGCGAACGCCCTTATCGCTGAGCAGCTTAACATCCTGCGTCGTGTTAATCGTACCGGAAATATCCAGCATCGTATCCTTAACGCCTGCCAGATAAACATTACCAGTATTTTCAGTTTTACTGGTGTTGGCCTGCAGATTCAGCTTGCCGCCATCTGCCAGCTTTACAGTAATCTGACGCTGCTGACGAACTTCAATTCTGCTGTCGTTATCATTCCAGGTAAGGTCACCAGCCTTAGCCTGAGCCAAAAGCTTGAGATTATCCAGCTTGCCCATCTCGCTGTAGGCAATGTTGGTTGCTTCGCCGTCAATACCGATGTTCTTGCCTGCGCTCAGGCTGATGTTCTTGCCCTGAACGTTGGCCTTATCTACTGTAAGTACCTGGCCGGGGGCTGCATTCAGCACGCTGTCCTGGATAGCGTACAGCAGCTCATTTTTGCTCCAGCCGTAGGCAGTGCTGTTATCAACCTCTGCATACATCTTAGCCCAGTCCTTAACGTCCTGGCTGTAGTTTTTGCCTTCAAAAGCTGCTTCGCCGTTGGCTTTATAAGCTTCTGCCAGCGCCTTGTATTCTGCCAAAGCTGCGTTCTGCGCTTCTGCAGTATATTTCTTGTCTGCCATAGCCAGCTGCTTTGCCCTGTTTTCCAGTGTCTGTACGCGTTCGCTCTTGGCTGCCGCTGCAGATGCCGCGCTTTCTTCTGCCTTGTCATTACTGTTAATCAGTCCCAGCTCCTGCCACTTTTGCAGCTTGCTTTCGCTGTCGGACAAGGTGCTGTCGCCTACTGCGTCGATAAAGCTGCCGCTAGTTGTGAGGCTTACATCACTATTCTTGCTGGCAATATGACCGATACGCATATCACCATTGCTGTTGGTCAGTGTAATATCGCCATACGCGTTGGCATTTACGCTTGCAGACATGGTATCACTGCTGGTCAGCGTCTGACCGGGAGCAATCGCTGCATTAATCGCACCAAGAGTGGTGAAATCAATGCGGTTGCCGTTCAAAACAGTATCACTAGCCGTAGTAATGTCGCCTGCTGCGTTAATTACCAGGTTGCCGTTCAACGCGCCCTTATTGCCGCCGACAAATTGCAGCTTGCCGCGGTCGGAATTGATGCTTACGTCACCAGTCGTTGCTTCAATATTCAGCTTCGCCATGTTGCCCAACGCACTGTGATTGATGCTGATGCCTTTGGCTGCTTTAGCAGTCAGGTCGTCCGCGTCAACGCGTGCACTGCCAACAGAGCTGATAGCGCCGCCATTGCTGTTTAAGGTAACCTTGCCGATTGCACTGCCGTCAGACTTAGTTGCATTGCTGATGTTGCCTGCAAGATACATATCCTTGGCGCTGCTAACGCTGATATCACCGCTGCCGCCGGTCATGAAGCCAACGTTAATCTGCTTATCGCCCTTAATCGTATAGGTACTGCTGGTGGAATGCATCTGGGTTTCAGTCCAGGTGTAGGTGCAATGGCCATAGCCGAAGATTTTACCCCATGTGCCGGAATATTTTTTATTCTCGACAACAGGAGTGTAAGTCGATTCATCAGGATTATTATAGTCCTTAGTCGTTACACCATATTCCTTGGCGTTAGGGTTCACCTTGATAACAGTACCCTGTCCCAACGGATCGGCGCCAGTGATACTGGAGGAGGAAACCTTTGTCATACCATCCTGAACTTCCTTGTTCTTAATAAAGTCTTGAGTAGTGCCGTATTTGATCAGGCCCCAGGCAATGAAGTCCTTCTCATACTGCCACTTGATAATATTCTTATCACCGGAGGTGCCACCGGTCCAGTTAATCGTCATGCCATCAGCCGGTTTATAAGTGGTAGCAGAACCATCAACCGGCGTTGTGCTGGTAGAGATTGCATTACCCTTACTGTTAAGCGTCGTTGTCTTAACAGACATCTTCTGGCCATCAATGGTGTACTCAGTCAAGGTGTTCTTCTGCGTATCCTTAATGCTGATGAGACCGGAGATATCCTTGTTAGTGATTTTGTTCACCCGCAAATTGCGGTCTGCCTTCGTAGTATCAATTGCAATGTTGGCAGTACCATCCATCGCCAGCAGCTTGCCGCTGCCAGTGCTCGACAGTGCGCCGGTAATATAAATCTTACCGCCGTTAGGCTCAATTGCTTCCGTCAGCAGCTCCTTAGTTGCGGGGTTGTAGTAAACCTTCACAGTATAGTCGTAAGCGCCGGTTGCTGAGTTATAAACTGCGCCAGCATTGGTGCTTACGCAATACTTATCGTTGGACATAACATATTGGTCGGTAAGTGCAGTCCGGTTACGCGCATAGTCTCTATCCAGATTACTGATTTCGTTGTTGGCTGCATCATCAAGTGTAACCTTGAATTCCTTGTAGCCGCTCTGTACCAGGCCATCCAGGTTAACATTCAGGCCGCTGACATAAACGTTGTTGCCTGCAACAATACCGCTGGATTTGTTAACGCTGTAATTCTTAATCTCATTAACCTCTGCGTCAGTAAGTCCAAGATCGTCCTTATGCGCAATCAAAGCATCCTTATACGCCTGATAGCTGCCAATATTGCTCAGCCAGTCAATTGTTTCCTTCTTCTGTTCAATAGCCTGCTTGGAAACATAGCTTTGAATCTTTTTGGCAATAGCATCGCTGAACTGGTACTTGGTTACTGGGTCACCGCCAATAAGCAGCAGGCCCTTGCTGTTCTGCGTTACCGAACCTTTGTCAGCCTTCAGCTCAATGTTGCGCGCGCTGATATTGGCATTGCCGTCTACGTTGATATTGTAATTGCTGTTTTGGATTAAAACGTCACCGGTGCTGTTCTGCACAGTACCAAAGATACCGATATCAGCCTTAGTCAAACCGTTGGTAGATGTGCCAGTACTCTTGACAGTAATCTTCGGATCAGCGTTAGTACCTGCAGCAGTATTCATTGTACCATTGAAGCCATCAACCTTGCTCACCTCAGCATCGTTGTAGCGGATTACGCCGCCCTTATCCTTGATAGCCAGGTCGTTAATCTTCAAGTACAGGTCACTGCTGTTATTAATTGTCAGGTTCTTGGCACCCTGCGCTGTCAGACTGCCGCTGCCTTGCAGCTTGTCAGCTTCGATGTTGATGTTGCCGCCGGAAACAACGATATCCTTGACATCAACTGCCGGCAAAGAAATTTTATTGAAAATACTTCTGTAGGTTTTGCCACCCTCTACGCTGGTCTTGACAAAGCCATTTTCTTCCATCTGGGTGATGATGCGGTCTCTTTCACTGTTCAAAATGCTGTATTCGTCAGAAGTGGAAGCATATTGGCCCAGAAGATCATTAATTTCCTGCAGACGGGCGTAAAGACCATTTTGCAGCTCAACCACATCTGCAGTAACATTCTGCTTGGTATCGAACCAATCCTGACCTGCACCGGTGGTAACCTTGATGCCGCTGAAGTCTATGCTGCCTTCTTTACCGGAAATAATATTGCCGTTCGCGTCAAACTCAGGATTAGTAACCTTAGTGCTGCCACTGATGGTAAGCTCCAGATTATTATGGATGCCTGCGCGTACATTTTTACCGCTGGCAATATCCACATAGTTGGCAACTGTTTCGCCCGGAGTTACCTCGCCCAAGGCGGTGGAGGTAACGGAACCGCTGCCGCTGGTACCCTTATAGATGTTGTATTCGCGGGCGGAGGTTGATACGGTGGTCATGCCCTTGCCAGCCTTGAAGTTGACGTGGCGTACACTGTCGATATCGCCGTTGATGCTTACCTGATTTTCCTGCGTCATCGTGTTCTTGGCTTTCGGAGCAGTAGCCAGAGGAACTGCCGTCTTGTTATATGCATCCGCCAGCACGTTGTAGGTCAGCGAAGAGGTAATGCCGTCCAGGTTTGCGCCTGCGTAAATATTTACGTCATTGGTGCTGAGAATCTTACCGTCAGTAACGGTAATCTTGTTGCTGCGGTTCAGAGTGTTATCTGTTTTAGCAGAAGCTGCACCCACAGCACCGCCCTGGGTATCAGCAGTAGTATCAAAGGTTGCCGTTGTTTCATCGGTTGCTGCGAGGGTGATATTCTGATCAGCCTTCGCCGTCGACAGCTTACTGCCAGTAACCTTGATGCTGTTGTCATAAGTGATAACATTCTTGCTTGCTGCGATAGTAACAGGAACAACGCCGGCAGATTTAAGCGTATTACTGTAATTCATCTTGCCGTCGGTATAAGCAAGCGCCTCAATAGAGCCTGCGCTACCGGTACCGCTCAAGGTTGCATTGTTGATGTTTACGCCAGCAGTGTATGTCAGATCATTGTCCATATCATTAACGTTGACACTGCCACCGCCATAACCGCTGCCCTTCAGGTCAACGTCATGGTTCAGTGTGTTGTTGGCAATGTAGGACTGCTTGCCACTGGTTGTAATATCGCCTGTTACGTTGATATTAGCGTTATGCGCAACCTTGTTTTTAATTTCTGTGCCGCTGGCGCCGACAACGGCCGCCGTCAGGGAATCTGCCAAAATATCCAGCTTATCCGCATTGTTGGCTGCAACGCTCAGTGAGCCTACCCCCTGCCATTTGCCGCTCACATCAGCAGTAGTATTGGTCTTAATCTCATTCTGCGACCTTGCGGCAACAGGGTTGAAGTCTACGATACCGCCGCCATAGCCATTGGCATCATTATTTACTGCACTGTAGCCGGAGCTGCTGATGTTTACAGCGCCCAGTCTGTTGTATACATTCTCGTTAACGCCTGCAGCCTTCACGCTTGTCGTCAGGTTCGTCTTAGTATCAGACCAGTTGCTGCCGCTGGCAATATAACCGCCCACTGTTACGCCCAGGGTATCTGCCGCAATAACCGAAGCATTATCAGCCTTGAGCTTCAAAGCGTTAACATTATACTGCTCTTTGCCCACATCAACGCTAACTGTCATATCATTTTCTGCATAAGCAGTGTTGAAGCCTGCAGCGTATTGACCGGAGGCAGTAGCGCCAATTGTTTTAGCGCTTACATTATCTACAGCATATTCTTTATTGCTCTCATCCTTGGCAGTCTGAGTAGTTACGTTTGCCGTAATCTCCACATTATCAGCTGCAAAGCTGCTGCCGTCCGCAACCTTTGCTTCTACCGTACCGCTGGCCTTAGCCTTGGATACTGCCACACCTGCTACCGCCAGAAGGCCGCCGGAATAAGCCTGTGCCTCTGCGCGTACTGCAGGCTTATTGGTTGCGTTCAGGCTTACGCTGTTGCCCAGGAAGTCGGAAGCACCGGTTACGTTAACCTTGCTGCTGCCTGCATCCGTAGCGAGTGCAACAATGCCCTGTGCCGCAGCAATGCCAACCATGCCGCCGTAGGTTTCTGCAGTAATGCTGTTGGCTTTGACAGAAGCAACATCAACCGTACCAATGTTGTTGTAGCCAATCACATTATCGTAATTCGTCTTGTAATAACCTGGTTTATCGTTTGTGGAAGGCACGTAGATTTTTTCATATACATCTTTACCGGCAATCAGCTTGCTGCCGCCGATAGTTACAGTGTTATCACTATTATTCGCAGCATTGCTTACCAGCACACCGCCAGCCATAGCGCCTGCAGTTGCGCCGATAGTGCGTACTGCTGCACTGCTGGTATCTTCTGCCTTAACAGTCAGCGTACCTTTGGAGCTGTTATCGCCTGTAGCCTGAACTGTGCTGCTATCGATAGTAATAGCGTTAGCGCCATGCAGGCTGTTCTGCGCGTAGGCAGCACTGCCTGCGAAAGCAGCGCCTGCTGCTACCTGATAAGCATCAATCTTTGATGTGCCGTCCTGCGCACTGCCAAGCGTTACATTCTTGCCGCTAAGCTTGCTGTTATTGTTGATGGTTACACCGGTCTTGCGTTCTACATCCAGCACTGCAACAGAAGCGGCAATGCCATTGCCTGCAATACCTGCTGCCACCTGTGCCGATGTCAGCTTAGCATCAACAGTACGATTAGCATTGACCTTCGTATCGCCTGTTGCCTGCAGCGTAGAATTGGTTACCTTCGCCTTCACGCCCTCAGCCGTGCCGCTGCCCTTGCTAGCATTAGTACCAGGTGCTGCATTCAGTTTTTGTCCATCATTACCGGTATATTTATCAAAGGTCATACCTGCAGCGTTAGAACTGCTCTTGCCATCTTTATTAGTAACAGTGCCGACAGTTCCCTGGCCTTCAATTGCAGCATTTGCTTTATTGAGAATATCGTTTGTATTAAAGGTTGCCTTTTTATCACTATCCGTAGTTTCAGTATCTCCATACTGGTCTGCAGCTGCTGCGCCAATCGTGGTTACGCTGACGTTCGCACTGTAGCCATGTCCGCCGAGAGCAGCGTTTTCTACCACCTGCTTAACGTCCAGCTTTTCAGTTGCTGCTACGTCGATAGCACCGGCAGTAATCTTGCTGCCGCTGATTTCGGTGATCACGCCTGTATCAATTGTATTCACGCCTACGCCGACGGCAACGCCTGCAGCGCCCACTGCATCAGCACCATTGACAAAGCTTGTTTTCACAATGTTATCTGCCTTCGCTGCGAAGGTGCCCTGTGCTTGCAGGTTGCTGTTATCCTTCACCAGCGTGGAAACAGTATTGTCCAGATTATTTACAGCAACATTCAGGCCACCTGCAACCATGCTGGCAGCTACGCCAAAGACTGCCGTTGTCACGTCAGTCTTGTTGGCAGCGTTGACAGTAATATCACCTGTTTCAGCTGTTACTTTGCTGCCGCTCAGCTCAGCAACAGTCTTGCTGTCATCATCAACTACGCCGATGCCTGCGCCACCGGCAGCACTCACGAGCGCGCCGGAAGCTGCGGCAGCAGCGCTGCGCAACGTAATATCGTTAACGTGGTCAGCAGTAATTGCCAAACCATTATTCGTGCCTTGGATATTCTTGACTGCAGCAGTAGTTTCTGCGTCCAGCTTAGCAACCGAAACGGTGCCTGCGCCGGCTCCGGCGCCATAAGCGCCGCCGGCTGCGGCAATACCGTAGGAGTTGGTGGACATTTTCGCCTTATTCAAGGCAGCGACGTCAATGCTCTTGCCGTTGACAAGCTTCTTCGTACTGCCACCGTCAATCATTGCCGTTACATTTCTGCTGACAACACCGGTATCCGATGCAAGACCGAAGCCTGCACCACCATCAGCGCCACCGCCTACACCCAGCGAACCTACATGGCTTTCGCTCTTGGTAGCATCGTTTGCTGCTACATAAACGTCTGCCTTGCTGCGGTCGGTCAATGCTGCATTAATGCTGCTATCCGTTACCTTGGCATTGGTTGCGCCCAAAATACGGTTAACAGTAACCGTACCTGCTACGCCCACGCCAACGTCCGCACTTACTGCCACACCGCCGCTGATTGCTACATTCGTCAGCTTGTGCTCCGCATCAGCCGCAATAATAACGCCTTTGCGAGTTTTATCGCTGACTACATTATCATTATCCTTATTGCGTTCGTTGACAGCTACACCTGCATCATTGCCTGCTGCCGTCAGCTCTGCATTATTAACTATGCTTTCAGTAGTACCGCTGATTTCATTGTAGGCTACGCCCATGCCAACGCCGGCCTGACCGCCTGCAGCCACACCAAAGGCACCTGCAAAATTCTGCAGGGTATCCTTGCTCTTGGCAATTACGGCCAGTGTGCCGTCTGCATTAATCTTGGCACCGTCAATCGTAGCCTTGGTATCGTTCGCCAGCAGGTTTACGCCGATGTTACCGGCAATACCTGCAGTTTTGGCAACACCGCCAGCTACGCCGACAGAAAGAATGCTGCTGTCAGATTTAGCTTCGGCTGTGAAGCCCTTAACCTTGTATTCACCCTTGGTAACAGTAGTATTGGTATCAGCATCAAGCTGGTTAACCGCAATACCTGCACCAATCGCAGCGTCTTTAGCACCTGCAGCAACAACGGCAACGGTAGTAATCTTGCCCTTGCTGTCAGCAGTAGCCTGCACAGTCGCTGCATTATTCTTATCCTTATTGATATTGGTATTAACAAGCTCTGTATCGGTATCCTTCTTGATCATAGCAGCAGAGCCTGCGCCACTGAAGGCCACATTACCGGTAGTAATGGAGGTACCTACGGAAATAGTCGTCAGCGTAGATTCATCTACGGCATTGACGCTAATCTTGCCATCTTCAGTAGTGGTAATATCAGCATTATTGATAGCAGCCTTGTTGGTTTGCTTTTTCTCGCCAGCGCTGCCGGTGATATTGCCGATTTCATTATAAGCTACGCTGCCGCCAGCCGCAAATTTAGCATTGCTGCCTGCGCTGATGCTTACCGCACCCACTACTGCCAGCTGGTTGCTGTCATCCGAGGACTTCACTGCCACCTTACTCATATTATTGAGCTTCGTACGTCCACCATCAGTTTTCGCATTTTCGCCGTCATATTTGTCAATAACAGCTTCTACATCATTACGACCGCGGTTAACAACAACCACGCCATTCAAAGCATTGGCCGTACCTGCGGTAACTGCTGCGCCGACGCTGTACACGTTACCCTTGTTGGCTGCATCTACAGTAAGAATACTGCTAGCATCATCATTCGCGCCGCCGATTTCGCTGCCATTGACATACGCACCTGTGGTATTGTTCAGGGAATTGTAGGCAACTGCCAAACCTGCGCCCACCTTAGATTTGGAACCGGCAGTAACACCAATCTGTCCTGCAACATTCACTGCCAAAGCGCCGCTTTCGGCCTTTACATCAGTTTTGGGCGTAACAATCTTGCTGTTTTCAACAGCTGCCGTAATATCGTTGTTCAGCGACTGCCAGTTAGCACTGCCGCCTACGCCGAAGCTGCCTGCGGTTCCGGCAACACCGGCCGCAAAGCCTGCCAGAACGGTATGGCTTGCCGCATTAACGTTCGTGCCGACCAAATCATCACCGCTGCCCTTGCCGGTAGTCGTAATATTGCTGTCCTTAATCTTAGCATTGTAATCATTGTCAATATCGCTGACAGTTACAGATGCAGCTGCGCTGCCGCCGTCGTTACCGGTGGTAACGCCTACGCTTACCGCGCCTGTAACAATCACATTGCCACGACGGGTAGTATCAACATCAGTAGTCTTGCCTTCATCACTGTCGCCGCTTTCATCGGCTGCTTCCTTAACCTGCGCCAGATATGCAGAGCCGTCAGCATCGAGGCCGCGTTGCTTGAGATATTCAGTATGTTTGTTGGTAGAATCCGCAGTATCATAAGCTGCAACATTCAGGCTTTCGCCGGTCAGTGTTACGCCCTCAACTGTTGCGTTGGCATAGTTATCCAATTTATTGTAGGCGGAATTGCCGGAGAAAGAATAGGAGGTATCGGCACCGCCTGCAACGCTCACGTTGGCAGCTACGCCAACCTGCGTCATGTTGGTAGTAGCTTTAACATCAGCAGTGGTAATCTTATCGTAGGTGCCACCTAAAATGGCCGCCTGCACATCATTCTTCAGCGAACCGTAGGCCACAGTCGCGCCGCCGACAAAAGCGTTATTGCCACCAACAGAAATGCTGGTGTTCACGCCGCCAGTTATCTGAATATCGTTATCAAAAGCTGCATTGGTAATAGAGGTTGCACGCTCATCTTTACCGCTGACAGTATCGGTGTTCACCTTATTATTCTGCAGCAATGCATAAGCAGTATTATCCGCAATATTTACCGACGCATTGACAGTAGCAGCAATATTCGTACCGCCGTTGCCACCGGCAGAATTCTTCGCCAGCGCCAGGCCCAGGCCTGCGGCTGCCAGCGAGCCGGATTTTTGCGCATTGTTGATAATCGCAGCAGCGTTTTCAATTTCGCTGTTGCTGATTACCGCCAAGGTCTGCGAATCGATATCGTTTACAGCAACAGTACCGCCAAAGGCCGCATTATTGCTGTTCGCGTTATTGTCCTTAGTCAGCTTCTTCCAGGAGATGCCTGCAGCACCACCGGCAGCCACCATCATAGCGCTGTCTTTGGCAGTTACAGTGATAGTTTTATCCTTAGCATCTTTGGCAATGTTGATCTTAACATTGTCTACAAGCGCACCGGTATCGCCATCCAGCAGATTAATTGCTGCGCTGCCTGCACCGGCAATAGTTACAGAAGACTGCTTTCCGGACGGAGTAGCGGTAGGCTTTTGGTCAGTAGGCAATACCTTCTGCGCTTCGGTCTGACGGTCCATCAGGCCGTTAATCTTGCCTGCTACCTTATGGTCAAGTGCCAAAAGTTTATTACTGAGTGCATTAGTCTTGTTGCCTACAAAAGTGCCCAGCTTGTCAAAAATACCAGCTTCACCACTGTCATCGCCAGTAGATACACCGCCGGCAACAGCTACGTTGATAATTTTGCCGCCGGTTTCAGCATTAACCTTAAACGAGCCTGCATTGATAGAGCCTTTAGTGCCATCAGCAGTCTTAGAGCCGAAGAAAGCTTCCTGCTCGTTATTATCCGTATCTTGACGCAGACCGGAGGCATTCTGCACCAGCTGCTGCAGAGTTGCACGTTTTTCGGCAGCAGTATTCGCCAGCTTTTCGGCTTCCTTGCTGCGGTCCGCATTTGCGTCCTCGCCCAGTTTATCACCGCTATCGCTGCCGCTTTCACCCTGCTCAGTTGTAGCCTGCGGAGGAGCAGTATAGCCATTATCACCAATTGCTGCATAGGTATAGCGGTCAAAATTGGTAATCGTTACCGCAACGCCAATGCCTGCAGTTTCGCCCATAGCTACAGCACCGGCTGCGCTATAAACATTGGTATCATTCTTAGCATTGAGGTTGACTGCGCCCGTGCCTGCGTTGATAACTGCTTCGTCATCTACGGAAACAAGGCTGTTGCTTGCACCCTCAAGGTATCCCACCATGCCGCTGACGGCGCTGGTTGTGCCTTTGCCTGCGCCAATCGACAGCTGGATATGGTCAATTTTATTTTCTGTGCCTATATCTACAGAGCCTGCAGTCAGCTTAGCTCCCTGTGCAACCGCAACAAGGCTGTTGGCATCCGCAAGGCCAATGGCAAAGGTTCCGCCAGCTGCGTTTTTACCACCGCCATTAAGGCCGAGCTTACCTGCCAGCGATACATCAAACTGCTTCGATGCAGCTTTCATTGCCAACTCGTCTTTTGCAGTAATCGTAGCGTTCTTGCCGATTAATACGCGCGCATTGTTGCTGATATCCGTTGCTACTGCACTGCCTGCCAGCGCAATTGTAGCAGGCTTTTCATTTTCTCCAGGGCCGCTCTTGCCGCCGTTAGCACTTCCTGCCGAGAAATTAAGATAGCTGTTGGGATTAGCAAAGGCTGCAGCCGCGCTCACTACGTTAAGCGGACCTACAGCAATATCCGTTGCTTCATTGCCCAGTGCGCCGGTCAAAGCGCTGCAGGCGTCAGTGAAGTCCTTGAATTTTTGTCCGCCGAACAGGTCCATGAAGTCCACCTGCTCTCCACCGTTAGAAGAGAAGCAGTTATCCTTGGCATAATTAAAGAAAGCATCTGCTGCATTACTCAAGGCATCTGCCTTAGCTTCGATATCAGCATGATTTTCACCTTTATAGGCAGCCTTAACCTTGGCGCAGGCATCCTTAACCTCCTGCACCATGCGGTTGATACGGTTATATTCAAAGCTGCTGTTGGCCGCAATATTTACCTTGCCACCGGTACGCGTAACGTTGGTAGCAGGGGCAGAGCCTTGTGCTTCCTCGCCACCGGCTACAGTTACAGTTGCAGTATTATCCAGCTTGCCGTAAAGCACGGACGCATTAACAAGTGCTTTATTACTAGTATCCTTGTCATAGTTATTGCTCTTGCCGGTAATTTGCATCTGGGTATCTTCAATAACGCTTTTAGCAGTGATATTAAGATCATTTTTGGCAGCAAGCGCAACACCCTGCCCAATTTTTACATCAGCAGTATTGCTTTCCACTGCAACGCCCACGCTGACGCCGGTGCTCATGAAATCAGCCAGCTTATCCCACGGCTTAGGCTGCGTCGGTGCAGAAGGTGTAGACGGCGCGTTAAGCTTATCCTTCAGCTTTTGCGGCGTGTACTTGGCGTTGGCCAGCCATTTTTTAATACCGCCCAAAGCTTTATCCTTAGCTCCGCCTTCGCCGATAAGTGTGTCAAGAGTCTGAGAGCCCTTAATATTGGTAACAAGCTTCTTCATAAATGCCGAAGAGCCCATAGCGTTGTTGGCAATGACAGTATTATCCGTCAAAACATTCTCTGCATTAATAGCCAGGCTTCCCTCTTTACTGCTTACGTTGCCATTAATGTTGACATCTGCCTTGCTGTCATAATCGGTTACGTTGATAGCGGTAGCGACTACGGCCTTTTCACCCGTGCTTACCTCTGCCTTGGTAATCACACTGTTCACAGATTTCGCTTCAATATTAACGTCCTTTTGCAGCTCAGTCATCTGCGCAGTCTTACCAATGGTAACACTGCTCTTGTTGTCACCCGTAGTGATATTCAAAGCTACATCACCCAAATTGGGATTTTCAGAAACATCCATAGTGGTGGCCTTGGCTTCGCTGTTCACCTTGCTGTCGGCCAAGGCAGTAACAGACGCGCCGCCCTTAGATTTAAGGGTGCCGTCTATATTTACTGCTGCCTCATTATTTGTTTTGCTGTAGGTTACGGCAGCCGCCGGGATGATATTGGTGCCTGCCACGTTCATAACCTTCAGTAAAGCATTGCTGGCACCTGCGCCAGCTTCCACGCTGCTGTTCGCCTGGATATTCAGCGCTGGCTTTACAACCTTGCCCTCGCTGCCAACAGTATCACTGCCGGTGGCGTTGATAACAGCGTCCTGACCTACATTGACCTCAGCCTTGCTGTTCAAAACTGCATAGGAAGCATCAAGATTTGCATAGACGCACCCGGTTCCGTTACCGTTGCGTCTGCAGCTACGCCATCAAAAGCCTCGCCACTTACATTTTTGCCCACGCCAATTTTGGCAGCACGCAGGTTAACAGCATTTACTGCATTAACCTTGCCTAAAACGCTAATGGTGCCGCTGGCATTAATGGGAATCTGGGCAAAGCCTTCATCCTTGATTATGGTATTAAATTTATCCTCGTTATCAAGTTTCTTATATTCATCAAATTTAGTACTCGTCGGCGTAGCAACATAAAGCGCACCGGCATTAATCACACCGGTTTTGCCCACTGCCATACCGTCGGAGCTGAAGAAGAAAAGGTTACCGTCAATCTTTTTGTTCTGAATCGCATTGACGGTGCCGTTGATATCAATGCGTGAATCAACAAAGTTGACCAAATTAGCAGCACTGTTGCTTGTTTCACTCATGCCAAAGTACATATTGGCAATATGATTAGCGTCCAGTTGGAATTTATCAAACTTGTTAATTGCTACATTACCAAAAACATTTTCTGCAAAAATTTTGGTAACAGGACTGGTAGCCAAATTAACATCAGGTTTGTCCGCTCTTGTAATCGTGCTCGCCAGTGCAGCTACAGGCTGCATTACAAAACCAATGGCCGTAACAGCGCTGACAATTTTCTGTGCAGCGGAATCTTTCGCAATAGCGCTCAAGCTGAGCCTTTCTGCGCTACGCAGGAACTTACGGTTGACCTTCATCTTAGTTTCCCTCCTTATTAATGCCTAGCCGATATGCATAAAAAAGCAATAATCTTCTGAATTAATCTTAGAGCATCCTCTGCAAAACAGCAATTAACTAAAGGTTATGACCACCTGCTCGCAGTAAGATATATTCTATTAATTTAATGGAACAAAACATATAGTTAAGCATAAGGTTATACTTAACCTTATACTTTAATTATAAAGCCATCTTCTCTTAACGTCAATAATTTAATAAGTTTTTTTATTATATGAGTGATTAGGCCGTTGATTAGCTAATTAAACCATCTAAAGTTCAATGGTAAATTGATTTTAAGATAATTTATTGTCTCATCATGCATCCTGTGCTATAATTAGAACAATAAAATCAGCCAATGCTAGAAACGGAGGAACAACATGACTGACTGGAACAA
>UMBT01030279.1_pt1 | contig 19455 bp, 16 predicted proteins | sample 1964001 | NCBI WGS metagenome assembly UMBT01 (sample SAMEA4835945, study PRJEB28245) | human gut metagenome | biome: gut microbiome; material: fecal sample | place: Denmark | collected 2008
TCGCTGGTCGTCGTATGACCGAGCGCATCCGTTTCCGTCAGGCGGTTTCCATTGCCGTCATAGGTGTACTTCGTCTGATTCAGCAGCGCGTCCTTGACTGTCGCCAGTTGGCTGTTGTGCGTGTAGGTCGCCGTCTGGGTCGTCTTATCCGGCAGCGTCGTTTCCAACACATTGCCCAGCGCGTCGTACTTGTAACGCGTTACATTGCCCAGCGGGTCGGTCGCGCTGATCTGCCTGCCAAGCGCATCATAGGTATAGCTGACGCTTGTTCCGTCCGCAAAGACGACGTTCAGCAGATTGCCGTTTGCGTCGTATTCATACTGCGTCACGTTGCCCAGCGCGCCCGTCATGCTCGCCAGATTGCCGTTCGCATCATAGCTGTATGCCGTTTCGTTGCCCAGCGCATCCACGGTTTTGGCCAGCAGGCCGTTGACATATGCATAGCTCGTCTGATTGCCCAGCGCGTCCGTCTTTTGGGTCAGACGGCCTTTGTGGTCGTATGCGTAGGTTGTCACGCCGCCATTCGGCGCGGTTTCCCGAACCAGATTACCATCCGCATCGTATTCATACAACGTCACCGAGCCGTTCAAATCGGTCAGCTTTGTAATCTGGTGATGATCGTTGTATTCCCTGTGAATCGTGCCTCCGTTTTCCAGCACGGTTGTGACGATATCGCCCGCATCGTTATAGGCGTAGGCGGTCACATGCCCCAGCGCGTCCGTCTTGCTGACAATTTCGCCCTGCTCGCCGTAGGTAAAGCTGGTTTCACCGCCCAACGCATCCACAATTCGAGTAGTGCGCTTTTGCTCATCAAAGAAATAGGTAACGACATTTCCTTCGGCATCCGTTGTTATCGTCTGACCGTCGCCGTACTGCATCCGATAGCGACCGTGGTTGCCGTCTTGCTGCTCGACAACGCGATCCTGTTCGTCGTATTTGTTCAGCACCTGACGCTGACCGTTGCCGTCATACCATTCGGTCATGCGGCCCTTTTTGTCGTAGGCATACTTTGTCGTCTTGCCTTCGGCATCCGTAAAGGAGCTGAGCTTCTTCCCGGAGTAGGTATAGCGCAGCGTCGCACCGCCCGGCGTGGTGATGCCGACGATATGTCCGGCCTGATCCATTTCGACTAGCAGTTCTTCCTGACTGGGCGAGATGATCTTCGTCATCAGGCCGTCCTCGTCCCGGACGATTTCCGTAATATGCTGTCCGCTGTCCTTTTCAATGCGTTTGAGCAGACCGCCGGACGCAAACGCATAAACCGTCCCGTCCGTCAGGCTGATTCGATATTCGGTGTGCGCCGCGTCATAGGAGAGGAATTCATACTCCGTCGAGTTGCTTTCAAACGTCCCGTCCGCCTGCGCATAGAAGATCACTTCGCTGCCGTCCGCTCTGCGGTAGCCGACGCTGCCGTCATTGAACAGGCGGAGATGCTGGCTGTATTCCGTCGTCCACTTTGCGCCGAACGGCCCGTCCGTTTCGTTGCTCTGCGCGTTATACGTTCTGACCACATCAAAGCCGGACGTTCCCAAATCTGCCAGCGCGTAATCCCGCGTCTGCAAATAGAAATTGCCCGTATTGAAGTTAATCGGTTCAAAGCCGAGCGAGCAGAAGCGATGCGGCCCCAGCAGGCTTTGATCCAGCGCAAAGCTCAGGCTCGGCGGATTGGGCGTGTCGGAGAAGGTATAGTTGCCGCCGTACAGGTCGTTGAGGTATTCCGACTGCGTGAAGTTTTCAACGTTGTGCTGTACGCCTTCAATGCGTTTCTCCGCCGCCAGACGCGTCATGGCCGCCTTCACCCATCCGCTTGTTCGGGTGAGAATCGAAGAAAGGCCGTCGCCCGGATCGTCATATTCCCTGCGCGCCCGAACATGATAGACTGCATCCGCCTCATAATCGTAGTCGGTATAGCGATTTTTCTGCGTCGATGCAACCTTCCGCCCGTTGCGGTAAATGTCAAACCAGATCTCGTTTCCGCATGTGCCGTCGTCGCGGTTCGCGTCCGTCCATGTGAGTTCATAGCGGCGGAGCTTTTCGTTTTCGTAGTAGTCGCCGTAGTCCGTCGCCTGCACGTTATAAGGCGCTTTCACCAACGTCGTTTTCAGCGCCCGCGTCTTGGTCGTCACGCCTTCCAGATGAATGGCTCTGAGCGTCACGCCGGAGGGCATGGTTGCCCGGATATACAGCTTTTTCGTGCCTTTGCTCAGGAAGGTATAGCCGCCCGTCGTGAAATCCGTCCACGTCGTTCCATCATACGAATACGCATACTTGCCGTTTTCTACCGTTTTTCCCGCCGCATCGATGCAGAGCGTTTCCAAACGAATGGCATACGTTTCGTCTGCAAGCTCCAGCGCCGTGGATTGCCATGTGTCTGTCGCATTCAACGCGGTTCGCATGAGAATCGACGCAGCCGCACCGCTTCCGTAAAGCGCGCCGTCCGCATCCAGACCCAGCACCGCAGCCTGATGGGTTGTTCCATCCTCAAAGGGAAGCATATCCGCCGTAAAGCTGTTGCTGTTCCATTGTCCGTCCATGTACAGGCGCTGAACCGTCAACTGCGCCGCGCAGTCCGTCGAGAGGGTCGGCATGGCTTCCGTCTGTTCTTCTTCATGCGTCAGATTAAACGCCGTCACAGGCCGAAGCAGTCTGACGCTGAAATGAACGGGATTTGATTCGTATACGCCCACAATGTCCAGACCTTGAAGAACCGTTCCCGTCCCTTTCAAATGGGCGCGAACCGCCACCTGATTCTGCGGCGTGTCAAATTTGACATCGTATCCTTCTCGAATCGCCGTCCACGTTGCGCCGTGGTCGGTCGATACCTCATAGGAGATAGAGCCGCCCGCCGCCGGATTTTCAATGGTATGCAGTCGCACAGCCAGCACAGGCTGCGCGGCTGTAAAGGTTTTGGACACCAGTGTGCCGGAATCTGCCATCACTTCCGCGCCCATATCCGACAATGCAAGTCCGTCAGCAGATTCAACTTTATTTTCGTCTTTCCAGATATCGCTCAAAATCAGCGTTCCGGCCATGCCCTGCGAATAATGCAGCGCGCCCTGACGATCAAGAGAAAGCACGGAGAGGGCATGAACGCTGTTTTCCGGGTAGAGAATCGGGTATACCGGGAATTTCAAATGGGACGTTGCGCCGCCCAGCTGTCCGTCCAGCACGAAAACGCCGCTGCTCTCCGAGCCGCTGTAATCGGCGGTATATTCGCCCTGCTTATAGGCGACGGTCAGGCGTTCGCCCTGCTGCGGCGCGGTAATCGTTACGTCTGCCGAAACAGGTTTTGCGCTGTGGTCAGCCTTGACGTATATGCCCTGAACCGTGCTCTCGTGCGCGGCAGCATCATGCACAGTCAGGATGATTTCAATGGTTTCTCCATCCGCAAATTCGCCCGTGTCCAACACGCCGAGCTGTTCAGACAGTCTTTCGGTCGAATCAGCGTGAACGGTCACTTCTTTGCCGGACGAGCCTTTGGCCGTCAGCGTCCAGTCCGTCAGCGAAATATCCGAGACAACGCCCCAAATATCCAGAACGCCCGTCACAACCGCGCCGTTCTGCGGCGTAAGCAGCTCGACAACAGGCGGAGTGTGATCCAGATAGATCGTATGTTCCCATGCCGCAGCGTTTTCAAGCGCATCCGTCAGACGCAGCGTAATTCGATGTTCGCCGTCCGCCAGCCCGCCGATTTCAATTTCCCGGCTCCCGTTTTCGCTCACGTCGAGCGCTTCCCAAGCGCCGCCGTCAACGGCATACTCCATCCGGACAAGACCGCTGTATGCGTCCGCCGCGCCTTCCCACGTCAGCATAACGCTGTCCGCCGCCGTCCATGCTGCGGGTTTAACGGAAGATTGGGTCAGCGTCGGCGCGCTGCGGTCGATCTGAATCGACGCAGTCCCGGCTTCTCCGACGTTTTCGGCGATATCCACGCCCCGGATGCTCAGCGTATGCAGCCCGTCCGCAAACGACGAGATATCCGCTTCATATCCCGAACAGGTTTTATCGGAAAGCCCGGTTGTCTGGTATGCACCGCCGTCCCACGAAAGCTCCACGCGATTCAAATCGTTCAAATCGGCGATATTCGTCCATGAGATCGACGCGGTATTTTCCTTTGTCCAATCGTCAGGCAGTACGGACACGTCCGGCTGCGTCGGCGGCGTTCTGTCCACCTTGAGTTCCGCGCCTTTGGGCGCGCCGTAGTTGCCGTAGGTGTCTACGCCGCGCACATAGACCGCATGAACGCCATCCTCCAAGCCCGCCGTCGAGACGATCTGTGAGCCGTTTGCAGCGTTGGAAGCCGTATTCTGCCACGCCCATGCGTTCGCATCCGTTCCGATTGCAGGATCAAGGATAAACTGAACATGCCCGTTGTCGCCCAGCGTATCCCTGTTCAGCGGCATATCCGTCAAGCCTGCCCACGTGACCGTCCGAGCCTCCGCGTTGCTCCAGTCTGCCGGAGATACGCTGACCGTAGACGGCTGGTTGGGCGGCGTGGTGTCCGGCAGCGAAGCCTGCGCCTGACCATGCTGCGAGCCTGTCTGCCCGTAAGCGTTGGCAGGCAAGACCACGAAATAATAATTCAGGTCTGTTTTATCCTTGCGAGGAATATTGGGCAGCTCCTGCCCGGTTCCGTCCCAGTGCAGGGTATAGTTGCCCGCGGCTATTTCAGCGTCGGTCGGCCAAATCTTTTTGCCGCGCGTCGAATACGAGGTCGTATTGCCCACGTCGATATACTGGAACGTGCTGCCGTTCGATATGCCCAGCCGATACCCACTGGCCAGCGGAACGCTGTTCCACGATACGTCGATATAACCGCTCTGCGAATTGACGCCGTTTCCGTAGCCTGTCGCCTTAACCGTAGGCGCAGGCAAATCATCCGTATAGGAGGCAGAAAACGACATACGTTCTGATCTAGGCAGAACATCTGACGAACAGATTCTTGCCCGCGAGCTATCGCTTGTCACAGCAAAACCGTAATTTCTTTTCTGATCCGACGTGTTAAACCATGCAGAAAAAATCTTTGTCAAATCTACATGATTTTCGCCTTCGTGCAGGGTAATTGTCTGGCGGATATCTGAGCTGAGACTCGGACGCGAATTAAATGTGACCGAGCTGGTATTCCAGTCGCTCGTCACCAGTGCAACTTCAAATGTGCCGCCTCCTTCATGAACGAAAACTTTCCATGTTGCGTTCAGAATCATGAGGCCGTTGGTTGTCGGGAACTCCGATACCTTTTTGTCGCTTCCGGCAAAACCCGTCAGAGAAGGAATAATATAGGCAATGTTGCCGTTGCCTGCATACAGATTCGTTCCTTCAAGGTCATGATTATATTGCGGATTGCCTTTTTTAACCGTATGGTCGTAATGATGAGACGGGTTATCGCTGGAAACAAACACGTCGCCGATTCCCGTGGCGAGATCGTTGAAATAATTGCCCGTCGGGTCGATGGTTACAGGGTAAGCGGCGCTCTGCATCCATTCGTCATTGGGACGATAGGTAACGCGGTAGCTTCCGCCGCCGCCCTCCAGTGAAACGGCAATATCCGTGCTGTAACGGCCTTCTGCGTCCGTCATGTGCGGCGCTTCGACCTTTGCCATCATGTCGCCGTTCTCGTTATAGAGCAGAATTTCCCGCCCGTTTTGAGCGGCGGTCAATCCTTCCGTCGTCATCTGATACGCGTAGACATGGTTGCCCGTATACCGATTGACGATGATGTTTTCCTTGATGCCCGTGGAGGTCATGGAAAGCTCAACGTCCGTCACAGCGTCAAACAGTCCGGGGTAGGTGATCCACTCGCAGCCTGCGCTTCGGGAATACGACTGCCGTTCGCCCCGGATGCTGGACGGCGCGCTTTCTTCCGCATGAGCAGCGTGAAAAAGCCAATGCCAAACAGACGCGCTTTGTGCAGGCTCGTTTTCTTCTGCATTTTCCCCGGCAGGCTGTTCTTCGGGTTCGTCAGCCGATTCTTCCGAAATCTCATCTGGCGATTCTTCGGGTTCCGGCTCGTTGTTTTCCGTTTCCTGTTCCGGCTTTTTCTCCGGCTGCTCGGCAGGTTCTTCGGTCGGCTGCTCGTCGGGGGTTTCTTCCGGCTTCTCCGTGGGTTCTGTTGCGGGTTCATCCGTGGGTTGTTCTGTCGGCTGTTCAGCCGGTTCTTCCGTAGGCTTTTCGGTGGGTTGCTCCACAGGTTCTTTCGTAGGTTCTTCGGTCGGCTGTTCCGCGGGTTCATCCGTAGGCTGATCCGCCGGTTCTTCGGTCGGAGACGGCGTTTCTTCTCCTTTCGGGCTTTCGTTGGGTTCCGGCGTGTCGGTATCTTCGGGCGATAAGCTCGGCGTGGCCGATGCTTTAGGCGTAACCGATGCGTCCGGCGTAACCGACGCTTCCGGCGTGACCGATACTTCAGGCGTGACCGATACTTCAGGCGTAACCGATACTTCAGGCGTAACCGACACTTCCGGCGTAATGGTCGGTTCGGGCGTAACGGTCGGCTCCGGCGTAGGCGTTTCTTCCGGCAGTGGGAAATAGTTATCCAGCATGATCGGCGCAAACGCAAAGCTCGTCCCCGAAAGCGAAGATTGAGTGAGCTTCTGGTTTCGATAGTACGTTCCCTGTATCTCGGAGACGACGACGCCTTCCTCGTTTTCCAGTACGTCTCCGTGATCAATCATGGAAACGTCGTATTGCTCCAGTTCTTCCAGCTTTCCCGGAATCACATCAGCCGTAAATGTGAAGTGTTTAACAGTTGCGGATTTCTTCCCGTCCTGTTCCGCCGCCGCATAAGCGGGCGCAAGGCCGTTCAACAACATGGCTGCCGAAAGGATGGATGCAATAAAACGTTTCATTCTTCATGCCTCCAAAAGTATTTTTGTGCTTTTGTGGATGTATCTATTCAGCATCAGTATAACATAGCTTTCCATTTTATCAAATACGTTTCCTGCGTTTTTATTCACATTCTTCACATTTTCGCCACTTTTCAGTTCATCATTCCCGAACGTGCGCATCTTGCAGATCCCTGCGTCTTTTTTTCCTGCTTTCACGTTAAAATGACATGCGTTTTTTTGTTTGGCAAAAGGAAAAAAGCTGAATACCGCCAGCATGTGATGGACGATATTCAGCTCTTGTTTTTTGGGAGTGGATTTTTTTTACATAGGAACAATTTCTTCCTGCTGTTTCACCTTCTGTTTTTCCTGTTCCTGCGGCTGCCGCGCGGCTGTCTGCGTCGCTTCATCTTCAACCTGTTCCAACTCCTTCCGATTGACCGCCGTTTCCACCGCATCCTCGACCGAAACCCGCCCATCCGACATGCGCGGCAATGCGTCGGGAATAACCTTGCGCGTCCAGTATCGGATGCGGTTCAGCTCTGCTAATTCAGCCTTAACTTCTTCGATTTTGGGAAGAAGGGCTTTGCGCTCCGCTTCAAGCTGTGTACGTTTCGCTTTCAGTGCCATGCGCTGCTCCTTATCGAGAGGAGACGCAAGCCCCAGCGACTTTATGAGCTTTTCACGCAGCCAGATTGCTTTTTGCAGCCGGCTCAATTCGTCGCCATGTTCGGCCTTGAACTTTTCTCGCTTGCCATTCCAGTGAATGCTCTCGTATTCCTGCTGAACTGGCTTCAATTCTCGGATGGTTTGAATCGCGCCAAAAAGTGCGTCAATATCACGGATTCTGCGTTCCTTTGCCGTGGATTCCGCCTTGATTTTGGAAAATACCTGTTTCGTTTCGTCAATGTATTGTCCGAGCTGACCGACTGTGTAAAGCTCGTGATTCGAGAGGAAGGAAACCGCCTTGAAGCCATCCTTCAAATCATGGACAGCGCCTTTTTCCTGCGCATAGCGACTCCATGTTTCGCGCCCGTCCTTTCGCATATCCAGATAGACGGTAATCACGTCGCTCAGCGGGTAATCATCCGGGCTTTCGATGATCTGTTGGCGGCTGACCGCCTTGCGCAGTTCATCCAGCCAAGCTCCGATCCCGCGCACGGTTTTCTGCAAAGAAGCCAGCACCTTATTCACGCTGATGATCTTTCGATTTTCGTCGCCGCGTTCGCTGGAAACGCCCTTGCGTTCCAGCGCAGAAGCTGTCGGACCGAGATGCTTTTGCGGCAGGCGGTCTTCAACGCCCTGCCGCTCCAGTGACCGCATATCGACGCGCTCTGCTCGACCCGCTGCTTCGAGCGCCGCGTTTTGTGCCGCCGCCCAATCCTGTCGCCAGATTTCGCCGTACTTGCGCTCGTTCCAATCCACGGTATCCACCTTGATGCGTTTCCAGCTTCTGTTCGGCGTGCGGATGCGGTTTCCATTTTCGTCGAGCGCATAGACGTTTTTCGATTTGGGCAGCCACTTGCCGTTTTCGTCCATCGCGCGAAGCGTCAGCATGATGTGAACATGCGGATTGCCGTCGCCTTTGTCGTGATAGAAGAAATTGCAGACCATGCCCTTGTCCACAAATTCCTTTTGACAGAAATCGCGGACGAGGGCAAGGTTCTGCTCATCAGTCAGTTCGCGCGGCAAGGCAAAGAGCATCGAGCGCGCTGTCTGCGCGTTGACGCTCGTTTCCGCTGCGTCCACCGCGTTCCAGAGCGTCTGCGAATCGGCATACGCTCTCGGCGCGTTGGATGGCAGCATGACTTCCACCCACTTCACGCGTGCCGGGCTGCTGTGCGGATATTTCCAGCAGCACTCGTATTCGGAATACTTCTTTTTGCCAGAGTAATACGCGCAGGAAGCCATGCAGGATTGACCTTTTCCGCGGCTGATGATCTTAAAGCTCCCCGTCGGGCAGGGCATGGGTTCACCTCCATTTCTCGGCGCAAAGCGCCGTCATGGGGTAGCCGATGCAATCCCTGTTGATGCCGAAGGCATCGAGCACCCCGCAGGGGCCTTCGGAGAACGCACGGCGCATCGAAGATGCGTATAAGTGCGCCCTCTCACGGGGAGGAGCTGCTTCCGTCGCTCTCTGCATCGTCCTCGTCTGTATCATGCCATGTCACGCTTGACACGGATGGTTTCGGCATACGCTGCACAGCCGCGTCGATCAGCTCTTTCGGGCTTTTCGGAATCTCCCCGCGTCGGCTGGCGGTCATCTGTTCCACCAGCTCGCGCACACGGGGAGAAGAAAAGAAGTAGTCGATCAGCAGGAACACATCTTCATCCGTCAGCAGTTCGGGGTTGGGCAGATAATGCTCCAAATGCCCGCCGTGTTCGCAGAGACGATGCGTGCGTTCCTTGTTTCGCTGGATAGAGATTTTGTGTTTCGCCGCCTTGAGCTGCTGCTCGGCTTTTCGTTTCTGCGCTTCGGCTTTCTGCTGCATCGCAAGCAGTTTTTCGATTCGTTCAGACGCCATTGAACATTCCTCCTCGGTCAAAAAATCAGTTCGTGTTTTGAAAATTACGCCGCGTGTTCGACAGGCGGTTCTTCCGGCTTTTCGGAAGCATCCGCCTGCAACGCGCCGCTGCGGATCAGCTCCAGCAGTTTGTCCTCGTAGGTCACAGCGATATCGTCGTCGCAATATGCGCGGACGGTGAAATTGGTGTTGCCAATCCGCTGGGTAAAGGTAAAAAGGGGAATACGTTTTTCGGTCATAGGCGCTCCTTTCCGCTCAACACAAAAGGCGATGCAGCCCGATGAAAAACGGGGCATCGCCTTTTCTGTCTGTTCAGTTCTCTGATTCAAATTGGGGATTCGTTTTTAAGCTGTGCGTTCATCCTCTCCTGACGCTCCTGCGCGCGTTTATTCCTTTGATGGATTCTTCGCTTTTTCAATGCCTCCTGACGTTTCTGTTCTTCCGGTGAAAGCTCAACGGGCTGCACTGGAACGTCAAACTTCCCGATGAAATTCAAATATACCTCAATTTCGCGGGAGCGCTCGCCATCCTCGTCCTTCACAGTTTCATGGACGATGACTTTTTCCACGAATTGACGCAGCACTTCATCGGAATATTCCGTGCAGTCGCGGTAGCGCTCAACAAGCGCCATAAACCGTTCAATCTTATCTTCGCCGGATTGAATTTCATCCAACTGACGCTGTTCATCCAAAACCGCTTTTTCAAGCTGTGTCTGTTCACTTTCATACTCGGCAGACAGCGCATCGAACCGTTCCTCCGGGATTTTTTCGAGCGCATAATTCTCATAGAGTTTTTTCAAAAGCCGGTCAAGTTCCGCCACTCTTTTGTTCTTTGCCGCAATCCCTTTTTTAAGCTGTTTTGTCTATTCCGGCTGCTCCGCCAGCATTTCCCGTTGCAGCCGCGCCAGAAATTCTTCCTGATTCGTCAATGCGTATCGGCTGACCGTTTGAATCGTTTCTTTCAGTAACGGACGAAGCGCTTTTGCGCTGAATGCGTTCTGAGCACATTGCCGTTCTTCCAAATGCTCAGACTTTCGATAGGTGGAACATATAAAGAAGTCATAATAACAGATCGTGCCGGTTTTCAGGTGCTGCGCATGATGGAGATTGCTCATGGGCGCGCCGCATCGGGCGCAGAATACAAAGTCCTTAAAATTGCTGTCGGCGTTTTCCGCCTTAGCCCTCTTGGGCTTATCAAACACTTCATGCGCTTTTTCCCATGCCTGCCTATCCACAATCGCTTCATGGGTATTTTCAAAAACCACCTGCTTTTCTATCGGATTTTGAATCTGTTTGGCTTTGTAAGAAGGCGTACATGTCTTGAAATTGACCGTCATGCCCAGATACTCGCGCTTGTTCAAAATACCGATGACCGTCCCTCTGTGCCAGTCATAGTCGCCTGTTTCCTGCCTTCTGGCGTGATATCGGTTCCCCATATCCGATCTGCGGAAATATGTACTCGGCGTAATCCTCCGCTCTGTCTGTAAGGTTTTGGCAATGCGGTGCGGGTTCATTCCTGTCGCCGCCAGTTCAAAAATCCGCCGCACAATCTCGGCGGTTTCAGGTTCAATCACCCAATGGTTCTTATCTTCGGGATCTCGCTTATAGCCGAACAGCGGCGTTGACGTAAGCGATTGCCCCGACATTCCTTTTGCCCGAAACCCGATGTTGACTTTCTTGGATAGATCATGCAGATACATTTCATTCAAAACATTCAGCATGGGCGCAAACTCCAAGCTGTCGGAACAGCTGTTGTCCACATGACTGTCAATGGCGATAAACCGCACATCTTTCTCTTTGAAATAAATTTCGGTATAAAAACCCGTTTGCAGGTAATCGCGCCCGACGCGGCTCATGTCTTTGACCAGTACCGTTCCGATTTTCCCGCCGTCAATATCCGTCATCATCTGCTGCCAGCCCGGACGTTCAAAGTTTCGTCCGCTGAATCCGTCGTCCGTATAATGCCGGCAGTTTTCAAAGCCGTTTGCGGCGGCATAGGTTTCAAGATATTCCTTCTGCCGAAGAATCGAAAAGGACTCTCCTTCGTTTCTGTCCTCGCGGGATATACGCTCATACAGCGCTGTCATTTTCATGGGCTGCATCCTCCTTCTCCTGTGCGTCTTTCAATTTCTTTCTCTCCATGCAGCGGGCGACTTTTTCCCGATTTTTCGCGCGCCGCTGTTTCTGCTTTTCTTCCTCTGCCATTTCTTCTGCCGTCGGTTCGTCCTGCGGCACCTGAAAATTGCCGATGAATTTCAAATAGATGTCGATCTGCATGTGCCGTTCTCCGTCGATTTTTTTCGGCGCATGGACGATGATTTTTTCAACAAACGCATAGATCATGGGTGTGGTCAGTTCATCGGCTTCCCTGTATTTTCTGGCAAGTTTGAGAAAAGAAGCAATGTGATCGGAATCGACTTCATACGCCCGAAGTTCCTCCGTATCCGTTTCCAAAACGGCTTTCAGCTCAGCTTGTTCTTTCTCATATGCCGCAAGAAAATCATCAAAACGTTTTTCAGAAATCTTTTCAAGCGCATACGATTCATACAGCTTCTGAATCAGCACATCCAGTTCCTTACAGCGTTTCTGCGCCTTGCGGATTCTGGCTTTCGTTTCTTTTGCCGCCTGTGCCTGCTGCAATTCAGACGCTTCCCGAACTTTGCGCGCAAACTCGACTTCATTGGAGAGGGCATAGCGGCTGACGGTCTGAATGGTTTTCAAAATCAGTTCCCGCAATGCTTTTGTAGCTACCTGATGGGAAACGCACACGCTCGTTTCCCGTTTTCGGGACAGCATATAGGTCGAGCAGTTGTAGGAATCGCTTTTGAATACGCCTTGCGCATCTTTCGCTCCATGCCGATGGTTATACAGCCTTTGCCCGCACTCTGCGCAGTAAACCAGACCTGTCAACGGATTCGCCACGCCCAGCGTATCTGTCCGCTTTATGCTTTTCAGCGCGCATTGGGCAAGCTCCCATGTTTCTTTCGTTACAATGGGTTCATGGGTATTCTCGAAGATCAGCAGCTTTTCCGGCGGGTTGGCGCGTCGTTTATCCTTGTAGTATCGTTTTCCGGAACGAAAATTGACCGTATGTCCCAAATACTCCTGATGGGTCAAAATTCTGCTGATTGTCAAACTGTTCCAGTCGTGCGCATGGGCTTCTTTTGTATAGTCGCTGCGCATCCCGCAGGCGTGTTTCGTATAGTAGTAGCCGGGATTGTCCACTTTCTCCTTCGTCAGAATCCGTGCAATTTCAGACGGCCCGTGTCCCTCGCAAGCCATCTGATAGATTCTGCGGACAATCGCCGCCGCTTCCTCGTCAACCAGCCAGTGGTGCTTGATGTCCGGGTCTTTTCGGTAGCCATATAAGCAGTTGTTGTTGGTGGGTAAGCCGGATTTTCCGCGCAGCTGATAAGCCGCCGTAACTTTCTTGGACTGGTCTTTCAGGTACCATTCGTTCATGATGTTCAGGAACGGCACAAATTCACCCGTTTCGGGATGATCGTTATCCACGCCGTTGGCGATGGCGATAAATCGGACATTGTGCTTGCGGAACACCACTTCCGTATAAAATCCTGTTTCAAGATAGTTGCGCCCGATTCGGCTCATATCCTTCGCCAGAATCACGCCAACCTTTCCGGCTTCCACGTCGGCAATCAGGCTTTTCCAGCCGGGGCGGTCGAAATTGCCGCCGCTCCATCCGTCGTCCGTATAGTGCTTGCAATTGGTGAAGCCATGCTCGTCGGCGTAATTTTGCAGATAGAGCTTCTGGTTCACGATGGAGTTGCTTTCCCCGTCGAGGTCATCGTCGCGGGACAGGCGCTCGTACAGCGCCGTAATCAGATTTTCCTTCAATAAAATTCCTCCTTCACACATTTTTTCGGTCTTGAAGGGTGTAAAAGAACATTTTTACGCACTGTCTGAATATACGGGGAAAAATGGGAAATCGTCTGAAAAGCGGCATTTTTTCAACTGCTTCGGTTTTGTCGGCTTTTCCGATGCAAAAATGCAACAGATTTGACTTGGCTATTCGAGTCTGATATGATACGATCAAAGAAAAAACTCAGGAGGATGAATGGATGCAGGAAAAATGGCTTCCCGGAAATACAATGGACAGAATCCGCGACCTGTGCAGAAGCCGAAACATCACGCAGGTTGAGCTGGCGCAGGCTGTCGGTATGGACAAAAGCACATTGAGCCGCGTAATGGCTGAAAAAACAAGCAAACTGTCCAGTAAAAATCTTGTCGCCATCGCGAATTACTTTGAAGTTTCGACGGATTTTCTGCTGGGGCTGACGGATATTCCTTCCCGCAAAGGATATGACATCGAGCGTCTGGGGCTGTCTGTGGAAGCAGCTGCCAATCTCCATCAGGGCAAGCTGAACCATTCTGTGGTCTGCCAGCTTTTGGAAAATCCGAAATTCGCAGAGCTGACCCGCCAAATCGCGCTCTATCAGGAGGGCGTTCTGGCTTCCGGCGTTGCCGCGCAGAATCAAATGTACAACTCTATGAGCAGCCTCATGTTGGAACATGGTCAGGCTAACCCTCAGGATATGCCCGCCGTTCGTGGCGCTGTGCAGGAAGCGCAGGCACTCAAACGTCCGGTCTATGCGGATGAGATCGAGAACATCACGCGCAACTTCCGCCAGATTCTCGCTGAAATGAAGCAGGATGGACCGGAACGTGTCAAACAAACCGCGGCGCTGACCAAACAGAAGCTCAGCGAAATCACGAAAGTGCTTCCGCGCCAGAAAAACGGTCTGCAACTCAGACCCGAAGGCATCATGGGGATGCTCTCGGCGGCGCTGAACCAGATCACCGTTCCAGATGAATATCAGGCTGAATTGGGCGAAGCAACCGATCAGCTCAAACAGGCGATCTGGAACTACATGAACACCACCTACAATATCCAAATGGAGATGAACGCCCATCACGAACGAAACCCTTTGCCTGATGATTCAGAACGGAAATCATGAAGCATGTACCCAGTTAATTGAGCGGAATACGATGTTTATTCGCTCAGCCGCGATTCAATTTGAAAAACGATACGGTGGCGCAGTTCTGAGCTGTGACGATTACGAGCAGGAAGGACGAATCGCTCTGCTTCACGCCGCAGAGCGATTCGTGCCGGAAAAGGGGAAATTCCTGACGTATGCCGCCGTAGTCGTTTGCACCGCAATGCTCGACGCCCTTCGGCAAACACATCCCGAAATCAATACGGTTTCGCTGGAAGAAAACCAGGCGGCAGTTGAAGCCATGCAATCCGATAATCCTGTTCCAAGTCGGGATATCTATCATAAAAGCCCCGAACAGCTCTATCTGAACAAGGAAAGACTGCTTGCACTCTATGACGCAATGAATTGCTCGTCGCTTCGCGATGCCGCATGGGTTCGCCATCGGTTTGGTTTCGATGGCGAACCGTGCGCACTGGCAGCAGCGGCGAGGGACTACGGGTTAAGCATCAGCCGGGCAAGGCGCATCGAAGATGAAGCTCTGCGCCATATTCGAGAGAATCTGGCTGCACAGGGCAGGGAGAAAGCAGCTGCATGACCGCTTTCTCTCCGACTCTGTGATTTAAGCGTAAACCAGTTCGTTCAGCAGGATTTCTTCTGCTCGGTTCTGGATGCTGTTCATCCTGCGCACCCATTCCATCTGATCGCGTGCTTTGAGCGCTTCGTCAACGCCTTCCACCTGCATCATCTGCGGCAGAAGGATTTCAAGGCGTTCCCGACACTCGGCATCCACGCCGACGAGATGCGCCGTTAGTTTGCCGGAAAGCAACAGGACATTGTACAGAATGGGCTTATGCTCTTTAAGATACGTCTTGCGCATCCTGCTATACTTACCCAGCACCACAGGCTCATCTGGGATGGTCAGGTCGGGAAGCAGATAGTCGCCGCAGCGATGATAGGTCGGTTTCATACGAATCTCCTTTCAAACACAAAAAAGCAGTTGTGGACTTGAAGATTTTTTCTTCTTCCATAACTACTTTTTGTATTCGGTTTTCGCGGAACAACGTGCAGCTTAAGGAAGATGGTTAAAATCTTCCTTTATATAATACATACTGGACGTGTCCTTTGTCAATGTGCGTCGTGAGGACATACTCATGCTGCCCCTTTGTTACCGCGTCGGCAAGCTGCTTTCCGATTTTGTGGGCGGTTTCGTAATCCACTTCCCCCGGCTCAAAGGACTGTATCAGATGAAACGCTAAATTGTTCCCCTTTCCCAGAGCTTGCGACAAAGTATATTCAAACTCAATATCCGCTGTTTCATAGGAGCAGCCAAAAGAGGACACAAGCATTTTCCCGTCCGTCTTATCGGGATTTTGGATATAGTCAAGGGCTTTGCTCAACGTGCTTTTAATAGGCTTAATCTTTGTAACCGCCATATCTCCGCAAGTACCCCCTTTATTTCCTCTATGTCCTCTTGGTAGACGCTGCCCGTCGCGTTGACACGCTTTGCAATCTGATTGATGTTCATGCCGATTTTCTGTATCTCTGCGGTCATAGCCTTAATGTCGCTATGGTCTACCTGTATAATGTACCCGTCAATGGCAATCTTCCGCAGATAGGCTTCCATGTTCCGGGTGGGGACGAGCTTCATTTTTTCTAAGATTAAATCCCGTTCCGCTTCCGTTACTCTGAATTTGATTTGTATTGTCCGTTTTCTTCCGTCCATTCTGACGCTCCTTTCCGTTCCGAGGGTTTGGGACACTTCCCAACAAGCAGTTTTCAACCGACGCGCCGCAGCGCGGGAGGGAGAAAATACGGAAGTGGGTACCCGCTTCCTATGCTTGCTACGAAACTTATCCCTACACTACCTACAACACCGGGAAAGACAAATTTGACGGAGTTTTGCAAAAGAAAAAACGCCGCAATCTGCGACGCTTCAATAAATCCTACATAAACAAAAACGAAAGATATTTAGTCTACCGCTTCGTCTTGTTCGGCTTCCTCTATTCCTTTGGCAGTAGCAAACATGATTTTTAAATTCTTTTCGCTCATGCTGTCAAGCATAGTATCAAGCTGACGACGGCGTGTGGACTTTTCCTGCTCCCGTTCTGGAAAAAAGAACTGGTCTACTGATACATCAAGCAAGGTTACAAGCTCATACAAAATCTGTAAACTTGGGTGCTGCCCGCTGTTTTCAATAGCAGCGATATATCGCGGTGCAATATTCATTTTATCCGCTAACTGATTACGGGATATTCCCTTTGCCTTTCTTGCTGCTTTGATAGCCTGTCCGAAAGCCTTAAAATCAAACTTTTCTTTGCTCTGTTTCATAATCGTTTCACCCATCTACATTATATATTTCATCTTCCTTTCGGGATATGATTACATATATCATAGTAATGACTGGAATAAATCATACAATTTGTTGACAGCAGAAAATATTACATGGTATGCTAAAAAAACTCTTGACTTTCCATTGCGCTGGATGGTTTACACTAAAGAAAAAGGAGAGAAAAATCATGGAAAATGAATGGGATACAATTTTAGAGCAGTATATTTGTAATGTGATTAGTCCAGACGGACGTGATACTTTTGAAAGTACTCAAAAACTTATTGACGAAATTATGAATGTTGCTAATATTAGTGCGGATAATGTTGTACTTGACATGGGGTGTGGATGGGGAAATGTTACAAGAGTATGTGCAACAAAAACATCTCATACTGTTATTGGAATAGAGCCGAATTTTCAGAATATTGAAGAAGCAAAGCAGCGTAGTAAGGAGTATAACATCAATTATATTCAAGGTTCTTTTGAAAAACCTGGATTTGATAAAAAAGCTGATATTATAATTAGTTCACTTGCTTTTCATCAAGTGAACTATGAATATAAAAGTCATGCTCTAAAAAGCATAGGAGATATGCTAAATACATCAGGTAGATTTATATTGTGTGATGTAATGCTCTTTTTTAACGCGCAACAAGATGTATTAAAATTTAATCATGTTTATCGTTATTTATTGAAAAAAACAACACCTAAAAGTGTTTATACAAAATATATTGCCCCATATATAGATGAAACCCATATCTACACATGGGAGGACATGAAAGCATATACACCAAAAGACTTTTGGTTTTATTCATTAGATGATATAAGGAATTGGTTGCAAGAGAACAATCTGATTATTACAAAACAACAATCCCTTTGCCCGTTTTTCGGTATTCTTACGATTGAACATATTTAAGTAGAATGAGTTTAGCCTATTATTAACTTTTCATTGCACAGAAAGAATTATATTGTAGTAGGAGGTGCTATTGTGTATAAAATTGGAGAGTTTTCTAAAATTATTGGAATTACAACAAAAACACTTCGCTATTATGATGCTGAGGGGATTTTATCTCCTTCATATCGCAGTTCTGAAAATGGTTATCGCTTTTATTCAGAAGCGGATATGAAAAAAGCGGAAATGATTATAGAAATGAGAAAATTCAATTTTACTATCTCCGAAATGAAAGACGCTCTTAGAAACATTCAAAATAAAGATGATTTTACAGATTATCTCATTGAAAAAGTTACTATTACGCAAGAGTTAATTGTTAGATATTCGCAGTTGATTTCTGAAATACAAGAATATCTGAAAGAACATATACCAATGGACAAGGAGGAGATGAACATGAATTATCAAGTTGTAGAAACAGAAATACCTAAAATGAAGTTTGCAAGTATTCGTTTTCAAGGACAGTATCATGAAATTGGCGTTTATTTTGAATTGCTTTATAAGAACGTTCAAAATAAGATGATTGGAGCCCCCTTTACGTGCTATCATTCATTAGAATATAGTGAAAAAACAGATATTGAAGTTTGCGTTCCTGTATCGGAAAAAATTATTGCAAAAAATGTTTCTAATAATGAATTTTTAGGAACAAAGGCGCTCCATGTTACACATTTTGGGAAATATGAAAATCTAAAATCTGCATATAAAGCATTATTTGATTATGCGAATACACATAGGCTTTCGTATTCGACCCCATTAGTTGAAATTTACGAAAAAGGTTACGGAACGACAATGGCGGGAAATCCCGAAAAATATATTACACAAATATATCTTCCTATTAGAAAATAATACCTAAAGCCGTCCAACGGAAATAAAAAAAACCGTTGTTTGGCGGCAGAGTTTTTACGTGCCTAACAGAATATAAATGACCTAACGACGGTTTTGAAACAATCATCAAAGCCGTCGTTTTCTTATCTCAAAAGTGAAAATACAGAGGGCGTGTTAAAGTCGCCCTTTTTAAGGATATGGCGGTATCAAGGAGGTATCATCATGTCCTTTTTTGACTATCACTTTCTGTTTAATAGTTGTAGTTTATCAAAAAAAGCCTATACCAGATAACGGGATATTTTGGTTATATAGATGAACTATCAAATCACTATCATACTTTTAATACTTGTTCTGCGTCCAACTGCATTTTGCAGGAGGGCGCATTTTGCATTTTCTCAAAAATTTTTCTGAAAAACACCTTAAAAGCACCGTCCACTTTGGGGGTGTGTGGTGTTGAGGGTTTACGAAAGGGGACATTTCAAAATCCACCGCTTTCGCGGCTGCGAAAGGAGGTGAGAACATGAACGAGCCTATTCGTACCCAGTGGCAAATCCGATGTGCTTTTAACGGCTTTTGCAAACAGGCGTTGAAGCGAGAAGCTATAAACGCCCACAGGGACACAAAGCGGCAGCAATTACGCGAGGTTACTTTTTCCGACCTGTCGCCACAGGAAGAAAATCAGCTTTACGTTTGCGACAAGTATTTTGCAGATGATGAAGCCGAACAGTATTTTGTTGTCGGCGGTAAGGAAATAACCGCAAAGCTGCTTGCCGAAGCCCTGCACAGTTTGCCGGAAGAAAAGCGGGAAACCGTACTGCTCTATTATTTCTTTGATATGAGCGAGCGGGAAATTGCGAAATACTGCAATATTCCGAGGACAACAGTACAGACCCGCCGGACAAGCTCTATCGAGCTGCTAAAACGCTATTTGGAGGAACGCGCCTATGACTACAAAGATTAGTAACAATGAAAACGCTGAAAGCGGCTTGTTGCCTTATCCGGTAATCGTAGCCGCAACTAAGGGCGACCCGGAAGCTATGAACATTGTCGTACAGCATTAC
>UMBT01102177.1_pt1 | contig 19444 bp, 17 predicted proteins | sample 1964001 | NCBI WGS metagenome assembly UMBT01 (sample SAMEA4835945, study PRJEB28245) | human gut metagenome | biome: gut microbiome; material: fecal sample | place: Denmark | collected 2008
TTCATCTGTCGGCTTTGTCTATAGAACGATTAAAGATTAGTATAATACTGTGACAGCTCCGATTTTTATAAACTCATTCTCCCTCGTAGGTAACTATCGAGCGGACATCGTAATTTTTCAGCTTTTCCCTGCCTTTAAGGTCGGTAAGCTCAATAAGGCACACGATCCTTACCACTTCTCCGCCCAGCTGCTCAACAAGCCTTGCTGCCGCTTCAAGAGTTCCTCCTGTGGCGATAAGGTCGTCTATTATCACTACCTTGTCGCCTTTTTTCAGGGAATCGGTGTGTATCTCGATCTCTGCCTTGCCGTACTCCAGGTCATATTCCGCAGAGACTGTGGCTCTGGGGAGCTTGCCCTTTTTGCGGACGGGGACAAAGCTCTTTTTACGTGCGTAAGCTATGGGCGCACCGAACAGAAAGCCTCTGGCTTCAAGTCCCAGCACAGCATCAAACTCAACGTCATCAAGCTGACCGAGCATTTCATCAACTGCCGTCGAAAAGCCCTTGCCGCTCTGCAGCAGCGATGTAACATCACGGAAAATTATGCCCTTTTGAGGAAAATCGGGAATATTTGTTATATAATCTTTAAGCTCTTTCAAGTAAGACCCTCCCATACATCAGTATAGTGCCGTGTTTTATCAAAGAAATACATATTTCAGCACGAACATCACCGCAAGCACGTACATAAGCGGATTTATCTGCTTTGCCTTGCCGCATACGAGGTTTATTACAACGTAGGAAATGATGCCGATGGCGATACCCTCAGAAATGCTGTAGAAAAGGGGCATTGCAAGTATGCAAAGATATGCGGGGATAGCAGAGGTGTAGTTTGTCTCATCTACTTTAAGTTCGGCGATGGTGGAGAACATAAGGAAGCCCACGATTATCAGCGCAGGAGCTGTGGCAAATGAGGGAATGGCGATAAAGATGGGCGCCAGGAACATTGACAGCAGGAACAGCACCGCTGTTGTCAGAGCTGTAAGGCCTGTTCTTCCTCCTGCCGCAACGCCTGCCGAGGATTCAACAAAGGTTGTGGTGGTAGATGTTCCCAGTACCGCACCTGCCGATGTTGCAACTGCATCTGCCATAAGTGCGGGCTTGATGGCAGGCAGTCTGCCGTCCTTATCAAGCATATTTGCCTTTGTGCTTACTCCGATGATTGTGCCCAGAGTATCGAAAAGGTCAACAAAAAGGAACGAGAAAATAACGGCAATGAAATTGAATATTCCCACTGAACCGAGGTCGGCATTGAAGCACTGACCGAAGGTCTCGCCCAGCTTGGAAAAATCGGTCATTGCAAATGTGGGGAACAGCGAGAAATAGCTTTCGCCGTCAGGAACGTATATACCTGTCAGCTGGCATATTATGCCCAGTATCCATGTGCCGAACACGCCGATGAGTATTGAACCCTTTACCTTTTTGATATAAAGGACAGCTGTTATCATCAGTCCGATGATTGCAAGCAGTGCGCAGATGCCCGAGGTCGGGAAGTTCTCACGGAAATCAACCAGCGATACAAGCGTTGCCGAATCAACTGCAAGTCCTGCATTCTGAAGTCCGATAAATGCGATAAACAGACCTATTCCCACCGATACGGCACGTTTCAGCTCCAAGGGGATACAGTTGAAGATGCTTTCACGAACCTTTGTCAGCGAGAGAACGATAAAAATTATTCCCTCTATAAATACCGCCAGCAGTGCGGTCTGCCAGGAATAGCCCATAATGCCGCATACGGTGTAAGCGAAGTACGCATTCAGTCCCATTCCTGCCGAAAGCGCAAACGGCAGATTTGCCGCAAACGCCATAATGAGCGTTCCGAAGAATGATGCCAGGCAGGTGGCAAGAAGCACCGCCGTGCTGTCCATGCCCGCTGCGGAGAGAATGTTCGGATTGACCGCAAGTATATATGCCATTGTAACGAAAGTCGTAATGCCTGCCGCAATTTCTGTCTTGACTGTGGTGTTGTTTTGCTTTAGTTTGAATAGCTTTTCAAACATTGACCTCACTCCTTGATATTTGCGGCAGATCCCCATGACATCTGTCGCATTATTCTGATTTTATCATAGCATGGTTTGCCTTAAAAGTCAAGGAATTTGCGGTATAGAACGAAAAGAGGGCTGCCGCAGTGTTAAACCGCAGCAGCCCTCTTTTGTTATATTCGCTTATGATATCTTTACTATCTTAGCAAAGTTTGCCATGATCTTCTTGGTTCCGACTGAATCAAATGCAATTTCAAGCATATGGTCGTTGCCCATGGGCTTGGAGGAGATAACGGTTCCCTCGCCGAAAACGTTGTGCTTTACTCTCTCGCCTGCGGTGTAGTCAACGGCGGCTGCCTTCTTGGCGGACTCCATTTTCTTGTTTGCCAGCTGGCTCTGGAGAGTGTATGTGTAAACGGGAGCGGTGATGATGTCATCGTCCTTTTTCTTTGTGGTCTTTACGGTTCCGTCAACTCTGTCGATGCAGTCCTTGTCTATCTCCTTGATGAACTTGGACTGGAAGTTACGCTGGGTGGAACCGAACAGCATTCTCTGCTGAGCGTGGGTGATGTACAGCTTTTCCTTTGCACGGGTGATGCCCACGTATGCCAGTCTGCGCTCTTCTTCAAGCTCCTCGGGATTGTCCATGGTGCGGATGGGAGGGAATATGCCGTCCTCCATGCCTACGATGAATACTATGGGGAACTCCAGTCCCTTTGCGGAGTGCATAGTCATAAGGCAAACTGCGTCATCATCTGCGGAAAGCTTGTCGATATCGGTGTAGAGGGAAATTTCCTCCAGGAATCCGGAAAGTGTAGCCTCTTCGCCTGCTTCGGACTTTGCCTGCATATATGTGGCAATGTTGGATTTAAGTTCCTCGATGTTTTCGAGACGGGTGAGACCCTCATCGCCCTGACCCTTGAGCATGGTAGCATAGCCTGTTTTCTCGATAACTGCGTCAAACAGCTTGTCAAGAGGGAGCTTGTCGGCAGCTTCTTTCAGGTGGGTGAATATCTCGGAAGCCTTTACAAGGGAAGCGGACTTTTTGCTCAGGGGAGCATAGCTCTCGGAGTTCTTCATTACATCAATGGGTGACAGCTTCAGGTCAATGGAGATCTGCTCTATCATTGAAAGCGTGCTGTCGCCGATGCCTCTCTTCGGCTCGTTTACTATTCTCTTGAAGCGGAGCATATCATCGGGGTTGTTGATAACGGAGAGATATGCAACGATATCCTTTATTTCCTTGCGGTCATAGAACCTCATACCGCCGATAACACGGTAGGGGATAGACTGTGCGGAAAATGCTTTTTCAAGTGAGTTTGACTGTGCGTTCATTCTGTAGAGAACTGCAAAGTCGCTGTATTTTCTGCCGTCCTTTACGCCGTTCATTATAGTAGTTGCAACGAATTTGGACTCGGCAGCCTCGTCGGAAGCCTTGTAAACTGTTATCTTTTCGCCCTCGCCCAGATCTGTCCACAGGGACTTGGGCTTTCTGCTCATATTGTTTGCGATAACGGAGTTTGCGGCGTTAAGTATATTCTGGGTGGAACGGTAGTTCTGCTCCAGTCTGATAACGTGGCAGCCCTCGAACTGCTGCTCAAATGACAGGATATTTTCGATTGTAGCGCCTCTGAAACGGTAGATGGACTGGTCATCATCACCTACAACGCAGAGGTTTCCGCTCTTCTCCGAAAGCAGGGAAACAAGGCGGTACTGAGCGGTGTTGGTGTCCTGATACTCATCGACCATGATGTACTTGTACAGATTTCTGTAATGATCCAGCACATCTGGCTGAGACTCGAACAGCTGAACGGTCAGCATGATGATATCATCAAAATCAAGGGCATTTGCCTCTTTAAGACGGGTCTGATATTCCTTGTATATCTTTGCGAGAGTGACCTTTCTGTAGTCTCCGGCGGACTCTTCTTCAAAAGCGGCGGGAGTGATGAGCTTATCCTTTGCGGAGGATATTGCCGCAGCCACTGCCTTTGGAGGGAATGCCTTATCGGAAATGTCAAGAGCTTCCATGCAGGTCTTGATAAGTCTCTGGCTGTCATCGCTGTCGTAGATTGTGAAGCCAGAAGCATAGCCCAGCTTGTCGATCTCTCTTCTGAGTATGCGCACGCAGGCAGAGTGGAATGTGGAGGCGTTTACCTGACCGCCCTGTTCCTCGCCCAGCATCTTTGCAAGTCTTTCTTTAAGCTCACCCGCAGCCTTGTTTGTAAAGGTGATTGCAAGTATGTTCCATGGCTTTACGGGGTCGGAAGCAACTATCTCGGCAAGTCTTGAAACGGTTGCCTCGTCCCTTTCGCCGTTATAATTATTCAAAAACGCAATGTCGTCATCGGAAAGAGCCGCATATGCTTCCTCGTCCTGATAAGCGTTTCCGAACAGGACCATGTTTGCGATACGGTTGACAAGAACGGTAGTCTTTCCGCTTCCTGCGCCTGCAAGGATAAGTACGGGGCCTTTGATGGCGAAAACAGCTTCCCTCTGCTTATCGTTCATTTTTTCAAAATACTTTTCCAGTGCGGCTTTCTTTGCCTTAATGAAATCATCCATTATATTCATGCTCTCCTATATAAATGATAAATGCGGTTTGATATACGCCGTTACTATCTCTTTCGGCGCTGCTTTGACTATTATACCACATTTTGTTTTTCATAGGAATAGGTAAAATTCAGATTTAACATTTTTATAATAATTATTTTTGCCACGTTTTCGGACGACAATGGATAAACGGCTATGTATGGGGGAAAATAGCTGTTGAATGTTACAGCAAAGGAATGATCGTATGAGCAAAAATGTCAGCGGAAGCGGCAGAGACAAATGGTCAACGGGTTTTGGCTTCATAATGAGCGCCGCAGGTTCGGCGGTGGGACTGGGAAATATCTGGAAGTTCCCCTATGTCTGCGGCACAGGCGGAGGAGCATTGTTCCTTGCTGTGTATATTTTCTTTGTGCTGGTGCTGGGCTATCCCATACTGCTGACGGAGCTTTCTGTGGGCAGGCACGGCGGAAGCAATGCGGTAGATGCCTGCGAAAAGATAAAAAAAGGCTGGGGCTTTGCGGGAGGCTTCGGCGTGGCAGGCTCTGCGGCGGTGCTTGCCTATTACTGCACCGTCGGCGGCTGGGTGATGAAATACCTTTTCAGCACAGCTTCGGGGAATATCCCATTGCCCTCATATTTCTCAGAATACAGCACTATGGCGGCGGAGCCTGTTGTATGGCAGACGGTTTTTCTGCTGATAAACGGCATTATAGTAGTATTCGGCGTATCAAAGGGCATTGAAAAGGTGTCGTCGGTGCTTTTGCCGCTGCTGCTGGTGTTCCTTGTGGGGCTGATGATATATTCCCTGTCCCTGAACGGGGCGGCGGAGGGCGTGAAGTTCTTACTTATGCCTGACTTTTCAAAGATAAGCAGCTTCGGCGATGTGGCTGACATTGTTGTTAAAGCCATGGGACAGGTGTTTTTCTCATTGTCGCTGGGAATGGGCACTCTTATAACCTACGGCAGCTATCTTGAAAAGGACAACGACCTGAGCCGCAGCACATGGATAATCGTCACCATTGACACAGCTATTGCCATGATAAGCGGACTTACCGTGCTTCCTGCGGTGTTTGCCATGGGGCTGGAGCCTGACGAGGGAGCGGGGCTTATCTTCTCCACCCTGACGGCGGTGTTCGGTGGACTGAGCTATGGGCGTATTGCGGGAACGGTGTTCTTTGCACTTGTGCTTTTTGCGGCGATAACCTCTTCAATTTCTCTGCTGGAAACTATAGTTTCGTTCCTCACCGAGCGTTATGGGCTTTCACGGCTGAAAGCCACGGTTATACCTGTCATTATAATAGGTCTGCTGTGCGTGCCTGCTTCCCTTTCCTACGGTGTGCTGTCTGACGTAAGGATCTTCGGGCTGACGGTGTTTGAACTGTTTGTTTTTCTTTCCGACCAGATAATAATGCCGCTGGGAGGCTTTTTCCTCTGTATTCTTGTGGGGCGGATATGGGGGAGAAAGAATATGGAGCGGGAGATATCCTCCGACGGAAGATATCCCTTCAGGCTGGCGGGAGTGTTTGATGTTATGATAAAATATCTCTCTCCCGCAATGATAATCATTGTGTTCGTTTCGTACTTTATCAGATAAAGACAGGTAAAAATGTTGACCTTATATGCGGTTTTATCTACCGACAAATCCCAAATTATATGCTATAATGATGTCAATGAAAATCACATTAAAGGAGCTGCTTGGTATGTTAAAGACCGCATATAAAGAAAATGTTACCGTTCTCCCCGGCGTGTTCCGTGAGAGAATGTCCCTTAACTGTGCTTATCTTATAGGACTGGATTCGCAGTGCCTGCTCCAGAACTTCTACCTTGAGGCAGGAATAATTATCCCCGGACTGCAGGTAGTGGATGACCCGGCAAAGGCAAATCTCCACTGGGGCTGGGAAGCTCCCACCTGCCAGCTGAGAGGTCATTTCCTGGGTCACTGGCTCTCCGCTGCTGCTTACTATGTGGCATATGACCATGACGCAGAGCTGAAAGTAAAGCTTGACAAGATGATCTCCGAGCTTGCACGCTGCCAGCAGCTCAACGGCGGCGAGTGGATAGGCTCTATCCCCGAAAAATACTTTGACAAGCTTGCAAAGAGACAGTACATCTGGTCTCCTCAGTATGTTATGCACAAGACCATAATGGGACTTATGCACGCTTACACCTATGCAGGCAATGAGCAGGCAATAGAGATAATCGACCACCTGGCTGACTGGTATCTCCGCTGGACTGAGGCTATGCAGAGCGTTAATCCCCACGCTGTTTACAGCGGCGAGGAAGCAGGTATGCTGGAGGTATGGGCTTCACTTTACGAGATAACCAAGAACGAAAAGTACATGACCCTTGCCCGGAGATACTGGAATCCCGGACTTTTCGGAAATCTTGCGGCAGGCAAGGATCCCCTTTCCAACTGCCACGCAAATGCAAGCATTCCCTTTATCCACGGCGCTGCAAAGCTTTATGAGGTAACAGGCGACGAAAAATGGAGAGACCTGGCTGAGCGTTTCTGGAAGTTTGCAGTTACCGACCGTGGAATGTACTGCACCGGCGGACAGAATGCGGGCGAATTCTGGGTCCCTCCTTATATGCAGGGACATTTCCTCGGCGAGACAAATCAGGAATTCTGCACAGTTTATAATATGGTAAGAGTTGCTTCCTACCTCTTCAAGTGGACTGGTGACAAGAAGTATGCTGATTACATAGAGCGCAGCCTTTACAACGGCTTCCTTGCTCAACAGAATGCAGTTACAGATATGCCCACATACTTCCTGCCACTTGCTGCGGGAAGCAAAAAGAAATGGGGCAGCAAGACCCACGACTTCTGGTGCTGCCATGGAACCATGGTGCAGGCGCAGGCATTGTACCCCGAGCTTATTTATTACAGAGATGAGGATAGCAATAAGCTTATCGTAAGCCAGTATATCCCCTCAAAATATGAGTTTGACCATAATGGCAACAGCATTTCCATTGAGCAGACCACGGGCATGAAGTACTATAACGATCAGGCTTTCTTTGATGAGCATGATGACGGTCAGATGTCAAGATGGCTGCTGAAATTCAATGTAAAGACCGCTTTTCCCGAGAAGTTTACCGTTGCTTTCAGAATACCCGCATGGGCAAAGGGTGAACCTGTGGTGGAGATAAACGGCAAAAAGCCCGAGAGCCTTGACATTGCCGACGGATACCTGAACATTACTGCCGAATGGAACAGCGACATGGTTCAGATATTCTTCCCCAACGGAATAGTTATGGAGTCCCTGCCCGATATGCCCGAAATGGCTGCGGCTGTTGACGGTCCTATCGTTCTTGCGGGTATCATCGACAAGGACTGCGGACTTGTGGGAGCGGACGATCCCGACAATGTATTCACATGGCAGACAGAGCACACCTACGGCACATTCCCCTGGAAGCAGAATTTCTACCGCACAAAGGGTCAGCCTGTGAACATCACCTTCAAGCCCCTTTACGATGTTACCGACGAGACATACACAGTTTACTTTACCAAGAAGTAATTTTTGTACTGCATGGGGGTCATGCCCTCGTGCTTTCGGAACATTTTCATAAAATATTTTTCGTCGTTGAAGCCGCATGAAAATGCGGCTTCTTTTATGCTTACATTTTCCGAGGACAGTAGATTTTTTGCGACTTCAATGCGGCATTTGTTAAGGAAGCCTATAAGGGGCATACCTGTTTCCTTTTTGAAAAGTGCGGAAAAATATTCGGTGTTGTAGTGAAATTCTGCTGCAATATCCGAGGCGGAAAGCTGCCTGTGGCAGTTGGATTTTATCCATTCACGGGCGGAAGCTATGACGGGGGAGATGCTTGATCGGCTGCCGTTTACGCCGTCGATATGCTCCTGTGTAAGCTCCATAAGCAGCAGAGACATGGAGCAGGCAGGGAGAGCCTCGCTGTAAAGATCCTCACGGCGGGAAAAATCCAGAAGCTGCCTGAAAAGCATCTCACGGCGGCTGTTGGGGACACTGCCATATTCGGGGATAGCTATTTCAAAGCTTTCCGTCACGCCGCTCTCATATATTTCAAAGGGGACAATGTGCTTGAAGTGCGCCCAAAGATAGGACAGCCTGCCGTCGGAGGGTGCGTGTCCGAAATGCTCCTCATCGGCGGGGAGCAGGATATATTCGCCCTTGGAAACGGCATATTCCTTTCCGCCCGATGTTATGTTCAGCGTGCCCTCGGTAACTAGGATAAGAACGCAGCAGTTAAGCGTGCGCCGCTGGTGTGTAAAAGTCTCACGGCTCACAAAATTTCCGCAGGAAAAAAAGCGCAGCTGCGATGATGTGCTGTAAAATATACGCATATTATCACCATAGATAAGTTTTTTCTCAGTATATAATGTAACGGCGATTTTGTCAAGCTTTGATTACGGTAAAAACTCCCGCTGTGCCGCCTGATTGAACGGCGCTGCCAAGCCGAATGGCAAATGCGGGAGCATACTGCCGCAGATACATATAAAGAGGCGGGGAGTTTATGGCTTTGTAATATGCTGACAGACCTTTTTCCAGCAGCGATGTTATGCTGTCAGCCGTCAGACCCTTGCAGCGGCTTTCGATATCCTTAACGTCATTTTCCGTCAGCTCAAGGGCTAACGGCTTCCCAATAATTGCTCTGCCAAGAAGGTTATACGCAATTACCTCGGCAATGTTCAGGTACATTTGCCTGTAGTCGTCATTACGTTCATGAGCGTAGGATTCAAGCAGGCGGATAATATCGGCTTCGCTGAAAAGGCGGCAGAGCTCGTTTTCAAGGCAAATGCAGCGGTAATAATCGCAGATGAACATTACACCTTTAAGCTTGCTGTCGCAGGCGTTTTGACCCAGCAGGGGATAGTCTATATTACATGGGCAGCCTGCGCCGTCAAACTGTGCGGAATAGTTGCGTCTGAAATCGTCATAGGCCTTTTCGGTGACATAGCGGTACTCGTGATTATCTGCGTTGATGCGGGTATTGTAGGCGGTGCGAAATATTTTCATGCTTTCCTCAAAAAGCCTGAGAATTTCCGCCGAGCCTTGCTTCAATATGCTGCTCATGGGCATATTTACAAGGGCACTTGCGGCTTTTTCGTGGGAGCGCAGGCTGAGCAGATACACGTCCGAGCGATATAACACGGAAGAAGCAAGCAGCTGTGCCCTGCTTTCGGATATGCTTCCGCTTTGACTGCGGGTGAACTGCATGGCTGTTTCGGTAAATTCGTTTTCAAGGGCTTTTTTTATTTCAAGCTGTTTGGCGGTGTTCAGCATACCGCTTTCGATGCAGAGGCTTATAAGCTTCATTGTGTAGTTTTCGGGGGAAAGGCTGCCAAATTTTCCGGATACTATTTCGTTGATCATAGTTCCTCCTCGATAAGTGAGCGGAGCATTTCAAGGCTTCCTCCGCTTTTTTGCTCCCATAATGCGTACATTTTGGCTATCACGGCTCTGTCGGACAAATTATCGTGGGTCTCATTTTTCATATAGGCGAATATCTCCGCAAGCTCAGCGAAAAAATCCGCTTGCTCTTTGGGAAGATAGCTGCTTTGTGAAAATGAGGATATCATTATTGGGAGGACACTTTCGCCGAAAAATACACGTCCACTGTCATTATAAGCAGAAGCCTCGGCGGCTGCCAGCTCATATGCTTCCTTTGGGGTAAGGGTTATTTCCGAATATCTTTGCGACAGGGATAAAATATCATCGGCGGTTTTGGCAAGCTTTGTTTTGTTATTCAGTTGTAGAAGATACACAATATCAGTCTCCTTGTTTTGTTTGAAATGCTAATTGAAAAATTGCTTGAAATGTGGTATGACATATAATGTAGGGTTGTATATTTTTGTTGATATGCAGCTTTTAATTTTCATTATAGCATTTAAAAACAAGGCTGTCAAGATAAAAATATGGCTGCTGCGGCGTTATGCTGCGGCAGCCTTTTGTGTTATGATGCTGTGCGAGTGAAATTTTTTTATTTGTCCGTACCTGCGCCTTACGGCGGAAACTGAAACGCAATTTCTGCGAAATTGCTCTCAGTTTCAAGCCGCCTGCAAAAAAAGATTTTGGTATATTAAAGATAAAATATTTGTTTAGCGTGATTTTTAATTTTCAGTGCAGGCGGCTTTAGGACTTTTTATTCAGTCGGATAACGTTTTAATCATTCATATTGCAAGCGAAAAGATTTCGCTGTCTGCGGACAGCGACCAAATGGCTCCGCCCTTTGGAAACCTGCAAGCCTTTCGGGAAAAAGGCTTGACCTAAACCCTTTACCTTTGTGCTTATTTGTGCGGATTTTTTTGTTTAGTGCCACACAAGCTTTAAAAAAATGAACTGCTGCATCTTATGCAACAGCCCAGTATTATTTTCTTCCTATTATAAGCTCGTGCAGCACGCCGAACCACTCCCTTACCCAATAGGAAGGCAGCAGAGGGGGATAGGTGGGTGAGCTTTTACTGTAGCATTCAAGCCCTTGCTTTGAGGCTATCATTTTTGCACGCAGCTGATGAAATTCGCTGGTGATGATGACTGCCTTTCGGCTCATTCCCATGCTGTCAAATATTTCAAGGGAATTTCTTATATTCTGGAACGTATTTTCTGACTTGTCCTCCATGATTATCCTGTCGGGGGAGATGCCCTTTTCCACAAGTGAATTTTTTATTGCCTGAGCTTCGGACATTGGCTCGTCGCTGCCCTGTCCGCCTGAGGCGATACATATGACGTTTTCGTTCTCGGTCATATAATCATAAGCGGCGTCAATGCGCTTTTGCAGCATAAGAGACGGCCCGTTTTCCTTTACTCTGCACCCGAGAACTATTACGGTCGTCGGCTCATCGGGCAGGTTATTCGCTGCACTTATCATCAGCACCGATATGACTATTGCCGTTATCACGCCTATTACCGCAAGGGCGGCTATGGCGGTTATTATCACCTTTCCCGCCTGTGTCTTGTAAGCAGTTTTTATAAGGCTCACAAATGCGCTGCGCTTTACAAGTATGACCGTCAGCAGGGCGCAGATAAACATTCCCGCAGCGCTGCCGATGTTTGGCTTTGTGAATACTGCCGCTGCCAGGAACAGCAGGAAAAGCAGCACCAGAACCAGTTCTATCAAAAGAAAGCACACCTGTGACGGTGTGCTTTTTGCTAAAATGCTCATTACATTGCCTGCTTGATGGCTTCTTTAAGAGCCTTGGCAAGCTGGTCGGGACATGATGTTCCTCTGCCGTTGCAGTTTACGCCTTCGAGACGGGAGATAACGTCCTCAGCCTTCATGCCCTCAACGAGCTTGGAGATGCCCTGAGTATTGCCGTTGCAGCCGCCTACGAAGCGAACCTTGTTGATGATACCGTTTTCGATATCAATTTCGATCTTTCTGGAACAAACGCCCTTGGGTGTATATTCTACAGTCATTTTTATCACCTTTCAGTACTTATTTTTTGTTGCACAGCTTCAGGATTCGGTCTATGTTATCCTTGTCGGTGGTGTACATCCCTATTGGTGTGGGCTTCATATTATAAAGTCCGTGGAAGTCGGAGCCGCCTGTTACGATAAGGTCATATTCATTTGCCTTTGCCAGCAATGTTGCCTGCTGCTCCTCATTGGCTGAATAGTGGAACACCTCAACTCCGTCGATTTTGCCCTCCTTGGCGAGATCGTCCAGCAGTTCAAGTGAATCATACACCACAGGGTGAGCCATGACCGCTGCGCCCCTTGCGGAATGGATAAGATCCAGCACATAGTTGATATCGGGATATTCACGCTCAACTATACAGGAACCCGTTTTTTCGTTGAAAAGCTCATCGTCCAGCTTTCCGTAGAAGTGGTTGGAATAGCCGTACTCGATAAGCGCATGAAGGATATGCTGCTTATAGATGCTTTTTGAGCCCACAACGTGCTTTGTGATATCCTCAGCAGTTATGGGATAGAGCTTCAGGACATTTTCCACCGTCTCCTTTGCGCAGGACTGACGTATCTCGCTGCATCTGCGGCAGATACCCTCCAGTCTGTCAGGCTTCTGGGGAGCATAGCAGAGGATATGCACCTTTCTGCCACGGGTCTTGTCCCATGCGGTAAGCTCAACGCCGGGAATGGTCTGTATTCCGTATCGGTCTCCCAGGACCTTTGCCCTTGAGATCGACGACATTGTGTCGTGGTCGGTAATGGATATAAAGTCAAGCCCTATGCGCTTTGCCTGGGCAATAACATCTTCAACACCCAATGAACCGTCGGAAAGAGTAGTATGTACGTGAAGGTCGCCTTTCATAAATCATCCGATCCTTTCCTGTGTGCAGTAAATTTTATACACGTATATTATTATAACATAATTATATGCGCCGTTGCAATAGTATTTTCAATAATTTCATTATATTTTCACAGACATTTGTTGAAAGCTTTGAGATATTACAAATATGAATAATTTTAGCAATAGTATTGGCTTTTGTGATAATTTGATGAAACTTTTCTCGTGGTTGATTTACCGTCTTGTAAATTTCAAACGTTTATGTTATAATAGATTGTGTTAGTATAATATCAATGTGATATCGGACGGCGAAAGGCGAGCCTCCGTATTTAGAAAGGATGAAACGAATGGCTTTACACTACAGCTTCTCAAATGTTACCCCGCAGATCGAGCGTCTGGCTGATATGTGCGTCAGCAACGGTGCCATCGACCCCGAGCTTTACTCCAAGTATGAAGTAAAAAGAGGTCTGAGAGATATTAACGGAAAGGGCGTTCTGGCGGGTCTTACCGAGATATCCGAGATAGTTTCCTATACTATTGAGGATAACGAGATGATCCCATGCGACGGAAAGCTTTTTTACAGAGGATACAATATAAATGACCTGGTAAATGGGTTCGGCAAGGATAAGAGATTTGGCTTCGAGGAGACCACTTATCTGCTTCTTTTCGGAAAGCTGCCCGATAAAGCCGAGCTGAAAGAGTTCTGCGACCTGCTTGCGGACTACAGAAAGCTTCCCACCACCTTTGTGCGTGACATTATGATGAAATCCCCCAGCAGCGATATCATGAACAGCATTGCAAGGGGAGTTCTTACCCTGTTTTCATATGACGAATATCCCAATGATACATCTATCCCCAACGTGCTGAGGCAGTCGCTGGAGCTTATCGCACTTATGCCCCTTATTGCGGTTTACGGCTATCAGTGCAAGAACTATTATCTTGACGGCGAGAGCTTCATAATCCACCAGCCTGTGGCTGAGTATTCAACGGCTCAGAACATTCTTCATCTTCTCCGCCCCGACAGCAAGTTTACCGAACTGGAAGCAAAGGTGCTGGATATTGCTCTGGTGCTTCATGCGGAGCATGGCGGCGGAAACAACTCCACCTTTACCACTCACGTTGTAACATCTTCTGGCACCGATACTTATTCTGCAGTTGCTGCGGCTCTCGGTTCCCTCAAGGGTCCCAAGCACGGCGGCGCAAATGTAAAGGTAACGGCAATGTTCGAGGATCTCAAGGCGAATATCTCCGACTGGACCGACGAGGAAGAGGTAGCACGCTATCTTACACGTCTTCTCAGAAAGGACGCTTTTGATAAGTCGGGTCTTATCTATGGTATGGGTCATGCGGTATATTCCATTTCCGACCCCAGAGCAAATATTTTCAGAGGCTTTGTTGACAAGCTTGCCACTGAAAAGGGCATGGAAAAGGAGCTGGGACTTTATCACATGGTAGAGCAGCTTGCCCCCAAGGTAATTTCTCAGGAAAGACATATTTACAAGGGAGTTTCCGCAAACGTCGACTTCTACAGCGGATTTGTATATAGTATGCTGGGACTTCCTCCCGAGCTTTATACTCCGCTTTTTGCCATTGCACGTATTTCGGGCTGGTGCGCTCACCGTATCGAGGAGCTTTCCAACGCAGGAAAGATAATCCGTCCCGCATACAAGAGCGTAAGCAAGCACAGAGAATACACTTCTCTTGCGGACAGATAAATCTTAAATAAGCAAAACCAGCAAGCCGCCATATCAATTTAATGATACGGCGGCTTGCTGGTTTATACTAATCTTCAATCGCTCTATAGGCAAAGCCGAGGATTTGTCTGTAGGTTGATTGAAGATCAGTATTAATTAGGGGGTATTATGGTATTGTTATTTTTTGCGTTTGGAAGCCGAATGGCACATTCCTGCACTTGCGCAGTGTGCGCAGTTGTTGCCGCAGGTGGATTTGCCCGACCTCTTATCCTTAACGATAGACCGGACTGCAAGTCCTACGATAGCTGCAAGTATAAGCAAAACTATTACTGTTGCCATATCGAACACTCCTTTAAAAGTCGGGGACGGAAGCTCCGTCCCCGCTTACAGTTATTACCGGGTTTTAATTAAGCCTTTACCTTATTGTCGGAAAGACGTGTTGCTTCCTTATAAGGTCTTACGAGCATGTAGATCATGAATACGATGATCGCAATGGCAACGATGAGACCAAGGATATTTACATTGCCTGTGAAGAGGTTGCCGATCTGGTTGATGCAGAGAGCAACTGCATAAGCAAAGCCGCACTGATATGTGATAGCAAATGCTGTCCACTTACCGTTGTTCATCTCTCTCTTGATAGCACCCATTGCAGCGAAGCAAGGTGCGCAGAGGAGGTTGAATACCAGGAAGGAGTAACCGCTTACGCTTGTGAAGGCTGCTGCGATAGCATCATATGTGGAAGCATCTCCGCCGCCGTAAAGGATACCCATTGTACCAACGATGTTCTCCTTTGCAACGAGACCTGTGATAGATGCAACGGCTGCCTGCCAGTTGCCCCAGCCGAGAGGTTTGAAGATCCAAGCGAATACGCCGCCGATTGCTGCGAGGATACTGAAGTCGATCTCGTCCTCACTGAGCATACGGAATGTGCCGTCAACAACGCCGAAGTAAGTGGTGAACCATACAAAGATTGTAGAAAGAAGGATTACTGTACCTGCCTTCTTGATGAAGGACCAGCCACGCTCCCACATGGATCTGAGGAGGTTGCCTACTGTAGGAAGGTGGTATGCGGGAAGCTCCATAACGAAGGGAGCAGGATCGCCGGAGAACATCTTAGTCTTCTTAAGCATGATACCGGAGATGATGATTGCTGCAACACCGATGAAGTATGCGGAGGTTGCAACCCAGGGAGAACCGCCGAAGATAGCACCTGCTACCATGGAGATGAAAGGAACCTTAGCGCCGCAGGGGATAAAGGTTGTGGTCATGACAGTCATACGTCTGTCTCTTTCGTTTTCGATAGTACGGGAAGCCATGATACCGGGAACGCCGCAGCCTACACCTACCAGCATAGGAATGAAGGACTTACCGGAAAGACCGAACTTTCTGAAGATTCTGTCCATTACGAATGCGATACGAGCCATGTAACCGCAGGACTCAAGGAATGCGAGGAGAAGGAAGAGTACCAGCATCTGAGGTACAAATCCGAGAACTGCACCAACACCGGCTACGATACCATCAAGGATAAGACCGTTGAGCCAATCGGGTGTGCCTTCGATTGCGTCACCGATGAGAACGGGGATACCGGGAACCCATACACCGTAATCAGCGGGATCGGGATCTGCGCAGTTATACTTAACAAATGCGTCAACAGCATCTGCAAGATCAGCGCCTGTTGCTTCAACATCTTCTGTAGCAAGTGTTTCTTCATCTTCTACAGTGTATGTAACTGTATCAGCTTCGGTGAACATTGCAGTGAGTTCGGAAAGCTTTGCAGCAGCTGCATCAACGCTGAATGTTTCGGATTCGGGATCAATAGCATCTTCGATATCGGCTGTATCGGTGCCGTTTTCCTGAGCCTTTTCAATGAATGCTTCAATGATAGCGGGGGAATCACCGTATTCGTCAGCAGCTTCTTCGTAAGCGCCTGTGCCTATTCCGAGGAGGTGCCAGCCGTCGCCGAAGAGACCGTCGTTAGCCCAGTCTGTTGCGGAAGCTCCGACTGTTACCATTGCGATGTAGTAAACCAGGAACATTACAACTGCGAAAATAGGAAGACCGAGGATTCTGTTTGTAACGATCTTATCGATCTTATCGGAAACGGTAAGCTCACCCTTGTTCTTCTTCTTGAGGCAGTCCTTAATAATGGAAGCGATGTAGATGTAACGCTCGTTGGTGATGATGCTCTCGCTGTCGTCGTCCATTTCCTTTTCGGCAGCAGCGATATCCTGCTCAATGTGTTCTCTCTTGTCAGCGGGAATGTTGAGCTTTTCAAGAACCTTATCATCACGCTCAAAAATCTTGATGGCGTACCATCTCTGCTGCTCCTCGGGGATATCGTGGAGAACAGCTTCTTCAATATGAGCGATAGCGTGTTCAACGCAGCCGCAGAAGCTGTGCTGGGGGATCATGGGAACCTTGGACTCAGCAGCCTTGATAGCCTCTTCGGCAGCCTCGTTGATTCCCGTGCCCTTCAGAGCGGATATCTCAACGACCTTGCAGCCAAGCTCCTTGGCAAGCTGATCGGTGTTGATCTTGTCGCCGTTCTTGCGGACAACGTCCATCATGTTGATAGCGCATACAACGGGGATTCCAAGCTCAACCAGCTGAGTGGTGAGGTAAAGGTTACGCTCCAGGTTAGTACCGTCAATAATATTGAGGATAGCGTTGGGGCGCTCGGTGATGAGGTAGTTTCTTGCAACTACTTCTTCAAGGGTGTAAGGGGAAAGAGAGTAGATACCGGGAAGGTCAGTGATAACAACGTCCTTATGACCCTTGAGTTTTCCCTCTTTCTTTTCAACTGTTACGCCGGGCCAGTTACCTACGAACTGGTTTGAACCTGTCAGCGCATTGAACAGTGTGGTTTTACCTGCGTTAGGGTTACCCGCAAGTGCGATTTTAATTTCCATATCATAGATCCTTTCAATAAAGTTTGAGTACGCTAACTTGTGCCTATGCTAAAATCGAAACGGCTCAGCCGATCTCGATCATTTCAGCATCAGCTTTTCTGAGCGAAAGCTCATATCCACGGACGGTTACCTCAATGGGATCGCCCAGGGGAGCTACCTTACGGATATAGATCTCGGTACCCTTGGTGATACCCATATCCATAATTCTGCGCTTTACAGCGCCCTCGCCTGTCAGCTTCTTTACAGTGACTGTTGAGCCGATCTTTGCTTCTTTGAGTGTCATTATAAAACCTCCTCCTTATTATACCATGATCTTGCTTGCCATTTCCTTTGAAACGGCTACTCTTGATTCCTTGACGTTGACGATAACGTTGCCGCTTATCTCGCTGATAACGGTAACGGTTCCGCCTGCAACAAAGCCAAGGTTCTCAAGGAACTTTCTTGTCTCGGGATTTCCGCCTACTTTTTTAATGATGTTTTCTTCTCCTGCAGTTGCTAAAGTTAACGGCATCATATCTTCCTCCGCCTTATTTATTAAGTTAGATTAAGCTAACTTAATGTCATTTAATATGGTTAGCTCTCACTAACCGTAATATATAATACACCCGATTTTGTCGTATGTCAAGACCTTTTGTTATCATATGCTAATTTTTGGAGATTTGAAGTATAAATTCGACTAATCTAACATATTGATTAGTCAATATATACAAACGCCCGTTTGAGGGGTAAAAATAAGTACATATAATGAAAAGAAAAAGATAATACAACGTGTATTGGAGTCTGACAGTCATATGAATGAGAGGATATCATATAGTATAAGCTGCTGAGAGGTGAGCGGATATCAGGCAGGGGATATCATGTGTGTTATATGTGTATTCAGCTTCGGTGAGGATAGACTATGTAAATGGCAACGTCCAAAAAATTTAAAAGAGCTTTATAATATATCTTTATATCTTTTCAAAATTAAAAAAGAGTGATATAATGTATTAAAGGCAAATTCTTAAAAGCAATGTAAAGATTGGGAATACAGAATGTTAGGTACATGATTGACAAATTATTTAATGAAAAGGAGTAAATTGTATGCCGTTATATTTAAATGATATGATAAAGCTGAATGGGTACGACCCTAATGATTTCATTTTGATAAGACATTCAACGTCGGATAAAAATTTTAAGGAATGCTATAAGGTAAAATATATCAAAGAATATACGCAGCTTCAAAAACCGGATTTTGCAAAGAACTATCAATATTGGATGGTTTTTATCAGCGATGATAAGACAACAGCACGATATTTTGCTACATACAAAGCCATGGGGTACAGAAGTGTTAGCCGCAATGATATGCCTGACGGATTTCCTGTACCGCAAATGTTTGAGAACGGAACACAATATCAGTTAGAAGAAACAGATATAATGAGCGAATATAAGAACAGATTGGTGATACAATGGGGAAAAGCAACAATAAGCTGGTATCAGAGGACGGTAAATCCTAAGGAAGTCCTTGCAATTCATTCAAATGAATTTAAAGGATATGATGGGTGCTGGACTTATGGTGAATTGCGGGAAATATTCAATGATCCTACACATCACGATGATACTGTTACGGCTCTTAAGTCGGTGTATGCTGTTTATCTTATTGTTGATATGAAGACAGGTAAACAGTATGTTGGTTCAGCATATGGTACAGATGGGCTTTATGGAAGGTGGGCAGAATATATACAAACATATCATGGAAACAACAAAAAGATTATTCGATATTTGGAACATGATCAAATGGCATATAATAATTTTCAGTTTTCTATATTAAAAACTTTTCCACCTAAGAAGGAATTGGCTCAGATAGTGTTAGATACAGAAAAGATATATAAGGATAAGCTGCTTACAAGAATATTTGGACTTAATGATAACTGAAAATAATGTATAGTAAATATTTGCTCTTTTAGAATGTGAAAACGTATTTTTAATGGCAGTGTGAAGAAAATAATGTAGATGGCTGTATCTCTTTATGCACTTTGCTGACAAAATTCGACAAGAAATGCTATCTTGCTGTGCAGTTATCCAAAAGCAAAAAAAAGGCTTGACAAGAGCAG
>UMBT01070855.1_pt1 | contig 19397 bp, 20 predicted proteins | sample 1964001 | NCBI WGS metagenome assembly UMBT01 (sample SAMEA4835945, study PRJEB28245) | human gut metagenome | biome: gut microbiome; material: fecal sample | place: Denmark | collected 2008
CAGGTTTTTTGCAAGGTGAGTCTGGCACTCGAAATAAGATGCCAGCTTTGGCATCCTGTTCTGATCCACAAAAATTGATATGGTATGCATAAAAGACCCTCCTTTTCAAAAACGTGAGAATATAGTTGACTACACTTATATTATACGATATAATATAAGTAAAATCAAGCAATATATGAACTTTTTGAATTGCTTGATTTTGAAACGAGAGAGGTACTATTATGAGAACAAATAAGAATGGTGTTAACAAAGACCAAAAGGACAAAGTAAAGAAAGACGGGTACAACAGGGGACAGCATTGTGTTTACTGTCTTACCTATCATATGATTTTTGTCACACATTACCGAAAGCCTGTGATTAACGACGAAATGAGTGCTGCCATGAAGGAGTTTTCAAATCATATGGCGGAACAGTTCCGCGGAAAAATCATATCAGCAGAGACAGACAGAGACCATATCCACCTGCTGGTATCACTGCCGCCGAATACGAACGTATCTGTCTTTGTCAGAAGTATCAAGACTCAGTTGTCCAGAGAGATGCGCAAGCGTTTTCCGGAACAGATCAAACAGTATATCTATGGGGATGATACCTCATTCTGGAGCCGCAGCTACTTTATCGCAACTACCGGAAGTGTTTCTCTTGAAACAGTAAAGCAATACATCGAATCACAGCGTTCTGAAGAACATCAGGCCAAGAAAAACCAACAATTCCAGAAGAAAACCCTATTGGAATGATGAATGCGCTGAATCATTATAATGAAAAAAAAGAAGCTTGTAGAATGGTGAAATTACTTGTGCAAGTGCTCTTAGAAGTAAGGATACATGATAGGAGGCAAGAAGATGATGAGAAAGAAGTGGAAGTATTTTTTGATATCAGCTGCATTGCTTGCAATTATATTTGTTAGTATTGAACGTTACGATAATTATATTGGTCAGAAATTTTATCAGGAAAGTACGCAGGGACTGCTTGCTACATATGAACAGCTTGACAAGACCTTTATGATGTTTGCGCAGCGCAATTGGAACGCACTTGAGGACTGGTGCAATTATTTGAATTATTGTGTAGAAGAACAGGATAAAAAAGAACAAAATGCAGAAAATGGATGGGGTAATTTTGTAAATGAACGTAAAAATTGGCAGTACAGCGATTTTTATGTTTTTAATGAAGATTGTGAGTTCTGGACTATTGATGGACGAAGAGGAACGGCAGAGCACGTGAAAGATGCTTTTAAAGCGCTTTATGAAAAAAAGGGTCCTATTGTGTCAAGCTATGTTGCAAGCGATGGAGAAACTAAAATCGTGTTTGCAGTTCCTTCAGATCCCATTGAGTTAAATAACGTGACATATACGGCGTTTGCAGTTTCATATGATAACAGTGTTGTAGAAAAGCTGATTGGAGGTGGTGTATACAATAATAAAAGTGATTGTTACATAGTTGATTCTGATGGAACAGTGCTTATGTCACTTGAACCAGAGACGCAGATCACAGATGACTTTGACAATATTTTTGATTTTATTCAGGAAAAAACGCAGTCATATAACAAAGATTATCTGGAGCGCATGAAGAAAACTGTGCCAACAAAGGGCAAAGGAAGTGTTTCATTTAAATATCAAAAATCAGAGTATTATCTTGTCTATCAGCCAGTAGGAGTTGACGACTGGTCAATTGTAGGTATTGTGGAAAAGAGTGTTGTTGACTCTGGTATGAGAATGGTTCAGGGAACGACTATAGTTTTGTTGTGTATGATGGCAACATGTATAATGATTGGAGTTGTCATTTTAATGAAGCAGCGTGCAAAGGCTCAGCTCCAAAAAGAAGCAGACGAGCGCATCAAAGCGGAAAAGAAAAAGGAATTTTCCGATCAGCTGTTTTGGGGAATTTCGCAGATTGTTGACTGTTTTGCAATTTGCGATTTAAAAAATAACAGATACGAATATGAAGACAAGCGGGGTGAATATCTTTATCCGAAAAAAGGATTCTATGACCAATTTATTAAGGGGATTTCTGATCAATATACGATATTGACAGATGGAGAAAATGCAAAGTTTACGAATATGCTTTCTGACGAGCATGTGCGGCAGCTGATAAAGGAACAGAAGGATTCTTATTGTTTGGAGTACTGCGCTAGAGATAAAAGCAGATTCTTTATTATGAGTGTGATTCCGGTTGAGTGGGAAGGGGATACGCTTACAAAAATCATGATTGTTTCACAGGATATGGGACAGCAGCATGAGCTTGAAAACCTTGCTAATACAGATGCACTGACGGGACTTTTTAATAAACGTTATTTTGAAAAAATGATGGAAATAAGAGATGAAAATAAAAAACCGTATGCTCTGTTTTATATGGATCTTGATCTTTTTAAGCCTGTGAATGATACATATGGCCATGAGATGGGCGATAAGGTTTTAAAAGAAGTGGCAAAAAGACTGCTTAAATGTATCAGAAGCAATGATTATGCCTTTCGCATTGGCGGTGACGAATTTATGCTTATCTTAAATGGAAATCTGGATGCACAGATTTGTGAAAAGAGAATTGAGCGCATAAAAAAACTGATTGGAGAACCATATGAATTTGATGGTTATACGATCAAGATAGGAATTAGCTGCGGAAGTGCTGTCTATCCAGATGATGCCGACTGTGCAGCAGATATTCAAAAGCTTGCAGATAAACGCATGTATGAAGATAAGAAAATTAACCATGCACAGAGGTGAAAAACATCAAGGCAGGTCGGGGGGGGGTTGACTTCTCTTTGAAAACTGCTATAATAAACGATGACTGAGAAAATGTGTAAGTAGTCTGTACCATTCGGTTTTCCAGAGAGGCCGCATAACCTGCTGAGAGTGCTGCCATCCGCCTACAGATGAATTTCAGCATTGGAGTCTTCCACGAAAATTTTGTTTATGACAAAAGCTAAGTGGATGCAGCTGCTGCATTATGGCAGATCAAGTGCGGATTGTAATAATTTTTTATAATCCGAACATGGGTGGTACCGCGGATTTATTCGTCCCATAAAGGTTTTGAAAAAGGCCTCTATGGGACTTTTTTATTGCTCGTCCCATAGAAAAAGCAACATTTAAGAAAGCAGAGGAAAGGTTATATGCAGGAAACACACAAGCTGTCCGACAATCTTGCTGCTCTGAAGGAGAAGATTGAGACCGGACTGGAAGGATTGTCCAATTCTAAGGAACTGTATGAGTTCAGAAGCTCTTATCTGGAAGGAAAAAAGAGTAAGATCAGCGAGCTGATGAAGGAAATGAGAAATCTTGCACCAGAAGAGCGTGCAGGATACGGAAAGTCAGTAAACGAGTTAAAGGAGTGGGCGATTGATCGTTTCTCCAAGATGGAAGAAAAGATGAAGCAGTTAGAGCTGCAGCGCCGCTATGAGTCTGAAAAAATCGACCTGACACTTCCGGCAGATGAGACTGGCGTTGGAAATCTTCATCCGATTACACTTGTTCGCAACCAGTTAATCGATATCTTTGCAGGTATGGGCTTTGAGGTCTATGAGGGAGCAGAGATCGAAAATGATTATTATAACTTTACGGCACTGAACACTCCGAAGGATCATCCGGCAAGAGATATGCAGGATACTTTCTATCTGTCACCAGAGTTCTTGCTTCGTACACAGACCTCCGCAGGTCAGATTCATGTTATGGAGAACAAGAAGCCGCCGATCAAGATTTTATCACCAGGAAGAGTATTCCGTTCTGATGATGATGCGACTCATTCTCCAATGTTCCATCAGATGGAAGGTCTTGTTGTTGACAAGGGAATTACTCTGTCTGATTTAAAGGGTATGCTTGATCTGTTTGTAAAGAAAATTTACGGAGAGGGAACTGTAACCCGTCTTCGTCCGTCCTACTTCCCATTTACAGAGCCGTCTGTAGAGGTTGACTGCAGCTGCTTTGAGTGCGGCGGCAAGGGCTGTAATTTGTGTAAGGGAACTGGCTGGATCGAAATTCTTGGTGCTGGCGTAGTAAATAAGAAAGTCCTTGAAAACTGTGGCATCGATTCCGAAGAATACAGCGGTTTTGCATTTGGTATCGGTCTTGAGCGTACTGCAATGCTTAAGTACGGTATCAACAACATCAAGATGCTGTTTGGATCGGATCTGCGTGTCCTGAAACAGATTAACGAGAAATAAGAAAGGACGGAAACGAATATGTTAGTACCATTAAGTTGGCTTAAAGAATATGTAGATATTGATGTAACACCGCAGGAGCTTGAAAAAAAGCTGTTTGACGGCGGATTTGAGGTAGAAGAGCTGTATCAGGTTGGTCATGACATCGATAAGATTGTAGTTGGTCTTGTTGAGACTTGTGAGCCGATTCCAGAGACACATCTTCATGTGTGTCAGGTTAATGCAGGTGAGTATGGCACTATGCAGATTTGCTGCGGCGCTGACAATGTACAGGCAGGCGGCAAGTATCCGGTAGCACTTGTTGGTGCAACTGTTTATGCAACAGCGAAGGATCATAAGACAATCGAAGGCGTGATGACAATTAAAAAGGGTAAGCTTCGCGGTTTTGAGTCATACGGTATGCTTTGCTCTGGAACAGAGCTTGGCTTAACAGAGGATATGTATCCAGGTGCAGGCTACAATGGTTTGTTAGAGATGCCGGCTGATGCACAGCTTGGTGCAGATGTAAAGGCTATCACAGGTCTTGATGACTGGATGTTTGACATTTCCTTAACTGCAAACAGACCGGACTGTCAGAGCATCTTAGGAATTGCAAGAGAGGTTTCTGCAATGCTTGAGAAGCCATTAAAGATGCCGTCAACCGATTATACAGAGACCGAGGTAAAGAAGGATGGCTTTAAGGTAAGTGTTGAGGCACCAGATCTTTGCCCACGCTACAGTGCACACTATGTATATGATGTAAAGATGGGTGAGTCTCCATCATGGATGAAGCGCCGTCTTGCACTTGTTGGTATTGGATCAATCAGCAATATCGTAGATATCACAAACTATGTATTAAAAGAGATCGGACAGCCAATGCATGCATTTGACTGCTCTTACCTTGAGGGCAACGAGATTTGCGTAAGAAGAGCACATGATGGTGAGAAGATTGTTACACTTGATGAGCAGGAGTACACAATGTCACCAGCTAATCTTGTTATCTGTGACGGCGTAAAGCCAGTTGCTTTAGCAGGTGTTATGGGCGGTTTAAATTCCGAGATTCGTGACACAACAGAAAGTGTTATGTTTGAGGCTGCTAAGTTTGCAAGAGATAATGTCAGAAAGACTGCAAGAGCACTTGGAAAGTCCTCTGATTCAAGTTCAAGATTTGAGAAGGGCGTGGATGAATACTCAACTGTTCTTGGTATGAAGCGTGCACTTCATTTAATCGAGGAGCTTGGCTGCGGAAAGGTTTCTTCTACTCATGTAGATGTTAATGTTGGAAACAGCATTGAGCCTCAGCCGATGCAGGTAAGCATCCATAAGGTAAACAGCGTTCTTGGAATTGAGGTTCCGGCAGAGGAGATTGTACGTCTGATGAAGAATTTAAACTTCAATCCGACAGTTGACGGTGATGTACTGACTCTTCAGGTACCAGCTTACCGTGAGGATATGCTGCCAGAGGGTGAGAATGATGTAGAGCGTTATCCAGATGTGGCAGAGGAAGTAATCCGTATGTATGGTTATGACCATATTAAGTCAACATTTATGCCATCTGCGCAGGTAACAGCAGGCGGATATAATAAAGAGCAGAAGGGCGAGCTTGCATTAAAGCGTACTCTTTGTACTATGGGTGCATATGAGTGTATGCATTACTCATTCTTCTCCCCATCTGATTTGGATCTTTTGAAGTTCCCGGCTGATGCGAAGGAGCGTTTCGCAATTCAGATCATGAATCCAATCAATATCGATCTGTCATTAATGCGTACTACACTTGCTGCATCAATGCTCAATGCTATTTCAAGAAATGAAAAGCAGGGTATTCTTGACGGAAGACTTTTTGAGGTTGCAAATATCTTTATTCCGAAAAATCTGCCGCTTACCGAGTATCCGGATGAGAGAAAAACACTTTGTGTTGGTACCTTCGGTGCAAAGGAATCCTTCTACACAATGAAGGGCATTGCAAACGGAATCGCAGACAGCTTAGATGTTGCATTTACTTATGAGCCAATTCAGAAATCATTCCTGCATCCGTATCAGGCAGTAAAGGTATTATGTGAGGGCGAAGAAATTGGTTACTTCGGTAAGGTTGCATACGATATTCAGGACAAGTTAAGCATGCGTGCAAGCGCATATGTTATGGAGCTTGATCTGGAGATTCTGTCTAAGTGGTATGATAAGAAGAGAACCTTCATTCCGCTGCCCAAGTTTGCAGAAGAGAAGCGTGATCTTGCATTCGTAATGGATAAGGCAATCACATGTGGAGAGATCGAAGACTGCATCCGCAAGGAAAATAAGTACGTAAAGGAAATCAAGCTGTTCGATATATACGAGGGCGGCCAGATTCCGGAAGGAAAGAAGAGTATGGCATTCTCCATCACATTCGTTCCAAAGGATGAGGCATTTGACGATGCACGCGTTCAGAAGTTTGTTGACAAGATCTGTGCAAAGTTAAATGAGGAGTATGGCGTAGAGCTGAGAGCGTAAGGTGTTCGCTGTATTTCGGTGAATCGCATTCATGTATAAAATTTATATTGAAATTGCAAATATATAAAAACAAAAGAATTCGATAGGATTAAATAAAATCTCCCGCGTAGTTCGTATGAATTGCGAGGGAGATTTTTCGTTAAGGTGCAGATGGGATACGTTTTTCCTTTGGTTTATTATTGATTTTCTTTCGAATTTTTTGTAAGATAATAAAAAAAATCTTGTCTATATAAATGAAAACGTCTTTAAAGGAAAGAAAATATGTAGAAATGCATGTTAGCATTCTAGAGTCTGGTGATGGTGGAACGATAAAGGAAAACATAGCGAGAGGAGGGATTTTTATGCGTGATCAGGAAATCACAGAGCTATTCTGGGAGCGAAAAGAGCAAGCAGTAACAGAGTCCAACATTCGATACGGCGCGTATTGCCGGCGAATTTCCTATAATATACTGGCAAACAAGGAAGATGTTGAAGAGTGTATGAATGATACTTGGTATCAGGCGTGGAACGCAATTCCTCCGCAGCGCCCATTGTGTTTAAAAGCATTTTTCGGGAAAATTATTCGCAATCTTTCTCTCAACCGTTGGAAGTGGGATCGGGCAGGAAAACGGATTCGACCAGAAGCAATGCTTGTGCTAGATGAATTAGGCGAATGCGTGTCGGGGCGTGAACAGCCAGAGGACGTGGTACTCGCAGAGGAACTCAAAAAAGAAATTAACCGATTTTTGCATGGACTTTCCACTCGTGAACAAGGCATGTTTGTTCAACGATATTTTTATCTGGAGTCAATTAAAAGCATTGCGCGATATCATGGCATTACCGAAAATGCAGTTTCGGTAAATTTAAACCATGTGCGCAAACAGTTAAAGCAGTATCTCTCAGAAAGGGGGTACAACTTATGAAGAAAGAAGATTTTTTAAAACTTATGGATGGCATCGATGATCGCTTAGTCGAAAAATATGCAATTTCAGACGAGGCAGAGGCAAGACAAAAACAAATTAGGAGACAGAGACGACAGCGATGGCTCAACCGAGTAACAGGGTGTGCAGTTGCAGCGATAATTCTTGGCGTGATTGGTGTTGCAATGCTGTGCGCTTCCTTTGGCGTTGTAAGAATGGACAGACAAAGCCAAAAAAATCCAGTATCTCTTGGTGATGGCAATGATCATCAAAATAATGAAAATAATGAGAAAGATGAGAAAAATGCGATTTTATTGCACGCATATCTTTCTTATATTGGAGTGGAGGAGCAGGACATTCAGGAAATCCAAAAGATGGACCAGCGGCCAGAAATGCTTCTTCTTGCAAGAGGGGATAGCGAGCAACAGTCCGTGTCTATTGATACTGCGATATATTTTGTGTATACCACAAATCTGGATAAAGTGCTGGCTGTACTTGCATTTGATCTGCCCGGTAAGGCAGCTCAATATGGATGCAGTGAAATTGAGATTGTGGATAATTGGAAGCAATATGAGATCTCACAGGCAAATGCAGTACTCTATGCAGAGGAGACGCATGAGTTTCAGTCACTCAGATGTGATACGACGAATGAGTACCAGCTTGCAATTTCAGGTGTAAGTAGTGCGAAGGGGAATACTCAAAGCCCGTCTCGAATGGTAGTCAGCTTTACGGTTGACAGGACAAGGCGCAGCCTGAATTTAAATCACTATCGGGTTCTCTTCCACTTGAAAAGTACATTTTTGTGGGTGCTGGCGGCATGGACCTTGGCCGCAGCTATAGTGATTGCTGCAGCATTGTGGTTCTTAAATCGCTCAGTAAAATTAAAAGAAGGCACAAAAGCAGGTCGTTTCCTGTTTGGCAAAGAAATAGAATATGGAGCAGTCATAGAAAAGATAGAGAATATTGATCTTTTTAATCCGTCTCAATACATAACGAAAAACGGAGTTGTTAGTCCAGGCTCATCCGGGCGCTACCATGTAGAGTTTCGCTTGCAGGATGATACACATATTGAACTGAGTGTATCGGCTAAGCAGGCAGGAAAATTTGAAACGGGTATGCGCGGAACGCTTGTCCATAGAAGAAATATTTTGATTTCCTTTGTGCCAGAGGATGTGGAAAAATCGGAGTATCATGAAACCAAAAGATAATTAAAATTTCGTCAGCTATACTGCCACTTGTTATTGCTCATTCGGTCACATTGGACTATGAATTCAATGACAAGTGGTAGAATGCATGGTATAATGATTTTATTGAGTAAAAATGAGTATTTTAAGGAATAACACATGATATTGAGAGGGAAGGAGTGTCAGCATAATGGGATATTATGTTAATCCATCAGCAGAAAGTTTTGCGGCGATTGCAAGGAGCAAGAGTGGATTTTATCAATATTGTAAATCGAATATAAAGCAAAAAAAAATCCAAGAAGTATCAATAAAGACTGCTTTTACTTTTCTGGCCGAAGGAAAACATATTGTTTCGTTTGTTGGAGCAGGAGGAAAAAGTTCTCTTATTGACGCAATTGCAAAGTGGAGCAGCAGTCAGGGAAAAAAAGTGCTTGTGACGACTACAACTCATATTTTCAGACCGCAGGATGAATTTTTAGCAATGAACGAAAAACAGTTACAGGAAATCTGGGCAGCAGGACATTGGGCGGTGATCGGAGCAACTGAGGAAAAAGATCCGCAAAAGTTAAAGATGCCAGAGCTTGACTGGATGAGACAGGCAATGGAGCTTTCTGACCTTGTACTCATTGAGGCTGATGGCTCAAAGCGTTTGCCATGTAAAGTGCCAGCTGATCATGAGCCTGTACTTTTGCCAGAGTCGGATATAGTGGTGGCTGTTTTGGGGCTTTCAGCCTTAGGGCGTTCACTTAAAGAGTGTTGTTTTCGACTGGAAAAAGCAAAAAAGCTATTGTCAGCGGATGAAAATCATTTATTGACAGAAAAAGATATGGCAGCAATTTTGTTATCTGATCAGGGACTGCGAAAAGATGTAGGAGACAGAAGATACATTGCCGTTTTAAATCAGTGTGATGACAGCACCGTGCGAAAAAGTGCAGAACAGGTTGGGGAAATGTTAATCAATTCAACTGGACAGAATAGTGAAACTATAGAAAAAATAATATTTGCAAAACTGCAGTGAATATGGCAAACTATTCAATAGACTATAAACCATTTTTGGGGGACATAAACGATGAGTGGATTTACACATTTTGATCAAAAAGGAAATGCCGTTATGGTGGATGTGCATGAAAAGGCAGATACATATCGGGTAGCTGTTGCTGCGGGAACAATCACCGTGAATGAGGAAGTTTTTCAGGCTATTACTAATCATACGGCAAAAAAAGGTGATGTGCTTGGAATAGCCAGAATTGCAGGCATTATAGGTGCGAAAAAAAATTCAGAGCTGATTCCGTTGTGCCACATTATTGCATTGACAGACTGTGAGATTTCTTTTGAGTTAGATGAAAAGCATCGTCAAATTAAGGCAACATGCAAAACCTCCTGTATCGGAAAAACAGGAGTGGAGATGGAAGCTATGACGGGCGTTAGTGTTGCGCTGCTGACAATTTATGATATGTGCAAAGCTATGGATCGCGGTATGGAAATATCAGGGATTCATCTAGTGGAAAAATCTGGCGGCAAAAGCGGTCATTATAAAGCTGAAAAATAAGCAGCGATAAAAAAGCAAATTAGAAAGGCACTGCAATGGAACAAAAAAAACATAATCAAAAATATAGAGTAGGAATTGTAACTCTTAGTGATAAAGGTTTTAAAGGCGAGCGAGAGGATTTAAGCGGTCCAAAGATCAAGTCACTTCTTCCTACAGAAAAGTATGAAGTGGTATCATATTGCATTTTACCGGATGATCAAAAAACAATAGAAAAAGAGCTTTGTCGATTAGCAGATGAAGAACAATGTGCCCTTATACTTACGACAGGCGGCACTGGTTTTTCTAAAAGAGATGTAACACCAGAGGCAACGCTTGCTGTGGCTGATCGCAATGCACCGGGAATTGCAGAGGCAATACGCGCCTATAGCTTGACTATCACACCGCGCGCCATGCTAAGCCGTGGAGCTAGTGTTATTCGTAAGCAGACGCTTATTGTGAATCTGCCGGGAAGCCCAAAGGCAGTTGAGGAGAGTCTTACTTATATATTGGATTCACTGTCTCATGGACTTGATATCCTTTTAGGAACAGCATTTGAATGTGCCAGAAAATAAAGAAAGTGTGCCAATATGAGTGAAAAAGAAATTATATTTTGCAAAAGCGGCGGCTGTACGGCAAAGCTTGGAGCTGGTGTGCTGGAGCATATTTTGGAGCGCCTTCCAAAAGGACAAAAAGATGAAAATCTGCTTGTAGGCTATGACAGCAGTGATGACGCGGCAGTTTATAAGCTTAATGACCATCAGGCATTTGTGCAGACACTAGATTTTTTTCCGCCTATGGTGGAAGATCCTTATCTGTTTGGACAGATAGCAGCAACAAATGCCTTAAGTGATATATATGCGATGGGCGGTGATGTAAAAACTGCACTTAATATTGTCTGCTTTCCTGAATCAATGGATTTAAATATACTTGGAAAGATTCTTCAGGGCGGTGCAGAGAAGGTGCAGGATGCAGGCGGAAGTCTAGCCGGCGGCCATTCAATTGCTGACAGTGACGTCAAATATGGATTGTCAGTTACAGGTGTAGTTGATCCAGAAAAAATTTGGAAAAATAATGGCGCTAAGTCTGGAGACAAACTGATCTTAACAAAAAGGCTGGGTGTAGGAATTATATGTGCAGCAAACCGCGTAAAACAAGCACCTGAGGGAGCCATGGAGCAGGTGATTGCTTCCATGACAACACTTAACCGCACAGCATCTGAGATTGGAAGAAATTTTTGCATACATGCCTGTACAGATGTGACAGGCTTTGGATTTTTAGGTCATCTTCATGAGATGATGTATGGAAGGCTTTCGAGTGTAATCTATGCCGATCAGGTTCCAGTATTTGATGGTGCAATGGAATGTGCTGAAGAATTTTTATTGACTGCAGCAGGTCAAAAAAATAGAAACCATCTTGAAGGATATGTGCAGTTTGAGGATGTATCATTTGGCATGGAAGAAGTGCTGTATGATCCACAGACGTCGGGCGGATTATTGTTTGCTGTACCAAAAGCACAGGCAGAAGAATTGTGTGAAAAGTTGCAAAGAGCAGGTCTTCCAGCTGCCATCGTAGGAGAAGTGACAGAGCAAAAAAAATCAGAAATTTTTGTAATTAATCATAAGAAAAAATAGTGAAAAACAGGAGAAAAACATTATGAAAAAAGAAGTAAATGCAATTGGCGATATCTGTCCAATTCCATTAGTGAAGGCAAAAGAAGCAATCAAAGAATTAAATGGAGCAGGTGTGGTAGAGGTATTAGTCGATAATGAAATTGCTGTACAGAATTTAACGAAAATGGCACAGCAAAAAGGATATGGCTGTGCATCTAAAAAGGTAAAAGATCAGGAATATCGTGTAACGCTGACAGTTGGAGAGGCAGATGAACAAACAACACAAAAACCTGATAGTGAAACTGCAAAGAATATAGAAGAATGTATTCCATGTGCACCTGCAAAGAAGACTAGTCTTGTTGTTATTTCTTCTAAAGCTATGGGAGGTCCAAATGAGCAGTTGGGCGCAACATTATTAAAGGGCTTTATTTATGCGCTGACACAGCAGGATAAGCTGCCGGATCAGATACTTTTTTATAATGGCGGTGCATTTTTAACGTGTGAGGGCTCAGAATCATTAGAAGATCTTAAAAGCCTAGAAGCACAGGGCGTAGAGATTCGCACATGCGGTACATGCCTGAATTTTTATGGATTGACAGAAAAGCTCCAGGTTGGAGACGTTACAAATATGTATGATATAGCAGAGCGAATGAGCAAAGCAGATAGGATTATAAAACCATGATTTATCTGGATAATGCAGCAACTTCTCTGCAAAAGCCAGAAGAAGTAGAAGAAGAAATGATTAGAGCCCTACATACGATGGGCAATCCTGGGCGTGGTGCGCATGATGCCACGCTGCAGGCAGGAAGATGCGTTTATCAGGTTAGAGAGCAGTTAGCACAGCTTTTTAACGCAGAGAGTGCTGATGGCATTGCATTTACATCAAATGCCACCGAAGCCTTAAATACAGCGATTTTAGGGTTGTTTCAAAAAGGCGATCATGTGATTACAACAGTGTGTGAACATAATTCGGTGTTGCGTCCACTTTATCGCCTGCAAAAGCAGGGAGTAGAAGTAAGCTTTTTATCTGCAGATGAACAGGGAATATTAGACTACGACAAGCTTCCGGCACTGATAAAAGAAAATACAAAAGCAGTCATTGTGACACATGCATCGAATCTTACAGGAAATATCACGGATCTGGAATGCATAAAAAAAGAAATATCACATAAAGATATCCTTCTTATTGTAGATGCTTCTCAGACAGCAGGAATTTTAACGATTGATGTGCAGAAAATGGGAATCGATGTCCTTTGCTTTACAGGACATAAGGGGCTGATGGGACCACAGGGAACAGGCGGACTTTATGTTCGGCAAGGAGTAAAAATAAATCCCTTAAAGGTCGGAGGAAGTGGTATTCACAGCTTTGATCATGATCATCCAAAGGCAATGCCAGAGCACCTTGAAGCCGGCACATTGAATGTACATGGAATTGCTGGCCTTGGCGGTGCGCTGAACTATTTGAGTGAGATTGGCACAGAAGCGATTATAAAAAAAGAAAGATCGCTTATAAAACGATTAGAGGATCAGATTCGTGATCTGCCGAACATCCACCTGTATGGAAATCCTGACAGCAACCAGAGAGTGGGGATTCTTTCATTTAACATGGGAGATGAAGATTCTGCTTATGTTGCAGACTGGCTTTTTGAAGAGGAAGAAATTGCTGTCCGTTCAGGTGCTCATTGTGCGCCGCTCATGCATGAGACATTGGGCACAAAAATGCAGGGAGCTGTTAGAATATCTGTGTCTCATAAAAATACAGAGGAAGAAATTGACAGAACAGCAAATGCGATAAAAAAGCTGTCACAGCTGCTTGAATAATGGGAGAGTCAATATGATATGAGAATAAAAAAGAAAACCTGGATTTTAACATTTGAAAGTACTACGCAGGCAATGGCAGCTGATAAATTTGGCATAGAGCAAAAATTGCCGGGGCGACTGATTCCGATTCCGCGGGAAATCACCGCAGGATGTGGTCTTTGCTGGAAAGCTGACCCAAAAGAAAGGGAAAAAGTGTTAGAAGCATTACAGGCAGCTGGACATCACTGGGAGGCAGAGTATATTTTAGACTTATAAATTGTAATATAAAAGTGAAAGGAAACTTCCGATGAAAAAAAGTGATCTGATTATAGTACGCGGTGCTGGTGATCTGGCAACGGGAACGATTAATAGATTAAAAAAGAGTGGATTTCGTTTACTAGTGCTAGAAACTGATCATCCGGCTGCCATTCGAAGACAGGTGGCTTTAAGCGAGGCAGTTTATAGCAAAAGTTCCTGTGTGGAAGGTGTAGAGGCAGTCCGTGTAAAAGATGAAAAACAAATGCTTGATGCATGGAAAAACGACAAAGTACCAGTAATGGTTGATCCAATGGGAGAAAGTATTGCTTCAATGCAACCAAAAGTTGTAGTCGATGCGATTCTTGCAAAGCATAATCTCGGAACTAATAAAAATATGGCACCACTTACTATTGCACTTGGTCCTGGTTTTACTGCAGGTGTCGATGTGGATGTTGTAATTGAGACAAAGCGCGGTCACAATTTGGGCCGGGTGATTCGCGAAGGAAGTGCATATCCAAATACGGGAATACCAGGCATAATCGGCGGTTACGGAGCAGAGCGTGTCATTCATGCACCGGCAGAGGGCATATTAAAAAACAAGAGTAAAATTGGCGATATTGTAGAAAAAGGTCAGGTGATAGCTGTAATTGAAGTATCAGACAAAGAAAACGAAAGCGCTTCAGATATAAAAAAAACAGAGGTGAGAGCAACTATTGACGGTCTTCTTCGTGGACTTATTCGAGACAATTATCCAGTCACAAAAGGCTTTAAGATTGCAGATATTGATCCAAGAAAAGAAGAATTGGCAAATTGCTTTACGATTTCAGATAAGGCAAGATGCATTGCGGGAAGCGTCTTAGAAGTTATCTGCGAAGCATTAGAGTAAACAAAGAAAGTAAGGAAAATATTATGAAACTAATGAAAACAGAAGAAGCCGTGGGACAGGTATTGTGTCATGATATCACACAGATTATTCCTGGTGTGACAAAAGATGCGGTATTTCGAAAGGGTCACATAATCACAAAGGAGGATATTCCTGTCCTTTTAAGTGTTGGAAAGGAACATATATATATTTGGGAAAAGGATGAGCATATGCTGCACGAAAATGAGGCAGCACAAATTCTTTATGAGATGTGTAGAAACGAGCATATGCATCCATCTGCTGTAAAGGAAGGAAAAATAGAGCTTATTGCGGATTGTGACGGTCTTTTTAAGGTGGATCGCGAGAAGCTAAGGAAAGTCAATAGTCTGGGAGAAATGATGATTGCGACACGTCATGGCAACACCTTTGTAAAGAAAGGTGATAAGTTAGCTGGGACGAGAATCATTCCGCTTGTGATTGAAAAAGAAAAAATGGAGCGCGCAAAAGAGATTTGTAATGACGGGTCTATTTTGGAAATAAAGCCGCTGCAGCCAAAAAAAGCTGCGATTTTAACAACAGGAAGTGAAGTTTATCACGGACGCATTCAGGATAAATTTACGCCAGTTCTAGTAGAAAAATTAAAGGAATATGGTAGTGTAGTGATATTCCACGAGATTTATGATGATGACCATGAGGCAATTACTAAGGGCTGCCTTAGTGCTATAGAACAGGGCGCAGAGCTTGTTTTATGCACGGGTGGCATGAGCGTAGATCCAGATGACAAAACACCGCTTGCCATCAAAAATACGGGGGCAAGAATTGTTTCTTACGGTGCACCAGTTCTTCCGGGAGCAATGTTTTTAGTATCTTATTATGAATATAAGGATAAAACGATTCCGATTGTGGGACTGCCGGGCTGTGTTATGTATGCAAAAAGAACGATTTTTGATCTGGCATTGCCGCGCCTGTTAGCGGATGATTTTATCACGGCAGAGGAACTGGCATTACTGGGAGAAGGCGGACTATGCTTAAACTGTCCAGTCTGTACTTATCCTAACTGCGGTTTTGGAAAAGGCTGGTAAGCAGAATGCTGGATCAATATGGAAGAAATATTACTTACTTGCGTATTTCGATTACAGATCGATGTAACCTGCGCTGTAAGTATTGTATGCCAGATGGAGTTACAGATGTAGGGATGAAAAATATTCTTACGTTTGAGGAAATCTGGGAGATTGTAAGGGCTGGCGTCAGCCTTGGCATTACGCATGTCAGAATTACAGGCGGTGAGCCGTTAGTGCGAAAAGGCTGTGTAGATCTCATTCGAGGGATTAGGGCAATTCCGGGTGTAGAAACGATCACAATGACCACGAATGGAGTTTTACTTAGAACTTATGCTGCTTCATTAAAGGAAGCGGGATTGGACGGATTAAATGTGAGTCTGGATACCCTTGATTTTGAAGAATTTGCATTACTTGCAGGAAGGCAAAATTTAAAAGAAGTACTTGATGGGATACAGGCGGCAAAAGAAATGGGGCTGCCTGTGAAAATCAATGCAGTTAATCGAAAAGAGCTAAATCCTATTTCTCTTGTTTTGTATGCACAGCAGCAAAAAATACCGCTTCGTTTTATTGAGATAATGCCGGTTGGCTATGGAAAACAGTATGTAGGAAGAAGTAATGATGAACTGAGAACATGTCTTGAAGATGAGTTTGGAAAGTCAGAAATGATCACGTATCAAGCAAATCAAAAAAAACAGATATCAGAACAGATATCACACATGGTTCAGACATTACATACAAAAGAAGTCCCAATAGGAAGCGGCCCGGCAGTGTATTATAGGTTTTCCGAATTAACAATTCCAGTTGGTTTTATAAGTGCAATTCATGGAAAGTTTTGTGAAAGCTGCAACAGAGTTAGATTGACGGCACAGGGGTATTTAAAGCTGTGTCTTTGCTATGATAAAGGAATTGATCTGCGTCAGATTCTGCGAGGAGAAGAAACTGGGCAAAACGAAAAAAATATACAAAAAGCGCTAAATGAGAAACTAACAACTGCAATGAGAGCAGCCATTTACAAAAAGCCGGCAGCTCATTGCTTTGAGCATCCAGAGGAGATGACTGAAATCAACGAGATGGTCAAAATTGGTGGGTAGAAGCCGATAAAGTTAAAGACCAGCAGCGCGGCAGGAAAGGAACAACAAAAGTGGGAGTCATTAAAGGAATCTGTATCAGCGAAAAGCGCGGTACGGCAAAACATGAAATTGAAGAAGCAGTTTTTGTGAAGGACTGGGGAATTGAGAAAGATGCACATGCAGGTCACTGGCACAGACAGGTAAGCCTTCTGTCATATGAAAAAATAGAGGAATTTAGAAAAAAAGGAGCGCAGATTGGACTTGGCGCTTTTGGAGAAAACCTGATCGTAGAGGGCTATGATTTTCGAAATCTTCCAGTGGGAACACGATTTCAATGCGGTGATGTCATTTTAGAGATGACTCAGATTGGAAAAGAATGTCACAGCCACTGTGAAATTTATAAGAGAATGGGCGAGTGCATCATGCCAAGAGAGGGCGTATTTGCTGTTGTAATTCAGGGTGGAAAAATCAAAAAAGGCGATATTCTTGAAAAGATAGAAGAAACAGAAGCACATATAGATTGATAAAATCGGAGGAACATATGAAAACACTTTATCAATTGTTATTAGATCGCTGGAATCAAAATTGTGATACAGTTCTGGTCACTATTGTGGAAGGAAATGGTTCAATTCCGCGCACGACTGGAGCCTATATGGCGGCAGATCAGACAGGCAGAATTTATGGAACAATTGGCGGCGGAAATCTGGAATATCAGGCCGTAAAAAAAGCAATTACGCTTGCTGGAAAGGATGCTCATTTTGTCGAGGATTTTGACTTGGGAACAGGAGAAAATGGCGGCCTTGGAATGGTCTGTGGAGGTAAAGTAAAGGTTTTATTTTACAGCGTGAGAAGCAATGATACAAAGATTGCATCTTTTTTAAAGGAAGCATTAAAGATAGAAGAAGAGAAAAAGCCATATTGGCTGCTACTTCCATTTTCAAAAGGATATCCAAAAATAGAGTCTCATCTTGAGGAAGGACGAGGTCATTGCCGAATACTTGAAGAATACGAGAAGGATAGAACTGACGGAAATAATGAAGTTCAGAAAATCTATGCCGAGGAATTTAACTTTGATGGAAAGGTTTATATTTTCGGAGGCGGCCATCTTGCGCAGGAGCTTGTCCCAGTACTCAGTCATTTGGGATTTTGGTGCATGGTAATGGATGACAGAGAGGAGTACACAGCCCCTAATTTATTCCCAGGCGTACAGGAGACAAAAACTGTTGATTTTACTTTGCTTTCTGATATTTTGGAAGTAAAAAAGGAAGATTATCTTGTAGTTGTTACAAGAGGACATAGCTGTGATGCAGATGTTGAGCGGTTTGCGCTGCGCACACCTGCTTCTTATATAGGCGTAGTGGGAAGCAAACGAAAGACTCAGTACGTCAGAGAAAAACTACTGGCGGAGGGCTTCACCAATGAAGAACTTGACCGTGTACATGCACCAATCGGAATAGACATTGCAAGTGAGACACCGGCAGAGATAGCTATCAGTATTGCGGCACAGCTTATACAAATTAGAGCAGAAAAAGCAGGATTACGGAGAAAAAACAAATGAGAAAAGTAGGGATGTTAATGGTAACGGCTTTGGCAGCATCACTGCTTGCAGGATGTGGTTATAAGGCATCAGACAAAAAAGAAGAAGTTACAATCACTGTATTTGCAGCTAAGAGTCTGAATCAGGTAATGGAGGAACTGATCGCAGAGTTTCAGAAAACACACGAAAATGTAAATGTACAGGGAAGCTATGACAGCTCAGGAACTTTGATGGTTCAGATTGAAGAAGGCGCAGACTGTGACGTATTTTTTTCAGCAGCAGTTAAGCAGATGAATCAGCTTGATGAGACAGATGGTCTTGTCGTAGAGGGAACACGTCACAACGTTGTAAACAACCAGGTTTGTGTAGTAACATATAAGGGAAGCAACACCAAGGTAACAGGTCTTATGGATATTAAAAATGCTGGCAGCATTGCACTTGCAGATGGTTCAGTGCCTGTAGGAAAATACACACGTCAGGCAATGGTAAATGCAGGAATGTTAGAAAAGGCAGATGATGTATCAAAGATTTCAACAACAGACATTTCAGAAGCACTTGGCGGTGTGGAAATCAATGAATGTGCAAATGTAGGTGTTGTTACGTCAGCAGTGGCAGAGGGATCAAATGAGGTAGGAACTGTTTATTATTCCGATACATATGGATTAGAAGATCGTCTTGAGATTTTAGAGAAGATTCCTTATGATCTGACAGGAGATGTTATTTATCCGGTAGCACAAATTCAAAATTCAGAGGCAGACGAGGCAGAAGCTGCGACAGCAAAGGAATTTGTCGATTTCTTAATTACAGATGATGCAAAAGAAATTTTCCAGAAGTATTATTTCGATACTGATGTAGAAGGTTAAAAGTAAGTTTCCACGTCCATTTGGTGCATTGCTTCTGTGGACGTGATACTCTTACTAAATTGATGGAAATAATGGTGGCACAATGGAAGAATTGATGGAATTTATGAGAGGGCTT
>UMBT01019681.1_pt1 | contig 19192 bp, 19 predicted proteins | sample 1964001 | NCBI WGS metagenome assembly UMBT01 (sample SAMEA4835945, study PRJEB28245) | human gut metagenome | biome: gut microbiome; material: fecal sample | place: Denmark | collected 2008
CGTTTTCTGCTGTTAGCTTAGGCGTCTGATTTATGTGTTTTGACTTTTGCGGATGCTTTATATCCTGCTTTTCCTTCATAATCTTTCTAAAATTAAGCGCTGCCTGATCGCTGACATCCTCACTTTGATCCGCGTTGCGGCTCAGCATATAATTTTGCATTTCATTATTTTTCTCATAATAAACAAAATACCCCTTCAAATGGAGAATTGTATCTTCTTCCTCCATCCAAAAGCTTTCCTCATCACCCTTCTTCCAGTACATCAAACAATTTTCCCCAGAAAAAATCTGACGATGTGTTTTTTTTAATTCTTCACCATCTGGAAAATTTTCTTCTGTTCCGCTTATAAACCAGCCACATATACTGCATCCTGGAAAATATTCCTGTATCACTGACAACGTATTATCCCAGACCTGCTGCGTAATCGCTGTTTTTTGCTCATTTTCTTCTTCAGTACTGCCTTGCGCATCCTCTAACTCAACTGCTCCCTTTACAAACCAGCATCTTTTGTTTTCTGTAACCATTTTGCTTCCAAGCAATATACCAGTGCGTACATGCCCTGTACAATTTAATTTACGAATAAATGTATATGCATAGTCTTCCAGATACACTCTAACCCGCTCTTCTTTTTCTGCCATCTGACGAATATTTTTTGGCAGTTTCTTTTCCTCTTCCATATAACACCTCCAGACCAGTTCCATGCAGTTTATGCACGGTATTTTCCATCTTTCTTAGCACATCGTATCACTACAACCGTGCAGAATCTGCCAAAACCGCCTGTCGAATACACATAATCTTTCGACAAGCGAATAAAGCGCTTCTTCCCCGGATAGAATGAAGCAAAGAACGTTTCAGAAAGGCGGTATCTATGAACACAGTCAACTCTCCATCCTATTTTTCGCAAACTGATTTTTCCTCGGAAGGCTTTGCCTGCCGTTTAGCCAATCTTGTTGATTTAAGCCAAAAAAAGAACGGCCACCGACCAATACTTTTCCTTTGTATTGGCAGTGACCGTGTCCCTGGGGACTGTCTTGGTCCTTTAGTAGGTTATAAATTAGAGCGTCTTTGCGATACCATGCAGCATACATTTGTTGTATGCGGATCGCTTGCTCATCCTGTACATGCTGTGAATCTGCGTCAAAAGCTTCATTATGTGAAGCATCTGGGCGACTTTCTCACAATTGCAATAGATGCCTCAATAGGTGCTAAAGAAAATCTTGGCATGCTTTGTCTTTCAAACAGTGCATTATATCCTGGCGAGGGTGTTGCAAAGTCGCTTCCCCCGGTGGGAGAAATCTCTATTACCGGGGTCACAAGCTGCGAAGACAATCCCATTCCATTTCACCGTCAAAGTGTCCCACTTTCTTTCGTAATGAATCTGGCTGATGAAATTTATCAGGGACTTTTTACTTTTTTAACAGCTTACTTCCAGACAGTGCCCTATACTGAGTCAATGCCTCTTCAAGCGACAGATCTGCATTCTCCTGACAGAAGGAATCAAACTTATTTAAACGCTGCTTGTACAGCAGATCCTTTCCAAAGACAGGCTCATACTCTTCCTTGAGCTGCTTTTCGATCTGCTCAATCTCTTCCTTCTTATCTGAAAGTTCCTGACGCTTGCTCTCAAACTCCTGCTGCAGCCCTAAAAGCTCATCCTTGTTGGCAGCTGTAATGTCTGCTGTGATCTGATGACGAATTTCGCTTTCAAAATTTTCAAGTGCTTCCTGGCGCTTTTCTACTGTATTCTGCATAACCTGCTGAATACCTGTGATTTTATCATCAAAGCTGCCCAGATTGTAGCCCGTCTCATCCTGACTTTTCTTGATGCGGTTCGTCATCAGCTGCTTGTTCTTATTATTAATGCGGATCTGCTTTCGAAGTTCCTCCACCTCTTCATTTACACCTGCAAACTTCAGCATATACTTGTGAAGCAAATACAAATATACAGTAAATAATGCACCCACATATACAAAAAATGTAAATGCCAGCACAAGACGATTCGAAATTGCCAATGAGAAAAACAATGGAATAAAGAAAATCAAGCCCACACCAACTAAAATATCAATTGTCCAATCTCTGCTGTTTTTAGGGAAAAATAGCATTGAAATCGCACGCTTTTTACATACGACTGGAACTTTATTTTCTTTAAATTTCAGTTCAATCTGTGCCTCTAGCTGCTGATTCTGTTGATTTAGAGGCGCTGTCTCAACCTGAATGCGCTGTGCTATTGCATTGGCCTTTGCCTTTGCACGCTCAGTTTTACATACATCAATCTGATCTTGATACTGACTCAGCTCACGATCATACGTTGCAGCAATTTCTTCTTTTTTCTTTTTAAGTGCCGTGGTAATTCCCTCTGCCACACTCTTTTCCATGCTGCTGTATGCCTTCTCGCTTTGCTTTAACTCACCAGTCAGGCGTGTCTTATCCTTCTCTGCCTCATCAAGATCATTTAACAACTGCTTCGCCCTATTTACTGTTTTAATTAACTCAGAATCATGAATTGCATCAAGTGTAACAGCTTGACCAAAGACGGATGATTGAGCTTCTCTGGTTGCCTCATCCTCTGGCTTTGATTCCACTTCCATAGAAGATTCCATTGAAGGTTCCATTGAAAGTTCCATTGAACCTTCTTGTGACTCTTCTGTCGATGCGTCATCTAATTCATCCAGCTGTTTTTCTTTAAGCTCAGCCTGCTCTGATTCTTCTGGCTGTTCTTTGGTAAGCTCAGTCAGTTCTGATTCTTCTGGCTGCTCTTGTGCTTCCTCCATCAGTTCTTCTGGCTGCTCTTTTACTTCTTCTAGCTGCTCCTTTGGCTGCACAATTTCTTCCAGATTAACCGGCTCTGCTTTCATATCAGCTGATGTCTCCTTGGATGCCTCATTTGACACAGCCTGTTCTGCCTGCTGATCAAGCAGCATTTCAACTTCATTAGCTGTTTCCGGAGTATCCGGCTGCCTATAATCGTCCATTTTTACTCCTCCTAACGATGATTATCAAGAACCATTCCCATTTTCGCACTTGCGTTTGAGAATTGTTTTTGTTATACTGACCACAAAACAAAGTCAGTTTTCAATCAATTTACAGTTCCTATAGTTTACTATATACTATTTTTCACTATAGCACAAGTTTTTTCTTTTTAGGAGGTTTTTATGTTTCGCATGTGGGGTAAAGTCTTCGCAGACAACCATCTTCTCAAGGATTTTGTTGTTGAAAATCCATCACTCGATATGACCCGCACCAAAAAGGTGTTCGCAGCACTCGAAACCATAGCTCATGAATTTGATCTGGCTGTCCCAATCTGGCTGCCATCAAACATTTCTGATTTTAAGCGTCACGCAAAAACACGCTTCACTCAGGACAGTTTTATTGAAGCAATCGATTTTGACTATCTTGAAATTCAGATCATTGAAGAAGATTAATTCTTTGCTAATTAATTTCAAGATAGCCTAGACAGCCAGTTTATGTTAGACTTATGACAAATATTGACTTATAATATCATTGATCAGCTGCTCTTCCTTTGGGGAGAGCTTTCTTGTCTGCTGCTTATGTACTTGTCGATCCCCGGATTCCCCCCGGGCCGCTGCAATCTGCGCTAGGCTCTCTTTTAACTCCTCTAACTGCTTTTGATGATCCTTTTCATGTTCTTCCTTTCTGACAAGCTCTGGACGGTTCACCCGCTTTTCATTCTCCGCTGACACATTATTTTCTTTCTGTGCACCATCCTTTTTCTGCATAAAAAGATCATCCCTCATTGCTCCTCGTGCTCTGGCTGCTGCACTGCTTCTAGCAGCCTCGCGTTCTGGCTGCACAAGCTCGTCTGGCTGCTCCTCACTGATGCCATCTGGCATATCTCTTGCACTTCGCACAACAAGCACATTTTCAAAATAGTGGACAAGTGCTGTTTCAAGAAGATCTTTGTTGGAACTATTTCCCATCAAACCAGAAAGCACAATCATCCCAGCTGCCATCAAACTTCCTCCAGCCAGATACAATACACAATTTTGAACACTTCCTTTATTCAAATAAAGAATCAACGAGGATACGGCACCTATTAGAAATGCTGCTGCCGCACAGTAAATACTGCAATTTTCCCAACTCGTCAGACGTGTTCCTGCTATACGATACTGCTGCTGCATTTTACTTACAAATGCTTCTGTATTTTTTATTCCGCAATTCATCCTATAAATGCTCTCGTACTTTGTCTTCATCTGCTGCAGCTGCTTGTCCTTTGCCGCTGCCAGATTATCAGATTGTCGAATCAAACTTTTGTAACAACGGTTTGCTGCAAATCTGCTGATAACTCCAATCACACAAACTGCCGCCATAACATACAGGATCATTCCCTGTTCCAGGTAATTTAACATACCATCGCCCCTTTCCGCCGAAATTTTCAGATTCATTTTCCGGTCTCCTAATTCATACACTAGCATAGAATTACAAGCTTGTTAAGACAGAATCCATCGCACTTTTTTTACCTCACTCACACTTTTTTTCCATATATCTAATACTTTTTTTCTTTTCCTTTTATTTTTTGATGTTATCTATTTTTTGTGAATGGACATCAACCCGCGTTTATGCTATACTGTCTGCAAAGACGCTGCTAGCTTTTGCTTCATGCGTTAAAAAACATTTTTGAAATATAAAGGAGGCTTTTTTATGACAAGTTACACTCCAAAGGGCGTATGTTCCCGTCAAATTAATATCGAGGTTAATGGTGATACTATCGAGTCCGTTCAGTTCGTTGGCGGCTGCAATGGCAATACTCAGGGTATCTCATCTCTTGTTAAGGGTATGAAGGTTGATGAAGTAATCGCCCGTCTCGAAGGAATCAACTGCAACGGCCGTGGAACTTCATGTCCGGATCAGCTCGCAAAGGCATTAAAGTCTATTAAGGGTGAATAAAATGAAAAAAATATTATTGACTGGCGGCGGTACCGCCGGTCATGTTACACCAAATATCGCTCTTTTGCCAGACCTTAAAGCAGAAGGCTATGACATTCATTACATAGGCTCCTATGAGGGAATGGAAAAGAAATTGATTACAGCACAGGGCATCCACTATGACGGAATTGCCACTGGAAAATTTCGCCGCTATCTAAGCGCAAAAAATCTCACTGACCCATTTCGTGTTATCAAAGGTTTTCAGCAGGCTAAAAAGCTGATCCGTGACTACAAGCCGGATGTTGTCTTCTCCAAAGGCGGTTTTGTTGCCGTTCCTGTTGTGCTTGCAGCTGGTCACTATCATATTCCTATTATCATTCACGAATCAGATATGACACCAGGCCTTGCAAACAAGATCTGTATGAGAACTGCTAAAAAAATCTGCTGCAACTTTCCTGAAACAGTTAAGCTTCTTCCGGCTGATAAGGCTGTTCTTACCGGAACACCAATTCGCCGTGAACTGTTAAATGGCTCAAGGGATGCCGGCTTTGCTTTTACAGGACTTAGTGACGACAAGCCGATCCTTTTGATGATGGGAGGAAGTACTGGTTCACGTGCAGTTAATGCCGGTCTTAGAAGTGCTCTTCCTCAGCTTCTTAAGGAGTTTCATGTCATTCATCTGTGCGGCAAGGGAAATCTTGACAGTACACTTGCTCAGCCAGGCTACATTCAGTATGAATATATTTCTGATGAGCTTAAAGACCTGTTTGCAATCTCTGATATTGTGCTTTCACGTGCAGGTGCTAATGCCATTTGTGAGCTTTTGGCACTCAAGAAGCCAAACATTCTTGTTCCGCTTCCAGCAGCCGTAAGCCGTGGTGATCAGATTCTGAACGCAAACTCCTTTAAAAAGCAAGGTTTTTCCTATGTACTTGAAGAAGAAAAGTTAAATGCTGATACACTGATGGCAGCTGTTCACGAAGTTTACAACAATCGTGATTCTTACAAAAAGGCGATGGCCACCAGCAATCAAAGCAATGGCGTAGATATTGTAATCAAGCTAATTAAAGAATTATCGTAAAAAAAAGGCAGAACTCCAATTGTGGAATCTGCCTTTTTTCTTGAAATCATGTCTTTTTTTTGTTTATAAAAAGCTGCTTTTCATGATGCGTAAAACCTTCAATAATAAAAGTTTCTTTTTAATCTTTAAGCGCTTCTCTTAATTTTGCTCCCTGCTTTTCGAGTTCCTCTCTCTTTGCTGGCTTCGGATCCCATGAGACCATGTCTTCTCCGCCTGCATATCTTGGAATCACATGCATATGGAAATGCATAACAGTCTGTCCTGCTGCCTCACCATTATTCTGAACTAAGTTAAAGCCCTCACATCCAAGACCTTTCTTCATTGCCTTTCCAAGCTTTGCAGCAACCTTAAGAACATTCGCGGCATATTCATCGCTGATCTCTGTTACATCCTTAAAGTGCGCCTTTGGAAGGATTAATGTATGTCCTGCAGATGCCGGACCTAAATCAAGAATTGCGCGAAACTGCTCATCCTCATAAACAGTCTCTGATGGAATCTCACCTGCTGCTATTTTACAAAAAATACAATTATCATCTAACATAATTAAAACCTCTCTTTCGGCAAATATTGATGCCATTTTCTTTTGTACCCAGTATACTCATTTTTTTGATAAATTACAAGAGCACAAAATGTCGTTACATTTTTCTTGAGACAATCTATAAAAAATGATATATCTAACAGGTAACAATTCAAAGCTGTACTGGAGGTGCTTATGAACGATCAAACCTATTTTCTTACCAATGCCGCCCATGAACTTCAGACTCTGCTTTCTTTGCTGTGCAGCAGTATTCAGGCTATTGAAGCCGCGCATCCTGAAGTTAGATGCTATCGTTACTGGCCAGAGCTCTCCTCTGACTGCCGCTTAATGACTAAGCTTCTTCGTGATCTTACAGACTACAGCATGTCTGACCAACTGACGAAACAACGCAGTGATCTGTGCAATTTACTGCGGCGGGCTTATTTATCATGTCTTCCTTTAACCGAGGGAACGAACAAAACACTTACATATACAAGCCGCGTCTCATGCGCCTACATGCCTCTCGACTCCCCAAAAATGATGGAAGCACTTTTAAATCTGATTGTCAATGCACTTGATGCCGTATCTGACAATGGAAGCGTTCAAATTATTCTGACAAAGTCAAACGAACAATTTGTCGTATCTATAATAGATGATGGCTGCGGAATTGCACCCAAACAACTGCTTACTATTTTTCATCCTTTTACTACCACAAAGCCAGACGGTACTGGGCTTGGCCTTCCAGTTGCCAAACGTATTATTGAAGGACATGGCGGTCATATACGCGTAATCTCTGCTCCAAATCAGGGTGCCACCTTTACCTTCCTTCTGCCCTGTTCTTTTTCATCTGACAGAAAATAATAATGCCGCATACAAAGCCTATTATAGCGCCCACTATATGTGCGCAATTGTTGACACCACTTTCGGCAAATCCATGATATAAAGTGAAAAACATCATGAAAATAAGCTGTCTAAGCGTAATTTCTTCAAAATGACCTTTTGACAATAAAACAATACATAGTAAAAGACCTGCGATTCCAAAAATTGCACCAGATGCACCAGCTGTCGCTACAAGCAAATCCCCCTGATGCACATACCACCAGACAGACGCAGCATTTGCTCCAATACCACTGATTAAATATACACCAAGAAAACGCCATTTTCCAAGACAGCGCTCTGCCAATGCACCAAGATACAAAAGAACAAGCATATTGTTGAATAAATGATCCCATCCAAAGTGAAGAAAAACGCTTGTAACAAGACGCCACCACTCTGGCTTTTGAACAAACTCACCAATTTGCAGCACCATCATATTCATCAATGCCGATTCTTTTCCTCCAATCTCACCGACTGCAACGATGCATTGAATCAAAATATTAAGAATCACCAACATCAACGTAACCTCTGGTATTCTGTTAATTGCTATTCGTTTTCCATTAAAACGATCTGAAAAACGTTCCTTTCTAATCAGGGTAGCATAAAGATCACAAAATTCAGACGGCTGACCGTCAAAAATCACTGGCTGTCCAGCGTCATCTATAAACCACCTTGGGTAAAAGCCTGTTACAAGCTGCTTTGAAATTGAAAAATCATCTGACAGCACAAGTGCAAGAAATTGACACTCCAGCTGTTTTTGCTTTCTAACCTTCTGTGCTGCATAATCAACTACCCTATCAATTCTCCACGGATCGGCTGCCAGCTTATTTGGATCATCGAACAGACAAACTGCATACAGCTTCGTATCCTCTTTGATCCATACACCACAAGGAAAATTTGCTGCAGCAATATTCGTATACCCACCACGCTTCAGCTTTTTTTCCACAAATTCGCGCATCAATTTTTGATCCACCCTTATCACCTCGTTGTACTTAACAAAAGTTACAATTCACAGGACACATATTTGAATGAACTGTAACTAGCAAAATTCTGTCAGTCAACTTTATCATTAGAAATAAGATTTGTCAATGTTTTGGCTTTAATATCCAATATGCCATAAATGCTGCTGCCACTGCCGCCACGACTATGAAAATCCCAGCAGCTGCAAGCAGATTTTTATTGATGAGATCTAACAAAAGCAAACGCTTCCCTGCTGTAAAAAACACATATCCCCAAATAACCATAATCAATAATATGCCAATAACTGTAACTGACGATTTTTTTTGCTTGCATTTTGTTTTTTCCCTCTTAGGTGAATCTGACACTTGCTGCACATTTTTATATTGTTTTTCCTGCTGTATTTTCTGTTGTTTTTCCTGTTCACTTGCACCAGAATCAGTCTGTTTAGAATCGCTCTGTCCACATTCTTGGTCTGTTATTTGCTTATTAATTTGAGAACTTATCTGCACAGAATATACTTTAGAATCACAAGAATCATTTGTGGCATTCTCTAACCGATCTTTTATACATCCAACAATTACACTGATTGATAAATTTTCCCGAAGGCTTTCCTGAAAGAGTCCATATGCCAGTTCTAAGCTTCTTCTATCATCATAATCAATATGATCAATCAAAAATCGACATAATACATTTACAGACTGATGCAACGGCATATGCTGATATGGATAATAGCAAAATCGAATACGTTCTAAGCTTTTCGACACATATATATACTGAGGTTCAAGTAATATTCCTTCTCCGTCTAGCAAATAACGCCCTGCCTCTGAAACTGCACTGCAAAACTGCAATAGAAGTGACACCATCTCATCATAGGTGATCTTTCTGGCATCAAGAAATTCCGGTAAGTTTTCTAATGATGTAATCTCATAGCTAAGCGTACTTTTTCCATTCATCTGCTGAACATGTACAGGTAAAAATCCATTGATCCTATTGTTAATCAGCATTGACAACCTATAATCTGATCTGGCTTCCTCGTCTGTCTCTATCATCATATACTGATAATCAAGCCTTCGGCTGTATGATACTTCCATTTGTGCCATTATATCACCCCCTGTAATGAATTTTTATTGCTTTTCGTAAAATATTCAATCTTCAGCTGATATTTCTTTAGAATCTGACGCTGTTTCTTTATCCCGCTTGATTCCTCTTACCAGTCTGATAAACTCCTCCTGCTTTGATTCATGTACCTGCACTTGTCCTGTAATTTCTGTTGGTGTTCCCCATAAACGCATCAGTGCAAAAAAAGGAAGACGTATTGGTGCCTTATATGTAATCTTAACCATTCCAGGTCCTGCCTTCACCAAAAATGATGGCATATCACAGGCAAATAATTCACCTTCTATATGCGTATTTGCATATTCACAAATTATATCCTGGTTTGCCGTATTCTGCGAGATCCGCCATAAAAGCCCTTTTTTCTGAAGTTCTTCCCAAGAAAAAGCTCCATCTTTCATACTACTGTTTTCTGTCACCAAAAGCATCGCTTTTTGCGCTGTATGCCACGATACTTCCTCTAACACTGCTTTATCATGAGTGAAAAAGCCATAATAAATACACATAAAAACAGCCATGAGAACTGTCATCATAATCAAGCCGGCCTCCACAGTAAAGCTTGCTTTTTCCCGAAATAAAAGCTTCTTTTTGATCAGAATAACAATCTTTTTCTTTTCCTGCTTCACAAAAACACCTCTTTCTCGTAAAGCTAACATTCGCAGTCCGGTTTTACTACTTGCTTATAAACGCAGTATATATCAGACAATTGATGCAAATTGAGACAAGCAGCCAAGGAACAAATGGTATTTCTTTTTGGTAAACATGTGTTATAAAAACTCTTTGCATCAACTGTGCACACAGACAAAGAATACTGCCTACAAATAAAATTTCCAGCCCTATTTCCACCCCACAGCCCGCTCCAAGCAAAAATATGCAAAGTACATCACCCATTCCAATGCCTTTACTAAAACACGCCAAAAGCCATACTATCATCCCTGGAAATAAGCAAAACACTAAATCAAGGATTTCGCATCCACAAAAGAAATTCCAAATCATTGCAATAACTGTACATCCAATCAGCCAGCACACAGATACATTATGAAATAACAAATCAGTTGCCGCTGGAAGCAAAAAGCATAAAATAATAAAAATCCACCTTGCCTGCGTCATGATTTTCCTCCATCATCCTGTTTGGCACAGCGGCTGCAGCAGTGACGATCTGAAACCTCTGAAAGCTTTACTGACTTTACATTTCTTCTTAGCGCCGCACAATTTGGATCTGTGTGAAAACGATTTCCACTTGATGTAATATACACCCAAAAACCACTTCCGCCTTTTTCGCATCTGTCACATGCATAATACTTGCTGCCATCATCACTGCGGTAATTGACTACTTCATTATGACGGATCTGTTTCACAGAAAGCTTCAGATATGAACAGTCCAAACTTGTATGGTACACACTTCCTGTTTCCGTAATATACACAATTTGGTCTTCCTTAGTCTCATCTTCTATCTTATCGCCATCTTGCGATGGTGCTTTATTTCCGCTCCATACACGCTGACACTCCCGCTGTGTAAATAAAAGTGAACCGAAATTTCCCGGAAGAAACGGAACTCTCACGCGATATGTTACGGTAAGATCTAAATTTCCATCATCATCTGGAAAACGAGAACCAAGTACGGTCAGTCCATCACTTCCTCCTATAATCCATGAACGATCTAAAATTTCTCTTCCCACTGAATACATAAGCTTTTGTTTTAAATAAACTGCTGTAATTCCACCTTGAACTATCAGCGTGATCACATCCTCTGCTTCTTCACCGCCTACATCTTCTGCCTCATTTGGCTCTTCAAGCAAATAATAATATCCAGCAGCACTTGTAACTGAATCCTTCATTCCCTGCTGAATCCGCGTCTGTATCTGTATAACCTCAAAAAAAGACATAAGCGCCATAATAACACTAAGAAAAATAGGCAGCACTATACTGGCTTCAACAGTCAGCGAACCGTTACATTGCTGGCAGCCGACTGAAAAACAAAATGATCGATACCTGGATTTTTTTTTGAATGCTTTTCTATGATCAACTGCCAGCCTCATGGTACACCACCTTTCTTTTTTTAATTTTAATCTAATACATACGGCTTTGTTCGCACGAAATCTCATATCCAGACCCAGCAAAACAATAAAAAATCGGTGCCGCCTTCATACTTGCCTTAACCTGTACAGCTCCCAAACAATCCGCCATCGAAAAATCAGGATTTTTTTCTCTCATTCTAAGCTGAATGACATCCATTGTATGGTAGCGTCTATCACTTCGACCTTGCGCATACAAAAGAAGGCGTAAGTATTCATCATATGACAGTCCATTATTCTCTTTTGCTGTTAAAAACAAATCTCCATCCAAAAAATCTGCGATCTGTGAAAACTCCAATGTCCAGCTTTCTGAGTTTTTAATAATAGGAATATTGCCTCCGCTTAGCAATGTTCTTACATCAACTATAGCCTCAGCAAATGACCAACCTGCAATCATTGTAAACTGCGTCAGCTTAATGGCAGGATATACGCCAGTCCAACCAACAAGAGTAGCTGCCGCTGTCTCTGCCTGAGATGATAAGACAGGATCCTTCCATGCAGAAAATAAATTCAGTCCCTCTCTCATTAAAAGAAGTGAATTTACTGTTGATTTTAAATTTTCCTTATCACTTGTTTTGCCATTTAGTATATATTCTAGCTCATATGCCATTTTATTTGTCTCGCCTGTACTTGTAAAACTGCGGCAATGCTCTAAAAGATATTCTGTAAACAAAAAACTTTCTTCCATTTCACTAATCGCAGAGTGATACCATGTAAAATTTACAGTTCTCCACTTTGATGGAAGATCCTCTGCCTCAATAACATATCCTGATGCAGCCTGATTAAACGGCAGTACAAAATTCAGCCAACCATCTTCCTTGAGCTTTTCTAATTTTTCAAGCCAGCTTTCTTCTATCGCTTCCTCATACTTCTTCTTTTCGTCATTCGTTTTTTCCAAAAACTGCTCATCAAAACTTTCTTGTTCCAGTTCCTGCTGCTCTTTTGCCATTGTCTTCGCATCATCACCCATTTCCAGCTCTTCAAGCTGCTCTTGTACTTTTTCAACCGCAATTCCAAGTGTGCGGTATTTCATAAATTCCAGTACGCTTCTGGCAAATAATTCTCCTTCATTTTCAATGACCGAAACCGTATTTTCAATCTCTGCAGTGCTGCTTGTTCCTCTATATAGATTCCCAGATAAAAGCAAATGGTCTTGTTTTGGATTTGCGTTCATCGTCAAATATTTGCTTACAACCTCCTCTATATCTTGATTATTACTTAATTCATTTTCATTTAAAAGCATTAAATCAAATTCATTAAGTAATTCACGATCATACATAGAAAATAATGAATCCATTGCAGAGTCTGTAGCACAGACTAGGCGCTGACGAAGTCCAAATATCCTCGCATGCTCTGTCATCATCATAATAAATCCAATAAATAGTACAAGCAGCAGCGATAAAAATACAGTTATACTGGCTTTCTCATGTAACCTTTTCATCATCCATACAATTCACTTACTGTACTATTTACATGACTAAAAATTCCAGTTACGATAGCGGTAAGCTGTTCTCTAAAAATTACAACAATTGCCAAAAGCACTACAAGAACTAAGATCACCTCAACAGTAGTAACTCCCTTTGTATTATTTCTAAATCTTCTAATTTTCTTCACTGCGCCATCAGTGATACGACAAAAAACCGTATGTTTTTTAATTCCTTCCATCGAAATATACCTCCTTCCGTAATTCTTTATTTTTAATCACTACATACTCATAAATGCAGGTATCATTACTATAGCCATTACTAATCCAAGCAAAAGAAACATAGGAAACAACATTTTGGTTTCCATACGCTCACCATCCTGTATTGCCTGGTTTTTTCTCTGTTCTAACGCCTGTGTCAGTTCTTGATCAAGCTGCTGCTCTAATCCCGATATTCCTTGACGCAAATTCTGTTCAAGGCTGCTTCCTAACTTCAAATAGCAGTGTGCTCTGCACCTCCTTCCAAATGCACCATATGCTGCTGCTTCATTTACACCTGCCTCTATCTGATTTCGGGTAACAAGCATTTCTTCAAACAGATAACGTTGATATCCCTTGCATTTATGCTGTGTTTCTTCATATTCTGCAGTCAAACGATTCCATGCCGTGCGTACATTTAATCCACACTGAATCATCAATCCTAACTCAAACACAAAATTAGGATAATCAGCTATCAGCTGTTTATTTCGATTCTCAAATGCTTCTTTCCTTTTTTGCCTTGCAATTTCATATAAAATAAACGGCAATAGTAAAAATAGCGCTGGCATCAGGCGGATCGGCTGTGTTTGCACTGTTTTATAGGTTAACTTCTTTCCTTCTATATTTTCAGGAAGCGTCACTATAGACTTTGTTTTCGTATTATTATTTTCATCCTTTAACTGTTTTGTCAAAAGCATCATATAATACTGCGCATCCTTCTTTGGCATCATCAGTCTCACATCAAGCGTGTAATACTGTTCATACATAGAATAAGATAGCTTTACCTGAAGCTGAGCAGTAACACCTTCTGGAGGGATATCTTGTATTTGAATCACGCCAAAATCATCCAAAAGTTCTGGAGTTAAGCTTTTCCACGCCACACGTATTCCATAAATTGTGGAAGAAACGAGAGAAAGATTAGTCTGAACATTTTCAAGTGATTCATTTTCTCCTAAAATCTGTTCTTTTACTGAATCAAATGCATCATCAAACACAGCCATCATACCTTGTGTCTCTGGTTCTTTTCCATCTACACTTACGTGAATGGTCTGATCTCCCTCTTCTAAACCTTCCACTGTCAAACTATAGTCTTTTGTCTGTCCAAACTCCGGACGTTCTAGCTCTGTTTTTTGTATTTGTGTATCTGGAAGAAATGAAACAGCAATTCCAAGCACACTCGCAAAAAATAAACATATCCAGAAATTTACCATCTGCCTTGCGCCTTGAAGCTGCAGCTTTTTCTTTGCATCCTCTCTTACATATAAGGCTTTTGCCCACTCTCTTTCTTCTTCATTTTGAGCTGGCTGCTTCTTTGATAGCAAATCATAAATCCACAGTCCCATTGGAAATAAAAACCGTAACCATTCTTTTTTGTTTCCCTCACTCAGAATGTTGTCAATTGTTTCCTTTTTATAATTTCGTTTCCATACAGCAATTACTACTAATCCCACCATCAGACAACTAAAAAACAACGCCATGCAGCACACCTCCCTATTATTGCCTTTCAGCAACTTCATTCTTTCTTGTTTTAGTTACAGCATCCTTAATTACAGACTATTCTAGTCTCGTTATCCTCTCAGAAAGAAGATATGCCGTTATATAAATAAAAAGGCACACTGTCATAATCATCTTTCCTGTCATCGTCTCATACATTACACTAAGCAGCTGCGGTGATGTAACAGATAAATATAAAAGGATTCCAACCGGCATCAAATTCATAATCTTTTGTTCTAGCTTTTTCCCTGCAAGCATTGTCTCTATCTGAGACTGCGTCTGCACTTTCAATACAAGCTGACTAGCGATTTTCTGCAAAATAAATGGCATTGATGCACCACTTCTCTTAGCAAGCGCAAAAGCTTTTGCAAATTCTTTTACTTCTTCTATCTCACATGCATCTGCAAACGACAGCCATACCTGCTCAGCAGGTTCTCCCAAACTCATTTTTGTAAGCATTGTCTGCATAACCTGAACCATATAAGCAGTTTCTCCTTCCATCATAGATAGCTGCTCAGAAGCCTCCTGCATTGCATTTTCTGCTGAATGGCCAGTCCTAAATGCACCAGATAACAATTGAATTAATTCTTGAAATTCGCGTCTGATACGCTGTATTTGCTTTTCATGCAGCGATTTTCTAATCCATCGAAAGAAAAAATAAAGAAACGGTAGCATTGAAATAAATCCTATCAAAAAATCATGATAAAAAATATAAGTAAGCCCTAACCAGCCTGCTGCTCCCACAGCTCCATACAAAAGCTTCTCCTTAAAGCCTAATACCTCAGGAAGACAATACAATTCCTGCGCTCTTAAGTTTTTCGCAGTTTTTAAGTGAATGAACCGCCTCGAGTTTTCCTGTGATCTTTCCATCCACAACCCCCGTTTCCTGAAATTGATACAGTACAGACAGTGTTACATTTCCTTTTTCGTCAAGACCAGTAACTTCCTGAATAGAAAGTACCTTTCGGGAACGATCTCGTAAACGCCCCAAATGAATTACAATATCAATTGCCGAGGCAATTTGTCCCCTTATTGCTGCAAGCGGAAGCTCCACTCCCATCAAAACCATTGTCTCAAGACGTATCATCATATCCTGTGCACTATTGGCATGACCCGTTGAAAGTGAACCATCATGACCAGTATTCATCGCTTGAAGCATATCTAGCGCAGCCGCATCTCGTACCTCTCCGACAACAATACGATCAGGACGAATACGCAGACTATTTCTAATCAAGTCCCGAATTGTCACTTCATATTTTCCTTCCTGGCTTGCATTTCTTGACTCCAAGCGAACCAGATTTTGGATATGATATAAACGAAGCTCTGCGGAATCTTCTATCGTGACAACACGCTCCTGATCAGGAATATACTCCGCAAGTGCTCCCAAAAATGTAGTCTTTCCTGAACCGGTTCCTCCTGATATAAATATATTGTAGCGTGCTCGCACCAGATTCGCTAAGAATTGCGCTACATCCTCTGACAATGCACCCCATTTTATTAGTTGGTGCATATCAGGAGGATGCTTTGCAAATCGCCTGATCGTAAGAATCGGACCATTGAGCGCGATTGGAGGAAGAATAATATTTACTCGTGATCCATCATCAAGGCGAGCATCTGCCATTGGATTTGCCTCATTTACCCGGCGATTTACTTTCGCTACAATTTGCTGAATTACATCCTCTAATTTTTCCTGCGATGAAAATGCCTTAGGAAAACGAACTAACTCACCTTGCTTTTCCACATAAATCTGATCATAACCATTGACCATGATCTCTGTCACTTCCGGGTCATCTAATGCCTCACTTAATACATCCAGCCTTCGAAATGAATCATACAATGCTTGTCTTAGCTGCGTCAAAACCCGCACTGAAAATTGTTTTCTGTACTGCGGCATCATCAAAACCTCATCAATGCTTGCATACAATTCATCATCTGTCAGCTCTCTTGTCATATCAAGCTGCTCCACTACTTGGGTACGCAACAATCCAAAAAGATTTTGCCGTTGTTTTTCATCATCTTCATTACTGTTTCTTTGACCTTTCAGCGAAAACAGCTCCTCATCGCATTTTTTCATTTTATTTACCACTCGCTCTTTATTAAATTGCGCACATAATCTCCTGCTTCTCCCCACAGAGCGTATTCTAACCGTTCCTTCATTGTTCCATTTTGCGCACACTGAGGTAGCGTTACAATCTGCATACGCTGCAAAAGCTCATCACTGCCATTTTTCTCAAGCCAAAGCTCAAAACGTCTTTGCTGATCTTTTGCCAAACGTTCTGAAAGCACTGGCACATATAGCTGAGAACACATCAAAAATATTGAATCTGCAAGCCACAGCTTTGATCCAATATCTAAAACAATCGCTGCGTATTCTGTCTCCTGCGCAATTTTTAAAATCAACTGGCTCCATTCTTCTGGCTGTATTGCACATAGATCCTCTGGACAATTCATTCCGGTAAGCACATCAACTCCATGCCAATGTGATACAAGTACTGGCAATTTTTCCTTTAATTTTTGTCTTTGCCAGTAAAAATAGGCATCTGATAGCGTTCCTTTTTCACCTTGCTCCTCTGATATATTCTCTTCCTCATCCCAAAACGGCAATTCATCAAAACCGATATATAAGACTGACCGCTTGCGCGCCAGTAACTCCCCAAGCAAAAGAGAAAATGTTGTCTTTCCACATCTTCCTACTGGAGAATACACACCGTATATAGGACACGATTCCTGCATTACTGGATTGTCCCGTTTGTCATGATCACTCATACGCTGCATCAATTGATTTAATAATTGATCCGTAGGCTGATATTTATAAATATGGTTTTCCTTATGATCACGTGCCTGCTCTTTATGTTCAGTTAAATATAAAACATCCTGCGTTTTCACAGACATCTCTCCATACGATTCCAAACTGCTTTCTTCAGAAAGAAGGAGAAGCTGCGGTGTATGCCCCTGCAGATAATCTGACAGCTTATCTGCCTGCGAAAATACCTGCAATTCAAATGGCATATTTTCCTTGCGGTTCACATATTCTGCAAGATTTTTTCCATACGCCTCTTCCTGCTCATACATTGCCACTACCTTTTTCATATGCACACTTTCTCCTTTCTTTTTCACTGGTATTTTTACCACTAAAATTTCATTCATAATAAATTAAAATTTACTGATGAGCACATTTTAACAGATTGATAGTTAAAGTCAATGTTTTTTCTATTTATTTAATAATAAGCATCAGTATTGTATGTATAATACATATTGTGTGAGCTTATATTTTTACTTTTACACAAAAAAAGCCTTACCTACCCCAACATTTTAGAGTAGAAAGGCTTTTTAATTTTACATTATTTTTAATTATATTCTCGAAAAATTGCATCCGATGCAATTTTATATTCTCTCACAGAGTTAGACTTTTTAATCTGTTTTAATAGCTTAGGCGATGCCTGGATACCATTTCCCAGATAAACCCATAACTCTTTCATCTTAAATAAAACATTGCGATCTCCTGACATCTCCTCACAATATCCGTCTAAAATCGCATCATGAAATTTCTTCAATCGCTCAGATGACAGCGTTTTCTCCACGTTCCTTTTTTCGCTAACGCCTTCTTCCATTTCATGATTAATCTCTTCTGCAAGAGCAGGATTCATAAGTAAGCCACGACCTAGCATAACACCTTTTGTCTGTATCCCAAGACCACCCTTTATTTCATTCCACTTATCCACAAAATGAATATCTCCATTATAAAAAATTGGGGATAAACTATGCTCTTTTGCATACTGATAAGCATCCATATGAGGATAACCTTTATAAAAATCCTGTAACAAACGAGGATGAATAATCAAATGATCAATTGGGAACTGGTTAAACAGTGTTAATAACTGTGGCCACTCCTCCTCTGATGAAATGCCAATCCTTGTTTTTACAGAAATCTTCATTCTCGTTTTTGAGTATATCTGATCAAAAAATTTGCTCAACTCTTCTGGATATGCTAAAAAACCTGCCCCACGTCCTTTTGCAGTTACTGTCCCAGACGGACATCCTAAATTGAGATTCACCTCTCGATATCCGTATTCATATAATTGCTTTTCAATTTCCAAGAAGTCATCAGCACGATTGGTCAGAATTTGCGGAATTACATGCATTCCCTCATTATGTTCTGGCAACACATCATGGCGTTCACGACTTCCTAATTTCTTATTTGAAATAAATGGCGTATAGTAGGTATCAAGCGGTGCAAAATATGCATGATGCGCCCTACGATAGACATAACCTGTCAATCCTTCCATAGGTGCCATTGAAATCTGATACTTCATGAAATTTATCTCCTTCTTACTTTTATTTAGGTTCACGGGACGCCCATTCACAAAACCCACACTCCGTGCTCTCGCTACTTCGCAGCTTCGTTTTGTTCTTTGAAGTGGACTGGTAAACAAAAAAGCTACCACTTTTCAGTGATAGCTAAGCAAATAGCGGAAGGGAGATTTGAACTCTCGACACCACGGGTATGAACCG
>UMBT01020793.1_pt1 | contig 19131 bp, 16 predicted proteins | sample 1964001 | NCBI WGS metagenome assembly UMBT01 (sample SAMEA4835945, study PRJEB28245) | human gut metagenome | biome: gut microbiome; material: fecal sample | place: Denmark | collected 2008
CCGGAAAAAAAATACATTGCCTCCTTTGATATTGACGCACAAAACACCTTCACCCCGGTCTGCCCCGATGAGCTGCCGGTTGCCGAAGGCGACACCATCGCTCCCGAGCTGAACGCCCAGGCACAGTTCGCCAGCCTGCGCCTCGCTTCCCGCGACGCGCACAGCCGTTGCGCGCTCTGGATAAGCGACGCTGAGCACGCTCCGCTCACTCCCATCAGCGGCTATCCTGATCTTGATATCCGTTGGCCGGCACATGCTATTATCGGCACCAAAGGCTTTGACTTCATCGACGGCCTTGATGAAGCTGCCTATGATTATCAGGTATTCAAGGGCATTGAAGCAGATAAGCATCCCTACGGTGCCTGCTACCATGACTTGAAGGACACTCTTTCCACCGGTGCCATCGAATATCTGCGTTGCCACGGTATCACCACCGTTATCTGCGGCGGTCTGGCAACCGATTACTGTGTAAAAAACACTGTACTGCAGCTAAAAGCTGCAGGCTTCGACGTAATCCTGAACAAAGCTGCCTGCCGCGGCATTGCTCCCGAAACCATCGCAAGCGCTATGCAGGAAATGGCTGCTGCCGGAGTAAAATTTGTAGAGTGCGCCAAGGAATTAGCTGAATAAGACTATTACTGAAAAATGCTGCAGGCTTTGCGCCCGCAGCATTTTTGTTTTACCGTAATACTATTCGATTTCACGCAGCGCGTGTGAGTGACCGGTCAGCGAGCATGCGCCCTTTTCCGTAACCACATAGGTATTTTCCGTACCTACCAGACCTAAGCCAGGCAAAGCAATTTTAGGCTCTACGGCAAAGGTCATACCGGGCTCCAGCGGCTGCTTAAAGCCCTTTGCTATAGCCGGCGCTTCATCCATCACCAGACCAATGCTGTGACCCAGGAATTTGCCGCCGTTCATAAACGCATCACCGTAAACATTATCAAACTTTTCCATGGTGCGCAAATACAGGTTTTCAATCGGCTCACCGGGAACCATCATGGACACTACCTCTTGCTCCAGCTCCAGGCAGCGCTCCTGTGCCGCCAAAAGTCTTGCGCATTGCTCGTCCTTTTGCAGACTGCCGAAATAATAAACGACTGTCTTATCGGTATGATAACCGTCAAAACCGCAGGGAACATCAAGATAAACCAGTCGACCGGACTTCAGCTTGCGGAAAGCATTGCCTATGGACTGTACCGCTATGCAGGTGCCGCCAGTACCGCCGGGGCCGTCAAAGCCGGTGCGTACTAAACCGCTCTTGCCAAAGGAAGCAATGCCTATAACCTCCTCGCCCAAGGACTGGTTAAAGCGCGCTGTTCCGTGCGAGCCGCGCTGCACCATCTCGCTGTAAAGCTCGATAGCCAGCTGAGCCTCACTGATACCTGCATGAATCAGCTTCGGTGCAATAACATCCAGCACTGTTTCGTGAATAGCGCCGGAGCGTTCCATCTGCTGCAGCTCGTAAGCACTCTTGCGCAGACGCAGCTCCTGCAGTACCGCATCAAAGGAGCCTATTTCTTCGAAGGCAAAATACTTATGCAGCATTCTTTCCCAATCCAAGGTAGCTTTTTTCGTTTCTACATACATAATGCGCGGTGCACTGCCATAATAAGCGGCAGCCTCACGAAAGCTGTGCATCGGACGGATATCGCCGAAATGCGATTCGTTTACTGCACGCTCATAGTTGCGGCGCACCCAGAAAATTGCATCCTGCGGACGAATCAGCAGCACGCCTTCCTGCATCGTACCCGTGAAATAATACATTGCAACCTTATGATTGACTGCAGCCATCTCCCAACCGGGATGCATTTCATCCATCAGGCGGCGAAACTTCTCCAGACGCGCCTCCAGCTCACTCGCAGGCACCGGGCGAATAGCATCAGTCAATACAGCAGTCTGCTCCAAAACAGCCATAGCAATACTCCTTTCATTATCAAGACAAAATATTTATCCGTTATTAACCAAGATATTGCAGAATTTCCTTAGCATGCGGTAAAATAATATCCGGCTTAATAGAACCGTTTTCCACATCTTCCATGGTTGCTTCACCTGTCAGCACCATTACCGAAAGAATATCATTGTTCAGGCCAAAGGCAATATCTGTTGCCAGACGGTCACCCACCATAGCAATTTCCTCTTTTTTATAACCGGTTTTGTCCAAAACCACATCCACCATATACTTGTATGGCTTGCCGAAAATCAGCTGTGGCTTTTTGCCGGTAGCAGTTTTAATCAGCTCCAGCATTGCACCGGTATCAGGAATGAATTCGCCGCCTTCAATCGGGCAGCGCACGTCAGGATGCGTAGCAACGTACGGCACACCCTTGTCAATCAGGCGGCAGGCGGTAGTAAGGCGGTCATAGGTAAGTGTCTGGTCAAAGCCGACAACTACATAATCAGCGCCCTCCTCTAATGTATTTGTCAGAGTAAAGCCTGCTTCCTCAATTGTTGCCAATAGCTGCGGTGTTCCCAACACAAACAGCTTCGCGCCCGGTTTGTTCTTCTGCATCCAGTTGGTCAACGCATCTGATGAAATCAAGATATTCTCACGTGTAACAGGTACGCCCAATCCGTTCATCTTCTGCACATAATGCTCGTGGCTACGGGAAGAATTATTTGTCAGCAGATAATATTCCTTGCCTGCTGCCTTCAATTTATCAAAAAAGCCCTCCATACCCGGAATCAGTTCGTTACCCAGGTTAATGGTTCCGTCCATATCAAAAAGAAAACACTTAATTTTCGCTAAGCGAGCGTAATCATAAGTCATGCTCTATCCTCCATACTTAAAATATAACAATATTATAAAGCATTTGCCTTATTTGTGCTACAATAGACGAGGAAGAAAATCTGAAGTTCAAAAGGAGTTAAATCATGAAATATACAACCATTATTTTTGATCTTGACGGTACCTTACTCAACACACTGGCAGATTTAGCTGCCGCTACCAACCATGCTTTAGCAGAGCACAAGCTGCCTCAGCGCACCACAGACGAAGTGCGCCGTTTTGTCGGCAATGGCATCCGCAAGCTGATTGAGCGTGCGGTACCGGCTGACACCCCTGTAGAGCTGCAGGAGGAGGTCTTTGCAAGCTTCAACAGATACTATAAGCAGCACTGCGCCGACAGCACCAGCCCCTACGAAGGCGTGCCGCAGCTTTTGCAGCAGCTGCGTGCTGCAGGCTGCCGTACAGCCATTGTTTCCAACAAAGCGGATTACGGCGTACAAGCGCTGGCTAAGCAATACTTTGACGGCCGGCTCGACGCTGCCTGCGGCGAGCGCGCCGGTATCGCCCAAAAGCCTGCGCCGGATATGCTGCTGGCAATCATGCGGCAATTAAAGGCTGAGCCCGCAAGCACTATCTATATCGGTGATTCGGATACCGACCTCGACACCGCCCGCAATGCAGGAATTGCCTGCATCGGCGCCTGCTGGGGCTTCAGAGGCCGTGCCTTTTTGGAAGCGCACGGCGCTAAGCTGCTGGCTGAAAACGTAAGCGATATATGGGAGCTTATAAAGTAAAAGAGACTGCCTTACGGCAGTCCCTTTTTTATAACTATTTTAAGCTAAGCAATCGTCCATAAATTTAATCAGACCGTCTTCTACTTCATTACGCAAGCACAGCTCGTTGTGAATCTCATGACGGAAGCCGGGATACGGCTTCACGGAAACCTTATGTCCTGTTTTAGCAAGCAGATTTGCTACATGATACAAGCCCTCACCGTAATTACCACAGGGATCCTGGTCACCAGCAATCAGATAGCTGGGAATATTTTGCGGCACCTTGGCAGCCCACTCATCATTTTCAATATAATGATACAACTGCACGAAATCATAGCACAGCTCCAGCGTAGTATCGAAGGTATTGAACATATCGCCTGCATGATCCTCAACAATTCGCGGATCTGTTGCAATCCAGTCTGCCGGACCGTTGGGATTTTCCACTCTGTCCGTCATGCCGCAGAAAACACGCTCAAACCAGACGCCGCATGGCTGATACGGATCTGCCTCATAAGCAGCCTTAAATTCTGCATTAACATAGGCATCCTCACAGCCCTGCCACTGCGAGCAGACACCGCACAGCATCATACCTTTGATATCCTCACCGTAGATTGACGCATAAGCACGCGCCAGCATAGAACCCCAACTGTGGCCGAAAACGAAATACGGCAGCTCAGGATAAGCCTCTTTAGCAATATCATGCAAAGCCTTTTCATCCTTCAGATAGGTCATATAGCCGCCGGAATGCGGATCACCCAGGGTGCCTCCGTCATAGCCGGTTTTACCGTGACCGAGATGGTCATCAGCAAACACTACAAAGCCTGCTTCATTGAACTTGCTGATCATATGCAGATAGCGGCGTGAATGCTCACCATAGCCGTGAATCAGCTGTACAATAGCTTTCGGTTTACCTAACGGACTGTAGGACCAGGCCTTGATGGTATCTCTGCCGTTGGCAGAAGGAAAGGAAATTTCTCTGATGGACATAATGCGGACCTCCTCGCCTGTAATTATTTATAATATTAAGATAATGATAACACCTGCATTTCCTGCTGTAAAGCAATAATAACGCTCTGAAGAATGTTTTACGTATTTTTTACACTAAATCCATCTCTGCATATCTCTCATAATTTCTGACCAAGGCATACAAAAAACCACTACAACAAATTTGTCATAGTGGCTTGCAAAATCTATTTTTAATTTTAACGGTCAGCTTAGCACTGAACTGTTTTACTGCTTATATTGATATACCGCAGTCTTTATTTATTTTTCAGCACATAGAACGGATCGATATTTTGTCCGTCAGCCAGCACCTCATAATGAATATGCGGACCTGTACTGTAGCCTGTACTGCCGACAAAGCCGATAATCTCGCCTTTGATTACCTTCTGCCCTGCAGCAACGGCAATGCCGCTCATGTGGCCATAGGCTGTTTCGTAGCCATTACCATGATTTATACGTACATAGCGCCCGTAGCCACCGTTCCAGCCGGCCTGTTCAATCGTACCGACAGCCGTCGCATAAACCGGTGCGCCGAAATCCACTGCTATATCAAGACCGGGATGCCAGTCATAGCCGCCCTCAATCGGACCGGTGCGCACACCGTAATTACTGCTTATAGTGCCGCCGTCTGTAGGCCATTTATCCGGGAAGGACGCCATGCCGCCGCCGGAGCCTTCAACCTCACTTAAGAGCTCGCTGACAGATTTTTTGGTACTATCAAGCATCTTTTTGATATTGGCATTTTGCGCTGTCAGCACCGCCATGGTGCCGTTGATATCCATTTTAGCAGGCCCGCCCTTGCCTGTATAAGACGTATTGGCAGACGTTTCCTTTGCTGCTGTCGAATCAACCATACTGGTACCTTCGCCCAGCTTGCTGCTGTCTACATCACGGATAACAGCACGGCGCAGCTTTTTCTCCAGATTAGAGATTTCCGCCATATCGCGCAGCATTCTTTCGTTATCCTGCAACAGCTTCTGCAGCTTTGTCTGCTGCTCGGCCTTATTTTGCTTATAGGCAGCATAATCGGTTGCTTCGCTGCGATAATCAGCCAGCTGGTGATATAAATAGCCGGCTCCGCCGACTGCTCCGACAAGCACCAAAGCAGCAACAGCAATGCCTGCCTTGAGCTTAGCATACGAAAACTTTACTACCTTGCCGTTTGGCAAGCGCAGCTCACATTTCCTTTCCTCCATTATTTTAATTACCTCACTTGAAAAGACCAAAGCGTTGACCGACTGCCAACAATCTGCGTCCCACAAAGGGCACGTTGTCCAAATCCTCTTTATTCAGACCACCGCAGGCAAGCAGCGCCAATGCATAGACAGGAACAGCTGCCGCCATTGCAAACAGTACACACCACATACCCATGCTTTCCGTAAGCATCAGCACGCCGTAAATCGCTGCGCCCATGACACCGGAAGCAAAGCAGGGACGGATAATGCTGCCCACAGAGAAGCTATAGCCTGTCAGCTTGTAAATAAAGCCCATATTGATAATCGCTGCCACGGCAAAATCTGCCACCGTCGCCATCGACGCACCGCGGATGCCCAGCTCCGGCACAGCAGTAAGATACCAGCTCATAACGATTTTTACAATGCAGGCAATAATCATATTGATTACAGGGATTGCCGTGCGGCCAAGGCCTTGCAGAATACCTGTACTGATCTGATGCATACCTAAAAAGAGAATACCGATGCTCATCGTCTGAATCGCAGGTGCCGCACCGGGAGCGTTATACACGAGCGCCGCAACCTTTTCCGCCAGACAATACAAGCCCATAAAGCACGGGAAGGTAATAATCATTGCTACGCGGAAGGCAATACGGATTTTATCACGGATAGCATCAAAGCTGCTCAGCGCACGAGATTCGGAAATTGACGGCACCAGACTGATGGTCATCGCAGCAGTAAAAATTGTTGCCAGATTAACCAGAGGTACAGCCATACCAGTCAGATAACCGAACAGCTCGGTCGCATGATGAATATTAAAACCGGCTGCTTCCAGACGCTGCGGCACAATCAAAAGGTCCAGATTTGCACCTATCGGCAGCATCAGACTGGTCAAAGAAACCGGCAAAGCCAGCTTCAGCAGACGCTTGATGATATGTCCGGCACTTTCTACCGGCGCACTGTCATCCTGCTCTGCCATTTCCTTTTGCAGACGCTGCTTCAGGCGGCGATAGAACCACATCAGCACCAAAAGTGCGCAGAACGCGCCTACGCCGGCGCCCATGCTGGCACCGCCTGCAGCGAACGCCAAACCGTACGGCATGAAGAGGTCGGCAAAAACAAGCATGGTAATAACACGTGTCAGCTGCTCGACAATTTCACTAACCGCCGTCGGCGTCATAATCTGCCAGCCCTGCAGATAACCGCGGAAGCTGGCCAGAAAGGTTACGAAGAAAACCGCAGGCGCCAGAGCGATAATAGAATAATACGCACGACTGTCGCGGATGATATGGTTATTAACCAGCCAGTCCGCACCGAAAAACAGTGAGGACGAAAATAAAAGGCCCGTCAACAGCAGCACTCGCAGCGAAACATTAAAGACTCGCTTGGCACCGCGATAATCCTTGTTCGCCAGCTTTTCGGAGGTAATAATCGAAATAGCCACCGGCACGCCGGCACTTGATACGGTTATCGCCATCAGATAGATAGGAAAGCCCATCTGATACAGGCCGATACCTTCGCCACCCAATACACGTGATAAAATAATCCAGTTCAGAGAACCGATAACCTTGACCACAATACTGGAGGCCGTAAGGATTAAGGTTCCCTTTAAAAATTTGCTATTCGAAGCTTTAGAATCTGCGCTCATAAAATCCCCTTGTTTATAGATAGATATACATTATAATTATCCTCTTTTCCGCGTGATTTTACAAGTACTTTTAACACATTTGTCATAAACACATCACTGCTTTTTGCTTGCATAACTGTCTTTATATGCTAAAATCAAGTTAAGACCAAAATTATGTTGTAAAAGGAGCGATGCAAAATGAAATCCACACATGCTTTATTAGCTTTCGGTGCAGCAATCTGCCTTGCAACCACCTGCAGCCTGAGCGCCTATGCTTCTCCGCTGAAGAATTATGACGCAGGCAAGGTTGCTATTGATGCAGGCATTACTCTGCCATCCAGTCTTAAAGGTGACAACTATAAATTCAGCAAATCCAACAGCACCTATCTTGGCGCAACTGTCGGCATCGGCCAAAAAACTGCTTTAAACTACAAATGGAATAATTACAAAGCAGACGAAGCCAAAACCCGCGCCCAACAATTCAATATTATGTATAAAGTTCTGCCTGGTATTTCCGCTTACGCAGGTTATCTGAACGCTGATACCTCCGGTGACTTTGGCGGTAAAACCAAAAACTCCGGTCAAATCGGTCTGCAGGCTGCCTATGACATTCCCGCACTCTTCACTGTTTGGGGAAATGTGGGCTACGGCAACAGAAACAGCGGCTATGAAATCGGCATCAGCAAGCCTATTCTGAACAACCTAGAGGTTAACGCTTCTTACTATAATCAGACATTCGATGATGCTTTCGGCGAAAACCTCGACATGAAGGCTAAAGGCGTTAACCTCGGCTTAACTCTCAAATTTTAATTTGTCAGCTATGGCTAACTAAATTAAAATAAAAACTAACGGATAATTATTATTGACAATTGCGCCGACCTGTGTTATTATATAAGTGTCAAGGGCACACAAGCTGTGCAAGTCAAAAATAAAATTAAGCAATGCAATATAAAAACATGGAGGGAACTAATATGAAAAAATTTGTATGTCAAGTATGTGGTTATGTATATGAAGGCGAAGCTGCTCCGGCAAAATGCCCGCAATGCGGCGCTCCCGCTTCCAAATTCCAGGAAATGGCTGCTGAAATGGGCTGGGCTGCTGAGCACGTTGTAGGCATCGCTTCCGACGTTCCTGAAGATATCAAAGCTGACCTGCGCGCTAACTTCAACGGCGAATGCTCCGAAGTTGGTATGTATCTGGCAATGAGCCGCGTAGCTTTCCGCGAAGGCTATCCGGAAATCGGCCTGTACTGGGAAAAAGCTGCTTTCGAAGAAGCTGAACATGCTGCTAAATTCGCAGAACTGTTGGGCGAAGTTGTAACTGACTCCACCAAAAAGAACCTGGAAATGCGTGTAGAAGCTGAAAACGGTGCAACCGCAGGCAAAACCGACCTGGCAAAACGTGCTAAGGCTCTGAACCTGGATGCTATCCATGACACCGTTCATGAAATGGCTCGTGACGAAGCTCGCCACGGCAAAGCTTTCGCAGGCCTGCTGAAAAGATATTTCGGCAAATAATTAACCAATAAAAATTAATAAGACTTAATAAGGCTCCCGCTGAGCAATCTTATCGGATTACAGCGGGAGTTTTTAGTTTTCAACAAACATTTTCAGCGTTTTTTTGAATCATTCCGCCAATCTTCTTATTTCAGGCACTTTCTTATGTTTTTCACACTTAAAAAGCCTTCAATATCTTTATAAATTGCGTCAGATATGATATTATATAAAGGTTAGGAAACATATTTAATGACACTCATTATCACGTTCCTATAGGTGGTTAATTATATGCTTATTAAAACTAATTTTCATTATCCTGCTATGCTGCGTGTAGCAGGCAAAAATTGCGTAATCATCGGCGGCGGTACTGTTGCTGCCCGCAAGCTGTCAACGCTGCTGGATGCAGGTGCCAAAGTAACGGTTGTTGCCCCGCTTTTCTGTGACGAAGTGCAAACGCTCGCCTCAGCACAGAGCTGTACGCTTATCAAGAATTACTACAAACCGGAATATCTGCAGAATGCATTTGTGGTTATTGCCGCCACAGATAATAAGGCTGTAAACAGGCAGATTTCAGAGGCTGCTCCCTGCCTCGTCAATAATATTACCGAACCTGAGCTGAGCAATTTCACTGTCCCCTCAGCCATCAGCGAAGGTGATATTACTATTGCGTTGGCAACAGGCGGCATGCCTGCTTTTACACGTCTGCTGAAAAAACAGTTGGAACACATTCTGACACCCGAACTGGCTGACTTCAACAGCTTTCTGCTGCTGCAGCGTGAAGCTGTCAAAAACATCGAAAGTACGCCGCAGAAACGGACGCAATTCTGGCGCAGTGTTTTGAAACAGGATTTACTAAATTTAGTTATGGCAGGTAAGGCTGCTCAAGCAAAGGAGAAGGTATTAGATGCAGTTAACAGTTTTAGGACTCAATCACAGGACCGCCCCCGTTGAGATCCGTGAACGTTTTAATTTTTCCAATGACAGGGTGGCAAGTATTCTGCGCCGCCTGCGCAATTACGATAATATTCCCGAAGCCATGCTGCTTTCCACCTGCAACCGCACAGAGCTGTACATGGTTATCGAAAATCCGCATGAAGCAATTCCTTTTATCAAATCATTGCTCAAGCATTTAGCAGGTGAACATTACCAAAGCGATTATTTTTACAATCTGAACGGAACAAATTGCGTCAAGCATCTGTTCCGTGTAGCCTCCAGTCTGGACTCCCTGATTGTCGGCGAAGGCCAGATTCTCAGCCAGATTAAAAATGCTTATCAGATTGCCCGCAATAACGGTATGACAGATACAATTCTCAATACCATCATGAATAAGGCAATTGCTGTCGGCAAACGTGTGCGTACCGAAACAAAAATTGCTTACAGCAGCGTATCTGTTTCCAGTGCCGCTGTTGACTTGGCCATCAAAATTTTAGGCGACCTGAGCAAGTCACAGATTTTGGTAGTCGGTGCCGGTCATATGAGCGAGCTCACCGCACAGCATCTGTTAGACAAGGGCGCGCAAACCATCTGCGTCAGCAACCGTCACTATGAAAGAGCTCAGGATTTGGCAGACAAATTCCATGGTACAGCCATTCCCTACCGTGCCATGTTCGAGCATGCCGCTGATGCCGATATTATCATTACCTCTACCGGTGCGCCGCATTACGTGCTTACCGTAGAAAATTTGGGACCTCTGCTGCCCAAGCGCAACGGCAGGCCGCTGATTCTGATTGATATTGCCGTTCCGCGTGACGTCGATCCAAGACTTGCCGATGTTGACGGCGTAACCATTTATAACATTGACGATTTGGAAGGCGTTGTTGATACCAATAAAAACTTCCGTGAAAAAGAAGCTCACGTTGCCGAACAGATTATCAGCGAAGAGATTGGTGCCCTCAAGGAGCGTCTGCGTTATTACACCATGCGCCCTGTTATGGTACAGCTGCATGATAAAATGAATTTCCTGCGCCAGAAGGTTTTGAAGAAGGCCTTTATTAAAATGCCAGAGCTTACCGACCATGAAAAGCGCATTATTGACCTGATGACCCAACGTCTGGAGCATAAATTTCTGCGCGAGCCTATGAAGGCTATGAATGCTGTAGCAGGCACCGCAGAGGAAGAACGCTATAAAAAGATGATGTGTGATTTATTTTTATTAAACGAAACCGGAGAGGAGTTTGGTGATGAAAGCAAAATTGACGATTGGGACTAGACAAAGTCTTTTAGCGCTTTGGCAAAGCAATCATATTGCAGCCTTACTGCGCAAGCAATACCCTGAATGTGAGGTTGTACTGAAAAAAATTGTCACCAAAGGCGACCGTATTTTAGACGTACCCTTGGCGCAAATCGGCGGCAAGGGTTTATTTACCAAGGAAATTGAAGAGGATCTTTTAGATGGTACTATTGATTTGGCAGTACATAGTCTGAAGGATATGCCTACCGTTCTGCCGGAAGGCCTGTGCCTGACAGCAATTACCGAGCGTGCCAACGTCGGCGATGCTTTTGTCAGCAACAAATATGGCAGCTTCGAAGAACTGCCGCTCGGCGCTGTAGTCGGCACCAGCAGCCTGCGCCGCAAGGCACAACTGTTAGCTAAGCGTCCGGATCTGGAAATCCGCGACCTGCGCGGCAACGTTGATACCCGTCTGCGTAAGCTGGACGAGGGACTGTACGATGTTATTATTCTGGCAGCTGCAGGTCTGGAGCGCCTTGGCCACGGTGACCGTATCTCCAGCCTGATTCCTGCTGATGTCTGCCTGCCGGCTGTAGGCCAGGGCGCATTGGCAATCGAAGCGCGTACCGCGGATAAAGAAGTACGCGATATGCTGAGCTTCCTAAACGACCTGAACACCAAACAGGCTACCGATGCCGAGCGTGCCTTCTTGGGCTTACTGGAAGGCGGCTGTCAGGTTCCTATCGGCGTACATGCCGACGTTGAAGGTGAAAACATTCGCATTGAAGCAATCATTGCTGCCTTGGACGGCAGCACTATTCTGCGTGATACAATAAACGGTAAGGCTGATGATGCTGTCAGCCTCGGTCAACAGCTTGGCAAAAAAATGCTGGCTGCCGGCGGCCAGGAAATTCTGGCCTCTATTCTTTAAGGAGAGTGACATCATGACAAAACAAGGTAAAGTATATTTAATCGGTGCAGGCCCCGGCGACCCGGGACTTTTGGGACTCAAAGCCAAGGAATGCCTGCAGACTGCAGACGCTGTTGTTTATGACCGTCTGGCAGATCCGCGTATTCTGGCCTTCGCCCGCAAGGACGCAGAAATGGTTTACGTTGGCAAAGCCAGCGCCAACCACACCATGCGCCAGCCCGATATCAACAAGCTGTTGGTAAAACTGGCTGCCGAAGGTAAGGTTGTAGCACGTTTGAAGGGCGGCGACCCCTTTGTATTCGGCCGCGGTGGCGAAGAAGCCATCGAACTGCGTGAAGCAGGCCTGCCGTTTGAGTTCGTTCCCGGCGTAACCAGTGCTATTGCCGTTGCCGAATATGCAGGTATTCCTGTTACCCATCGTCATGTAGCAACCTCCTTTGCCGTTATTACCGGTCACGAGGATCCTACTAAAGGCGAATCCACCATCCATTGGAAGGGTCTGGCAACCTCTGTTGACACTCTCGTTTTCCTCATGGGTGTAGAAAATATTGAAAAAATCAGCCGTGAACTCATCGCTAACGGCCGCAGCGCCGACTGCCCGGCTGCCGTTATCCGCTGGGGCACTCATCCCGAACAGCGCACACTGATTACTACCCTTGGCAAAGCTGCCGCTGACGTTAAAGCAACCGGCATGAAGCCGCCTGCTATCTTCCTCGTTGGCGAGGTTGTACGCCTGCGCGAGCAGCTGCAATGGTTTGATAACAAACCCCTCTTCGGCAAAACCGTTATCGTTACCCGCGCACGTGCACAGGCCAGCGCTCTCACCAAAAAGCTGGAAGCACAGGGTGCCAAGGTTATCGAAGCTCCGGCTATCAAAATTGTTCCGGCAGCAGATTACGCTCCGCTGGACAACGCTATTGCCAATATCAATGACTACAAATGGCTTGTCTTCACCAGCGCTAACGGCGTAGATTACTTCTTCGAGCGTCTGGGCGCTGCTAAGAAGGACGCACGCGCCCTGGCTAACGTTAAGCTTGCCGCTATCGGCAGCGCCACCGCCAAGGCTCTGGCAGAGCACGGCCTCACCGCCGACCTCATTCCTTCTGCTTACAAAGCAGAGGAGCTGGCTGAAGCACTGGCAGGCGAAATTACCGCCGGTGACAAAATCCTGCTGGCACGTGCTAAGGTTGCACGCGAAGTATTGCCCGAATCCCTGCGCAAAATCGGCGCCATCGTTGACGTCGTAACTGCTTACGAAACCGTTGCCGACTGCGAAAACAAGGATGAGCTTATCGAAGCTCTCGAAAGCGGCGAAGCAAGCATCGTAACCTTCACCAGCAGCAGCACCGTAACCAACCTGCTGGAGGTTCTCGGCGACAAGAAGGAACTGCTGAACAAGGCTGCTCTGGCTGCTATCGGCCCCGTAACCGCAGATACCCTGAAAAAGCATGGCTATACTCCGGCTATCAATGCCGCTGAATATACAATCGACGGCCTCATGACCGCTATCACAAATTTTTATAATAAATAAGGAAGTGTATCAAGATGAGTATTACCGGTTTTCCTGTATACCGTCCGCGCCGCACACGCGCTACTGAAAATCTGCGTGCAATGATCCGTGAAACCGAGGTTTCCGTAAAGGACTTAATCTATCCGCTTTTCGTCGTTCCCGGCGAAAACGTTAAACATGAAATCGAATCTCTGCCCGGCAACTACCACTGGTCCATCGACCGCGTTATGGAATGTGTCGACGAAGTTGTAGAGCTGGGTATTCCCGCTGTCCTGCTCTTCGGCGTACCGTCCTACAAGGATGCTGTCGGCAGCAGCGGCTGGGATATGAACGAGCCTGTACAGCAGGCCTGCAAGCTGATTAAAGCAAAATATCCTGAACTGGTTATCATTACCGACGTCTGCCTGTGCGAATACACCGAGCATGGTCATTGCGGCGTGCTGCAAAACGGCTGCACCGTCAACAACGATGAAACTTTGCCGCTGCTGGCTAAGGTTGCCGTATCCCACGCTCAGGCCGGTGCTGACATGATTGCTCCTTCCAACATGATGGACGGTTATGTTAAGGCTATCCGCGAAGCACTGGATGCAGCAGGCTTCAACCATATTCCTATCATGGCTTATTCCGCAAAATTTGCTTCCGCATACTACGGTCCCTTCCGCGCCGCAGCAGACTCTGCTCCGTCCGCAGGCGACCGCAAAGGCTACCAGATGGACCCCGCCAACAGTGACGAGGCTCTGCGCGAGGTTGCTCTGGATATTGAAGAAGGCGCAGACATCGTTATGGTTAAACCGGCTCTGGCCTTCCTCGACGTTGTACAACGTGTACACGAAACCTTTAATCGTCCGCTGTGTGTTTATAATGTCAGCGGCGAATATGCTATGGTTAAAGCTGCAGCTGAAAAAGGCTGGATTGACGAAAAACGTATCGTTATGGAAACCATGCTGGGCTTCAAACGTGCCGGTGCCAAAATGATTATTACCTACCATGCGCTTGATGTAGCAAAATGGCTGCAAGGCAAATAAGGAGATATAACAATGGAACATACAAAATCTCAGGCTGCTTTTGAGGAAGCACGCCAATATATCCCCGGCGGTGTTAACAGCCCCGTGCGCTCCTTCCGCAGTGTCGGCGGTGTACCGCCGTTCATCTCCGGTGGCAAGGGCAGCAAAATCTATGACATCGACGGTAACGAATACATCGATTACGTTATGTCCTACGGTCCGCTGCTCATGGGCCATGTACCCGACTGCGTAACCGACGCTATCAAGGCTGCTGCCGAAAAAGGCACCTCCTACGGTGCTCCGACTGTTGCCGAAACCGAGCTGGCAAAATTAATCTGCCGCCTCGTTCCGTCTATGGATATGGTCCGCATGGTCAACAGCGGTACCGAAGCAACCATGAGCGCTTTGCGCTTAGCACGCGCCTACACCGGCCGTGACTGCATCATCAAATTCATCGGCTGCTACCATGGTCACCATGACAGCCTGCTTGTAAAAGCAGGCAGCGGCGGAGCTACCTTCGGCGTACCTGACAGCCCGGGCGTACCTAAAGCAGTAGCAGCAACCACTATTACCGTACCGTTCAACGACCTGCCTGCTCTGGAAAAGGTTTTTGCCGAACGCGGCGAAGAAATCGCCTGCGTTATCATGGAGCCTACGCCGGGCAACATGGGCCTTGTACTTCCGCACGAAGGCTTCCTGGAAGGCGTGCGTGCGATCACTAAAAAGTATGGTGCTCTCCTTATCTGTGATGAGGTTATGAGCGGCTTCCGCAGCGCTCAGGGCGGCAGCCAGTCCCTCTATGACATTGACCCCGATATCACCTGCCTCGGCAAGGTAATCGGCGGCGGTCTGCCCGTTGCTGCTTACGGCGGCAAGCGCGAAATCATGCAGATGGTTTCTCCTGCAGGCCCGATGTATCAGGCAGGCACCTTAAGCGGCAACCCGCTGGCAATGGCCGCAGGCATTGCTGCGCTCACCTATATGGAGGAGAACGATGTCTGCAACCGCGCAGAAAGCCTTTGCGCTATTCTGACCGGTGGCTTGGAAAAGGCAGCAGCTAAGGCCGGTGTACCTGTACAGATTCATCGCCTCGGCAGCATGTTCACCGTTTTCTTCAGCGATAAACCGGTAACTGATTTTGACAGTGCTGCAGCCAGCGATCTGGAAGCATTCAAAATCTACTTCCACTCCATGCTGGAGCAGGGCATCTATCTGCCTCCTTCCCAGTTCGAAACAAACTTTGTTTCCGTTGCTCACAGTCCCGAGGATTTGCAAAAGACTATTGATGCTGCGGAAATTGCCTTTGCTGAGGTTGCCAAAGCAAGAAAATAACAGCTAAAGCATTATAAAAAAATAAGCGTGCAGGCTTGCACACGCTGACATTCGTCAGCCTTAAGCCTGCACGCTTTTAATTTTAAATTTTAAAATCTCATCTTAGCCACGAATCAGTTTAATAGAAGGTACTGCCGCTCTGACAAATTTCCACAGCAGCACGGAAATACTGCAATCCATAACCGAATGCAAAACGGTACCCGCCCCCCCAGCACGATAACGCTCATTATAAAGCCATTGGACAGCTGCTCCGGCGTAAACATATAACCGCTGAAGAAGAAAGGCGCTACCACAAGCACTTCTCCCAAAGCATGCAATACAGCAAGTCCCAGATTCAGACTGATACCGGCCACGAAGCTCTCCATAATATTCGGATAGCGCTTAATAATTAATGCACCGACCAGAGCGAAAATAATATGGGTTGCTGCACGCGCAGCAATAATCAGGGGTGTGGTTACAAAAAAGCCCATCGTTGTACCAAGGCAGACAGCAGCTGCCACCTTAGGCGAAATAAACATTGCCAAAAAAATTGCCACATGCGCATCCAAAGTAAAGGACATCGGTCCTATAATCACCTTCGGCATAACCATAGGTACAACCAAACCTATAGCGCACAATACGCCTGCGAGAACAAGTTGATAAATATTTTTATGTTCCAAGACTATTTCCTCCCAATCACGTATTAGCTAGTGATTATAGCACTATTTGAGATATCATGTAAGTGTTATGTAAAAATGATTTTTTAAAATTAAGTTATTCACTTCTCCAGGTGGATTTATCCCGATAATTTCCCACTTATCCCCAGTTTTTCACAAAAGTTATCCACAATGTGCATAACTTTTGTGGATTGGTGGATAAAAGCTGTGCATACCCTTTATAAAAATCTGCCTATCCATAAACTCTTCCGTCTTCTGCTTATTATTCCGCTAACCAAACCTTCTCGATTTGACTTATTATCCATAATAGCATATAATTTAAGTAGGTTTATAGATAATTACCGAGTTTAACTCAAAGGTGGAGAATCAATGAAAATATCAACTAAAGGACGCTATGCCCTGCGCATGATGCTGGATCTGGCTGAGCATCAGCAGGACGGCTTCGTTGCCCTCAAGGACATTGCGGCAAGACAAAACATTTCCAAAAAATATCTGGAGCAGATTGTGCCTATTCTGAATAAATCCAACTTCCTGCAGGCCAACCGTGGCTTTCAGGGCGGTTACCGTCTGGTAAACGCACCGCGTGAGTATACTGTCGGCAGCATTCTGCGCCTTACAGAAGGCAACCTTACACCGGTAGCCTGTCTGGACTTTAACCCTGTAGGCTGTGAACGCCGCAACGATTGCATTACCTTGCCGCTGTGGCAGGGACTGAACAAGGTTATTGCAGACTATCTTGACAATATCACCCTGCAGGATATTCTCGACAACTATAAAGCCCGCAGCATTGATAATTATTCAATTTAATGCTTAACCGCCGGTTACATAACGCCGGCGGTTTTTTGCGCTCTAAATTAAAGAAAGCAGTCCGCGCGGACTGCTTTCTTTTGGTTAGGAAATGGGATGTGATATGTATTTTATCTGCTTATTCAGCAAATAACGGAGTGGAGAGATAACGCTCGCCGGTATCAGGCAGCAGCGCTACGATAACCTTGCCCTTGTTTTCCGGACGTTTTGCCAGCACTGTTGCCGCATATACAGCAGCACCGGAGGAAATGCCTATGAGCACGCCCTCCTTATGGGCAATAGCACGACCGGTTTTGAAGGCATCCTCGTTTTCAACAGCGATGACTTCATCATAAACCTTGGTATCCAAAGTGTCAGGTACAAAGCCTGCGCCGATGCCCTGAATTTTATGCGGACCGGCAACGCCCTTAGAAAGTACCGGAGAACCTGCAGGCTCTACAGCAACAACCTTCACATTGGGATTTTGGGATTTCAGATATCCGCCTACACCGGAAAGAGTACCGCCGGTACCTACGCCGGCAACAAAGATATCAACCTTGCCTTCGGTATCCTGCCAGATTTCCGGACCGGTAAATGCTCTGTGGGTTGCAGGGTTAGCTGGATTGGTGAACTGGCTGGGAATAAAGCTGTTCGGAGTGCTCTCTGCCAGTTCCTGCGCTTTGTCAATAGCACCTTTCATACCCTTAGCGCCGTCAGTCAATACCAGCTGTGCGCCATAAGCCTTCAGCAGATTGCGGCGTTCAACGCTCATGGTTTCAGGCATGGTCAAAATAATTTTGTAACCGCGGGCAGCAGCTACGGATGCCAGACCGATACCGGTGTTGCCGCTGGTGGGTTCAATAATAGTAGCCCCCGGCTTAAGAACACCCTTAGCCTCTGCATCATCAATCATTGCTTTGGCAATTCTATCTTTGACGCTGCCGGCGGGATTGAAATATTCCAGCTTGCCCAGAATCTTTGCTTCCAGCTTGTTTTCAGCTTCGTAGTTTTTCAGCTCCAGCAGCGGAGTGCCGCCAATCAAATCAGTAATGCTAGTATAAATTGCCATAATAAATCGCTCCTTTGTCTTCATCTATTCAGTAAATTATCGTTGTATAGTTTTCCACTCTTATATTAACAGGTAACCAGAGTCAACATCGTGTATCAAAATGCAAGCTTTTCATTAGTATAATCCCTCATTTTCTCTGTTTTGTAATCTCTAGTAATCATAGTTGATTTATAGGTATTATTATACTGATTTTTTTCGGCCTGTCAACAAAAAGAATTAAAATTTTCTTCGCTTGACAAAAAAGCAGTCGTACTGTACCATATGAAACATATTAAGACAGTAGGAATTGAATTTTACTCAAAATACGCCGCAAAAAGGCGCTGACTCTGTAAATCTCACGCCAGTAAGCGTATAATAGAAAAGTAAAAGCAGGATTTCCGCTATTGAAGGAGAATGTTTTATTATTATGAAGCAATTTATCTATGCAGATAATGCAGCTACAACTAAAATGAGTGACGTTGCCGTCAAGGCAATGCTACCCTATCTTCAGGAAATATATGCCAATGCTTCCAGCGTGCACCTTTTAGGTCAGCGCAGTGCAGCAGCTTTGTTTAGCGCACGGCAGCAGGTGGCACAGGTACTTAACTGTGCGCCTAAGGAAGTTTTCTTTACCTCCGGCGGCAGCGAAGCAGATAACCAGGCGCTTATCAGCGCTGCGGCCCTCGGCAAAAAGCAGGGCAAATGCCATATCGTTTCCACTGCCATGGAGCATCATGCTATTTTGCACACGCTCGAAGCTTTGCAAGCGGAAGGCTTTACCGTAACACTGCTGCGTCCGCAGGCTGACGGCATCGTCACCGCCACGCAGGTAGCAGAAGCTATTACAGATACCACCTGTCTTGTTTCCGTCATGTACGCCAACAACGAAACAGGTG
>UMBT01071599.1_pt1 | contig 18084 bp, 14 predicted proteins | sample 1964001 | NCBI WGS metagenome assembly UMBT01 (sample SAMEA4835945, study PRJEB28245) | human gut metagenome | biome: gut microbiome; material: fecal sample | place: Denmark | collected 2008
GCAGCCGGGCTGCCCCCCTTCCCCTGGGTTGTCTCCCCAAGACATTGGTAAACCCGTACTGCGTAAATGTAGCACGCAGAGCATAAAGAACAAGCCCGGAAAAGATGGTCACAGAAGATAAGGGTGTCATGCGTGACCCATCCGGTTAAACAAATAGAACAACAAACATCTCCCCAAGACATCGGTAAAACGCTCCTGCGTGGGTGGAGCACGCAGAGCATAAAGAACAAGTCCGGAAAAGATGGTCACAAAAGATAAGGGTGTCATGCGTGACCCATCCGGTTAAGTAAGTGGAGCATGATATACCCTTGGGTTGTCTCCCCAAGACAGCGGTAGAACGCTCCTGCGTAGGTGGAGCACGCAGAGCATAAAGAGCAACCCCGGAAAAGATGGTCACTGAAAAAGGAAACGCCAGCGTCCGCAGAATTTCCAACAAAACAATTGACGAGCCAGTGCCTTTCGTGCTATAATAAAGTGTTATTTGAAATAAAGGAGCGGCGATTATGTCTCATACAAATTCTTACGAGTCCCCTTTCTGCACCCGGTATGCCAGCCCGGAAATGCAGTATTTATTCTCGGCGGACAAGAAATTCACCACCTGGCGGCGGCTTTGGGTGGCGCTGGCACGGGCGGAGCATCAGCTTGGCTTGCCGGTGACCCAGGCACAGGTGGATCAACTGGAAGCCAATGTGGAAAACATTGACTATGACGTGGCGAGAGAACGGGAAAAGGTCTGCCGCCACGACGTAATGAGCCATGTGTACGCCTACGGTGTGGCATGCCCGGAGGCAAAGGGCATCATCCACCTGGGGGCAACCTCCTGCTATGTGGGGGATAACACGGACGTGATTATCATGCGGGACGCCTTGCAGGTGGTGCGCCGGAAGCTCATCAACGTGATCGGCAATCTTGCCCGGTTTGCGGACAGCTACAAGGCCATGCCTGCCCTGGCGTATACCCATCTTCAGCCTGCACAACTGACCACCGTGGGCAAGCGTGCCACCCTGTGGATCAACGAGCTGCTGATGGATCTGGAGGAGATCGATCATCGGATCGCATCCCTGAAGCTGCTGGGCTCCAAGGGCACCACCGGCACCCAGGCATCCTTCATGGAGCTGTTTGAGGGGGATTCCTCCAAGGTCAAGCAGTTGGAGCAGATGATCGCAGAGGAAATGGGCTTTGACGCAGTGGTTCCCGTGTCCGGTCAGACCTATTCCCGGAAGGTGGACGCACAGGTGCTGGCGGCATTGGGCGGCGTTGCCCAGTCCGCAAGCAAATTCGCCAACGATATGCGGATTTTGCAGAGCTTCAAGGAAATGGAAGAACCCTTTGAGAAGGGGCAGATCGGCTCCTCCGCCATGGCGTACAAGCGGAACCCCATGCGCTGTGAGCGGATCACCGCACTGGCAAGATATGTAATGATCGACACCCTGAATCCTGCATTCACCGCCGGCACCCAGTGGTTCGAGCGGACCCTGGACGATTCTGCCAACAAGCGGATCTCCGTGGCAGAGGGCTTCCTGGGTGTGGATGCCATTCTGAATATCATGATGAACGTAACCGACGGACTGGTGGTATATCCCAAGATCGTGCGCCGGAGAGTGATGCAGGAGCTGCCCTTTATGGCAACGGAGAACATCATGATGGACGCAGTGAAGAAGGGGGGCGACCGGCAGGCGCTCCACGAGCGGATCCGGGAATACTCCATGATCGCCGGGAAGCATGTGAAGGAGGACGGTCTGGAGAACGATCTGTGCGAGCTGATCCTGGCGGACGAAATGTTTATGATTTCCAGAGAGGAAATGGACAAAATCATGCAGCCGGAGCAGTTTACCGGCCGCAGCCAGGAACAGGTCACCGAGTTTTTACAGGAATTTGTGCAGCCCGTTCTGGATGCCAACCAGGACATTCTCAACGAAACAGCGGAGCTTTCCGTGTAAAGGTATGTACAAATCTATTGACTTTCCTTTGCGGATAAGTTATAATATTGTTAATTGTCGGTTTGCGGGATGAGATCCCCCGACAGAAACAGAATAAGTTTAGGAGGCTTGACAGTGAAAAAAGGAAACAAAGCCGTGTTTTTCATTGTGTTTGCGCTGATCCTGGCATTTGCCGCATCCACAATCGTGGGTCTGGATTATCAGTACGGTGATATCTCCACGACCTACATACACGGACTGGACGACATTCGTCTGGGTATTGATATCCAGGGCGGTGTGGACGTTACCTTTGAGCCGGAAAATGGCATTGAGGCAACGGAGCAGCAGCTGGCTGCCGCTACCGAGGTCATCAAGCTGCGGCTGGCAACGCTCAACATCAACGACAGTGAGGTTTATTCCGATGCCAAGAGCAACCGGATCATCGTGCGGTTCCCCTGGCAGGCAGGGGAGAAGAATTTCGACCCGGAGGCTGCGGTGGACGAGCTGGGTGAGACCGCTGTGCTCACCTTCCGGCACGGAAACCAGAAAAATGTGGACGAGAACGGCAATCCCAACGGGGAGATCATCCTCCAGGGCGCCGATGTGGCAGAGGCAGGCACCGGTCAGCAGCCCAACAACCAGGGCGGCGCAGACTGGGTGGTTACCCTGAAGCTGACCGACGAGGGCAAGCAGGCGTTTGCGGACGCCACCACCCAGCTGGCATCCAAGAAGGGCACCATTGCCATCTGGATGGACAACTACTGTATTTCCGCACCCACTGTCAGCTCTGCCATTACCGACGGCAACGCAGTCATCACCGGTTCCCAGAGCTACGAGGAAGCAAAGGAACTGGCGGACAAGATCAATTCCGGCGCACTGCCCTTTAAGCTGACCACCTCCAGCTTCAAGACCATTTCTCCCACCCTGGGTACCGGGGCGCTGCGGGCGATGGTCATCAGCGGCATCATCGCCTTTGTACTGATCGCCATTTACATGATAATCCTCTACCGTCTGCCGGGTACCGTTGCAGTCATCACCCTGGCGGGACAGATCGCCGGCACTCTGGCTGCCATTACCGGCTGGTTCGGCTTTATGGACAGCTCCACCCTGACCATTCCGGGTATCGCAGGTATCATCCTTGCGGTGGGCATGGGCGTGGACGCCAACATCATCACCGGCGAGCGCATCAAGGAGGAGCTGAACCGGGGCAAGAATCTGAACGCTGCCCTGCGTTCCGGCTATCAGCGTGCCCTGTCCGCCATCATTGACGGCAACATTACCACCATCATTGTGGCAATCATCCTCATGGGCGCATTCGGCGTGCCCACCAGCGTATTCGCAAAGCTGCTCAGACCCCTGTTCTTCGCATTCGGCGCAAGCACGGAGGGCGTCATCTACTCCTTCGGCTATACCCTCATGGTAGGCGTACTGCTGAACTTTGTCATGGGCGTACTTGCATCCAGGCTGATGGTGATGTCCCTGTCGAACTTCAAGATTTTCCAGAACAAGAAGCTGTACGGAGGTGAGCAGGCATGAGCAAGCAGAAAAAAGTCCGTGACTATGTAGGACACATGCACATTTACATCATCATCTCCGCCATCATGATCCTGTGTGCCATTGCAGGCTCTCTGATCTTCGGTGTAGAAGTGGCGATTGAATTCAAGGGCGGTACCATCCTCAACTACAGCTACACCGGGGACGTGGACACTGCACAGGTGGAGACCCTGGCGAAGGGGATTCTCAACACCCCCGTTACCATCCAGACCGGCGAGGCGCTGGGGGACGGCAGCGGCAAGACCATGACCATTTCCTTCAGCTGTGCGGAGGGCTCCTTTACCCCGGAGGTACAGGGGCAGCTGACCACCTCCATCCAGGGCAAGTTCCCGGATAACCAGATCGAGCTGCTGGAATCCAACGACGTTTCCCCCACCTCCGGCAAGCAGTTCTTCTACAAGTGCCTGGTGGCAGCTCTGGCGGCTTCCGTGATTCTGATTATCTACATCGCACTGCGGTTCAAGCGCATCAGCGGCTGGTCTGCCGGCATGTGCGCAATTCTCGCCCTGGTGCATGACCTGATCGCCGCATACGGCACCTTCGTCATTGCCGGGTTCGAGATCAACTCCAACTTTATGGCGGTGCTGCTGACCATTCTGGGCTACTCCGTCAACAATACCATGGTCATCTACGACCGGATCCGTGAGAACCAGAAGCTGATGGACAAGAAAACCTCCATCCGGGAACTGGTGAACGCAAGTATCAGTCAGACCATGCGCCGGAGCATCCGCACCTCTGTGACCACCATTTCCACCATGCTCATCATTTCCATTGTGGCAGTGATTATGCAGGTAGATTCCATCCTCAGCTTCTCTGTTCCGCTGACGGTGGGTCTGATCTCCGGTACCTATTCCTCCATCTGCATCGCACCGGTGGTGTGGGTCTGGTGGACGGAAAAGCGTGGCAAGAAAACCGTGGCAGATCTCCAGACCAGGAAATAATCAACGTAAACGGCAGGGTATCCTGCCGTTTTCTTTTGCCCGCCCCTTGCAAATCGCAGTGTTTTGTGCTATGATAAGAAGACGATGAAAAACAGGAGGGAAGAAAACCATGCAGGCTGGCGTATCCACAGCGTGCCTATACCCCCGGCTGCTGGAGGAGTCGGTATATGACCTGGCGGTCAGCGGCATTGCCCATACCGAGATCTTTGTCAACACGGTGAGCGAATGCACCCGAACCTTTGTCAGCGGCATGGCGGACACCATGAAGCGGTTCGACATGACCTGCCGTGCCCTGCATCCCTTTACCTGTCCCATCGAGCCCATGCTGTTTTTCAGCGAGTATGAGCGCCGGGTGGCGGATGCCCTGGAATTTCACAAGATGTATTTCCAGGCTATGAACTGGCTGGGGGCGGAGATCTTCGTGTTCCACGGCAACCAGGCAGGCAGCAGCATCCCCCAGGAGCTGTACTTTGAGCGGTTCTACCGGCTGGCAAAGCTGGGGAAGGAGTTCGGCGTGACCGTGGCACAGGAGAATGTGTCCCGGTGTACCAGCGGCTCCCTCCGGTTTCTGAAGGAGATGAAGCGTGCCCTGGGGGATGACGCCCATTTCGTGCTGGATACCAAGCAGGCAATCCGCAGCAAGGAGAATATTTTCGACGTGGTGCGTGCCCTGGGCAGCTCCATTGTGCATGTGCACATCAGCGATCATGGGGAACGGGGGGACTGCCTGCAGATCGGCAAGGGCAGATTCGACATCCGCCGGTTTCTGCGGCTGCTGCGGCAGGAGGGGGCGGACTGCTCCATTATGCTGGAGCTGTATCGTTCCAATTTCAGCAATCTGACGGATCTTGTCAGCAATTATAACACGCTCGTGCATATGATCGGCTCTCTGGAGCCTGCCGGGCGCTGAGGAGGAATCAGTATGCGATGTCCCTTCTGCGGCTATGAGGACACCAAGGTCATCGACTCCCGTCCGGCGGACGGAAAAAAGCGCCGCCGCCGGGAATGCACCAACTGTCAGAAGCGGTTTACCACCTTTGAGGTGGTGGAGCGGCCCTTGCTGATGGTGGTGAAGCGGGACGGCAGCTTTGAGCCCTTTGACCGGCAGAAGCTGATCGCCGGCATTTACAGCGCTGTGAAAAAGCGTCCGGTTTCGGTGGATGCGGTTTCCCGGCTGGTGGATGAGATCGAGAATTACTACGCAAACGAAATGAAAACCCAGGTCACCTCGGCGGAGATCGGGGATATGGTGCTGGAGCGGCTCAAGCGGATCGACCCCATTGCCTATGTGCGGTTTGCGTCGGTGTACAAGGATTTTACCGACGTGGAGGGCTTTATCCGTGCCATTCGGGAGCTTGACGGCTGAACAGCCGAAGCATACATAGGGCGATTGCCCGGGAAAGGATGATTTACATGGACGATTTTTTCAAGAATCTGCTGGATACCAAGGATCACAGCGATGAGTTCACGGCGGAGGACATCAACAAGAACAAGGCAGTGGCGATCGTTGCCTGCTTCTGGGTGCTGTTCTTTGTGCCGCTGGTTGCGGCAAAGGACTCCGGCTTTGCGAAGTTTTACGCAAACCAGGGGTTAATCCTGTTTCTGACTACCATCGTGCTGAACGTGGCAGGGGGGATCCTGGCGAATATTCCCTTTATAGGTTTTGTTTTGCGGATGATACTGAGTCTGGCATCCCTGGGGCTGTTCGTGTTCCTGTTGGTGAATGCGGCAAACGGCAAGGCGAAGGAGATGCCCATCGTGGGCGGACTGTTCACTGCGTTCCAGTGATGACAGAGAGGCAGCCGGGGAGGCTGCCTTTTTTCTTTTGTGCGTTTCCTTTTTACCTTTGTGACCTTTTTCTTTTACGTTGTCTTTTATGCTCTGCGTGCTTGACATACGCAGTACGGGTTTACCGGAGTCTTGGGGAGATGTGTGTTGTTCTATTTGATTAACCGGACGGGTCACGCATGACCCATCTACCGGTGTGCGAGCGACAACCTCTTTGGGAGGGGAGCGAGCGCAGTAAACTGCTTATTCTCTCCCCTCCCAACGGTTTTCTCTCGCGCTCTCTTTTCCACAACCCACCCCACTCTTGTGGAGAACGAATGTTCTTCGATTGTTCCCACGATTTCATGACATAGATTTGTTTATTTCCGTTCTGTGCAGCATTGTGGGAATGTGCAGCTTTGGGTGCTGCATAGAGGGGGATGGGGAAGAAAACCCGGAAGGGGAAGGGGGATTGCAGCCGGGCTGCCCCCCTTTCCCCGGGTTGTCTCCCCAAGACATCGGTAAACCCGTACTGCGTGTGCCTAGCACGCAGAGTATAAAAAAATAACACACAAAAAACGGTCACCAAAGAGAAAATCAATACAGTAGCAGAAACCAATCCAAAGCAGGGGATGGCGGGCGGGTCACGTTTCCCCATGCAGACCGGTCTGCACCGTGGGCTGCTCCAGGGTATAGATACTCCCTGCCACGATGACGCCGCCGCATAGCAGCAGCTCCGCTCGGACGGGCACATCCCCACCGTAATTTTCCACCTGATAGGTGCAGCGCAGCGCCGCCTCCCCCTTGTGCCGGGACAGGGGGAAGCCCTGCTTTTCCTGTAATTGGCTGTAGGCTTCGTAGACGGTGTTGAACTGCCGGGGGATGGTTACCGTGTCCTCCTGCAACAGGGTTACCTGCCAGCCGCAGAGGTTCAGGTAGTACTCCCGGCTGTAGGCGTCCGGGTACAGCACCACGTTGTCGGTGGTGTCCGGAGTGTGCAGCAGTAGTAGCATGCCGGCAGTGCCAAGCAGGGCTGCACCTGCCAGGATGCAGAGAATGTGGCGTTTTGTCATAGGTACCTCCTGTTTTGCTTTGTGGATTGGGTTTTTGTGACAGTTTCTTGTGTGCTTCTTTATGGTCTGCGTGTTCCACCCACGCAAGAGCGTTTTACTTCTGTGACCGTTTTCTTTTTGCGTTTCTTTATGCCCTGCGTGCTTGACATACGCAGTATGGGTTTACCGGAGTCTTGGGGAGACAACCCAGGGAAAGGGGGGCAGCCCGGCTGCAATCCCCCTTCCCCTTCCGGGTTTTCTCCCCCAGTCCCCCGCTTTCCTCCTTCCCCATCCCCCTATGGCATCAACCTGTAGGTTACACGTTTCCATGATGCTGCACAAAACGCAAAGGAATGAAATCCAACGGCTGAAATCGTGGGAACCATCGGAGAATATTCGTTCCCCAAAAGAGTGGGGAGGGTTGTGGAAAAGAGAGCGCGAGAGAAAACCGTTGGGAGGGGAGAGAATAAGCATCGTTAGATGCGCTCTCTCCCCTCTCAAAGAGGTTGTCGCTCGCACGGCGGTAGATGGGTCATGCGTGACCCATACGGTTAAACAAATAGAGTCATATGCATCTCCCCAAGACATCGGTAAACCCGTACTGCGTAGGTGGTTTGGTTAAACAAATGGAGCAACGGAACAGAAAACCAATCCAAAGAAAGGGCGGCGGGCGGGACATTCTGTTTCAATTTACGCCGGAAGGAGTACAAATATGCGGCTTGACAAATGTATTGCAGATCACAGCGCCTATTCCCGGAAGGAGGTCAAGGAGCTGCTGCGCCGGGGCAGCGTCCGGGTCAACGGTGCGCCGGAACAGGATCCGGGGCGGCAGGTGGATCCGGAGGGGGACGAGATCATGCTGGCAGGGGTGATCCTGCCCACCGCCCTCCATCGCACCTACATGCTCAACAAGCCCAAGGGCTGCATTTCCTCCACCCGAACCGGAAAAACCAAGACGGTGGTGGAGTTCCTGCCGCCGGAGCTGCGGAAGGGGATCTTCCCTGCCGGGCGGCTGGATGTGGACACGGAGGGCATGCTGCTTCTGACCAACGACGGAGACCTTGCCCACCGGATTTTATCCCCCCGGCGGCACATCCCCAAGTATTATCTTGTGCAGCTTGCCAAGCCGGTTGTTGAAAAAACTGTTGAAACTTTTGAAAACGGGGTGGTGCTGGAGGATGGTACCCGGTGCCTGCCGGCAAGGGTGGCAGCATTGCCGGGCGTGGAAAATACGGCGCTGGTGGAGTTACATGAAGGGAAATTTCACCAGGTGAAACGTATGTTCGCCGCTGTGGAAAACCATGTGGAACAATTGCTCCGGGTGCAGATGGGAGGTCTGCCCATCGACGTAAAATTGGGAAAAGGAGACTATCTGTTGCTTTTGCACAAAGATATCGAGCGGCTGTTTAAAACTCCCGATTTTTCCGAGGTGCTGCGATTTTGCGCTTGTTTTTTTTGTTCATATTGGATAAATGAGTAACTTGAACTTTGGGTAATTAGTGACTTGCAAAATGCCGTGAAATTTGGTATGATAAATGCATAGCTTATTCTGGGGGACAGAATAATAAAATTTTGATAATTGGAGGACTGGAAGAAATGGCAGGTTTGTCTTTGCGCGGGATTTATAAAAAATATCCGGGTGGCGTCGTAGCTGTTTCAGACGTAAATCTGGAAATCAGAGATAAGGAATTTATCGTATTGGTAGGGCCCTCTGGCTGTGGTAAGTCCACAACCCTGAGAATGATCGCTGGTCTGGAGGAAATTTCCGAGGGCGAGCTGTACATCGGCGACCGTCTGGTAAACGACATTGCGCCGAAGGACAGAGATATCGCAATGGTGTTCCAGAACTATGCGCTGTATCCCCACATGACCGTATTCGAGAACATGGCGTTCGGTCTGAAGCTCCGCAAGGTGCCCAAGGATGAGATCGCCCGCAAGGTAGAGGAAGCTGCAAGAATCCTGGATCTGACCCATCTGCTGGACAGAAAGCCGAAGGCCATGTCCGGTGGTCAGCGTCAGAGAGTTGCGCTGGGTCGTGCAATCGTGCGTCAGCCCCAGGTATTCCTCCTCGACGAGCCGCTGTCCAACCTGGACGCAAAGCTCCGTGCCCAGATGAGAACCGAGATCTCCAAGATCCACAAGAAGCTGGGTACTACATTCATTTATGTAACCCACGACCAGACCGAGGCAATGACCATGGGCGACCGGATCGTTGTTATGAAGGATGGTTTTGTTCAGCAGATCGATACACCGCAGGTGCTGTATGATCAGCCGGTCAACAAGTTCGTTGCTGGATTCCTGGGTTCTCCCCAGATGAACTTCATCGAAGCAATGCTGCACCAGCGTGACGGCAAGTATGTGGTTGAGTTCGGCTCCAACGACACAAAGACTACCCGCGGCGTGAAGTATGAGATCGTAATTCCGGAGGCTAAGGTCAATGAGAACCTGGCGCACTATGTGGACAAGGAAGTCATCCTGGGCATTCGTCCGGAGAACGTACATGATGAGGAAATGTATCTGTCCAATGCAACTACAGGCGTCATCAAGTGTACTGTGGATATCACTGAGCTGATGGGCGCAGAGACCTATCTGTACCTGACCTGCGAGGGTTATCCGCTGACTGCTCGTGTATCTCCTCGTTCCACTGCTCGTCCCCAGGACGAGATCGATATTGCCATCGATCCGAACCGGATTCACCTGTTCGACAAGGAAACCGAGAACACCATTATGAACTAATCCTTCCAGAGGATGCGCACCCCCGGTATTTCCGGGGGTGTTTTTGTTTATTGCCTGCTGTGGGTTTCTTTTGTGTTGTTTCATTTGTTGAACCGAGCCATTTACGCAGTAGAGGTTTACCGGTGTATTGGGGAGATGCGTGTTGTTCTATTTGATGAACCGGATGGGTCACGCATGACCCATCTACCGGTGTCTTGGGGAGATGTGTATGACTCTATCTCCTTAACCAAATGGGTCACGCATGACCTCCTTACTGGTGTCTTGGGGAGACAACCCAGGGAGTATATCATACTCTACCTACTTAACCGGATGGGTCACGCATGACCCATCTACCTTTCAGTGACCATCTTTTCTGGGCTTGTCCTTTATGCTCTGCGTGCTCCACCTACGCAGTACCGTTCTACCGATGTCTTGGGGAGACAACCCAGGGAAAGGGGGGCAGCCCGGCTGCAATCCCCCTTCCCCTTCCGGGTTTTCTCCCCCAGTCCCCCGCTTTCCTCCTTCCCCATCCCCCTTTATGCAGCACTCAAAGTTGCACATTCCCACAATGCTGCACAGAACGGAAATAAACCAGTCTGGCGCATGAAATCGTGGATACTGTTCAGCCCATCCGTTCTCCACAAGAGAGGGGAGAGTTGTGGAAAAGAGAGCGCGAGAGAAAACCGTTGGGAGGGGAGAGAATAAGCAGTTTACTGCGCTCTCTCCCCTCTCAAAGAGGTTGTCGCTCGCATCCCGGTAAACCCATACTGCGTATGCCAAGCACGCAGATTATAAAAGAATGCACAAAAGAAACTGGTCACCAAAGGTAAACCGGCAAAGCGTATGTCAAGCACGCAGAGTATAAAAGATAAGTCGCAAACAAATGGTTACGCAAAAAAATAAACCCCACAAAGCAACTTCAGCACCCAGAGCATCCAAAACCGCAGAAAAAAGATGGTCACAAAAAGACCGCAAAAAAATTCCCCCTACCCCCTTGACAAATCCCAACAGAGGTGCTATACTAAACCTATAAACCGATGAGGAAGAGTAAGTAGATTTGGATACTGAGCATTCAGAGAGTCGCAGGCGGTGGGATTGCGGCGGTCACAGGCTGGATCGAATGGACTTCTAAGGGCAAGCGGAAAGGGTTTTCCCGAGTATGTGCGCCGGAGTATGACGCTCCGTCAACAAATGTCGGCGTATGACAGTACGCGCTGAGAGGACGCATACAGCGTCAAGCAGGGTGGCACCGCAGGAAGACCAATCTCCTGTCCCGGCAACGAAAATTGTTGTGGGACAGGAGTTTTTTTATTCTGTCCCCCGTTGAAAGGAGTCAGAACGATGGCAAAGGAAATTCCCTACAAAATCTATCTGGACGAAAGCGAGATGCCCACAGCTTGGTACAACCTGCGGGCGGATATGAAGAACAAGCCGGCACCCCTGCTGAATCCGGCCACCAGACAGCCCTGTACGGCGGCGGATCTGGCACCGGTGTTCTGCGAGGAGCTGGTCAAGCAGGAACTGGACGATACCACCCCCTATTTTGAGATTCCCCAGGAGATCCGGGACTTCTACAAGATGTACCGTCCCTCCCCCCTGGTACGGGCATACTGCCTGGAGAAGAAGCTGGGCACGCCGGCAAAGATCTACTACAAGTTTGAGGGCAACAACACCAGCGGCAGTCACAAGCTGAATTCCGCCATTGCCCAGGCATACTACGCAAAGCAGCAGGGGCTGAAGGGCGTGACCACCGAGACCGGCGCAGGTCAGTGGGGTACCGCTCTGTCCATGGCTTGCTCCTACTTTGATCTGGACTGCAAGGTATATATGGTAAAGGTTTCCTACGAGCAGAAGCCCTTCCGCCGGGAGGTTATGCGTACCTACGGGGCGTCCGTGACCCCCTCTCCCTCTACGGAGACCGCAGTGGGCAGAAAGATCCTGGAGGAGCATCCGGGCACCACGGGAAGCCTGGGCTGCGCCATTTCCGAAGCAGTGGAGAAGGCGACTACCACGGAGGGATACCGGTATGTGCTGGGCAGTGTGCTGAACCAGGTGCTGCTGCATCAGTCCGTCATCGGTCTGGAAACCAAGGCGGCGCTGGATAAGTACGGCGTCAAGGCGGATATCATCATCGGCTGTGCCGGCGGTGGTTCCAATCTGGGTGGTCTGATTGCACCCTTCATGGGCGAGAAGCTCCGGGGCGAGGCGGATTACCGGATCATTGCGGTAGAGCCTGCATCCTGCCCCAGCCTGACCAGAGGCAAGTTTGCATACGACTTCTGCGACACGGGGAAGGTCTGCCCCCTGGCGAAGATGTACACTCTGGGCTGTGATTTCATTCCGGCACCCAACCATGCAGGCGGGCTCCGGTACCACGGCATGAGCTCCACCCTGTCCCAGTTGTATGCGGACGGGCTGATGGAGGCAACCTCCGTGACCCAGACCAAGGTATTCGAGGCAGCGGAGTATTTCGCAAGAGTGGAGGGCATCCTGCCGGCACCGGAGAGCAGCCACGCCATCCGGGTTGCCATTGACGAGGCGCTCAAGTGCAAGGAGACCGGGGAGGAGAAGACCATTGTGTTCGGTCTGACCGGTACGGGCTATTTCGATATGGTGACATACGAAAAGTACAACGATGGCAAGATGAACGATTATATTCCCACGGATGAGGAACTGGCGGAGAGCCTCAAAAAGCTGCCGTAATGTTTACAGTGCAAAGACAGGGCGGATGCCCTGTCTTTTTTTGTGGATGTGGGGAACGTATGTTCGATGCTTTCTTTTGCAGCGACCGTCTTTTCCGGGCTTGCTCTTTATGCTCTGCGTGCTCCACCTACGCAGTAGAGGTTTACCGGAGTCTTGGGGAGACAACCCAGGGGAAGGGGGGGCAGCCCGGCTGCAATCCCCCTTCCCCTTCCGGGTTTTCTCCCCCAGTCCCCCGCTTTCCTCCTTCCCTATCCTCCTATGGTATAAACCCATAGGTTACACGTTTCCACGATGCTGCACAAAACGCAAAGGAATGAAATTTATTTCATGAAATCGTGGGAACGGTTCAGCCCATCCGTTCTCCACAAGAGTGGGGAGAGTTGTGGAAAAGAGAGCGCGAGAGAAAACCGGTGAGAGGGGAGAGAATAAGCATCGTTAGATGCGCTCTCTCCCCTCTCAAAGAGGTTGTCGCTCGCACACCGGTAAATGGGTCATGCGTGACCCATTCGGTTAAGCAAATAGAACAACACACATCTCTCCAAGACAGCGGTAAACCCGTACTGCGTATGCCAAGCACGCAGAGTATAAAGGACAAGCCCAGAAAAGATGGTCACGAAAGGTAAATGGGTCATGCGTGACCCATTCGGTTAAGCAAATAGAGTGACACAGAAAAATGCCCCCAAACCCCCGGCGCACAGCCGCAAAAAGCCGCCCTGCATTCCGCAAGACGGCTGTTTCTTATGTTTCCGGCTCTTCCTTCTTTGCCCGAGGCTTTCTGCCACGCTTGGGCTTTTCCGCCGTGGCGGTTGCAGCATCCGCAAAGTTGGGAGCATCCGGCTTCGCCTTGGGCTTTCTGCCACGCTTTGACTTCTCTGCCGGGGCGGTTGCAGCATCCGCAGAGTTGGGCGCATTCGGCTTTGCCTTGGGCTTTCTGCCACGTTTGGGCTTTTCCGCCGTGGCGGTTGCAGCATCCGCAGGGTTGGGCGCATCCGGCTTCGCCGCAGGCTTTCTGGTGCGGCGTTTGGGGGCGGCGGCGTATGCCTCATCGAACAATTGTTCCTGGGCGTTCCGGGATTCCTCCCCCTCCGCCGGAGCGGTCAGCACATAAGTGCCGTCCGGCTGCTGGAGCCGTGCCTTGCAGTTGTCATGCAGATACACATCGAAAATGTGCAGCACCCGTGCCCGGATCGCCGGATCCAGCAGGGGCACTGCCACCTCCACCCGGTGGATGGTGTTCCGGGGCATGTAGTCCGCCGAGCCAATATACACCCTCGCCCGGTCAGGGGTGCCGAACATATAGATCCGGCTGTGCTCTAAGTACCTGCCTACGATGCTCCGTACATGGATATGCTCCGTTCTGCCGGGAATGCCCCCGATGACGCAGCAGATACCCCGGACGATGAGATCCACATGCACCCCGGCATCCGACGCCTCCATGAGTTTTTCGATGAGGATCTTGTCGGAAATGGAATTGAGCTTCAGCCCGATGTAGCTGTCCAGTCCTTCGGATGCCCGGCGGATCTCCTGGTCGATCAGTTGTAACACCTGGTTCCGCAGGGTGTGGGGCGCTACCAGCAGCATGCCGTTTTCCTCGATCTGGGTATCCGCACACAGGGCGTCAAACACCTTCTCCGCCTCTGCGCCGATGGCTTGATTTGCGGTCATCAGGGACAGATCCGTGTACAGCAGGGAGGTTTTCTCGTTGTAGTTGCCGGTGCCGATCTGGGTGGTGTAGTGAACGCCGGTGCGGCTCTTCTGGGTGATGAGCAGCAGCTTGGAATGCACCTTGAACGCCCGGGAGCCGTAGATCACCTCGCAGCCTGCACGCTGTAGCCGCCGGGACCAGCCGATGTTGTTTTCCTCATCGAACCGGGCACGCAGCTCCACCAGCACCAGTACCCGGATGCCGTTTTCCGCCGCCCGGCACAGGGCGTCGATCACCTGGCTGTTCCGGGCAACCCGGTACAGGGTGATCTTGATGGACAGGACGGTTTCATCCTCTGCCGCCTCTTGCAGCAGCCGCAGGAAGGGGCGGATGGACTGGTAGGGGTAGTGCAGGAGGATGTCCTGCTTTTTGATCTGGGCAAGCATGGGACGGGTCTCGGACACCTGGGGGGAATTCTGGGGCACCCGTTTGGGGTACAGCAGGGTATCCTCCCGGGTCACGTCCTGGATGCCGTACACGAAGGACAGATCCAGGGGGGCTTTTGCCGGGAAGATCTGACTGTTCTTGATGCCCATCTGCTTCCGGAGGAAGTCCGTGGCGGTCTGGTTGAAGCTGGCGGACAACTGGATCCGCACCGGCATCAGCTTCTGCCGCTGCTTTACAAGTTCCTCCATGATCTGCCGGAAGTCGTTGGAGTAATCGTAGAAGGCGTCCGTTACTGCAATGTCCGCACTGCGGGTGATCCGCAGCAGGGTACGGTCAATGACCTTGAAATTCTTGAAGATGGAGGGGGACAGGCTCAGAATCAGATCCTCCGCCAGAATGAAACGCTTGCCGTTTTCCCCCAGAGGGATCACCCGCTTGAACTGCTCGTTTACGGGGATGATGCCCAGCCGGACGCCGGATTTGGATTCCAGGTGCAGCACGGCGTAGATCTCCTGGTTTTTCAGAAAGGGGAAGGGATGCTCCTTGTCCACCACCATGGGTACGATCAGAGGGCGGATCTCCTTCTTGAAGTAGGTGTCCAGAAAGCGGCGCTCCTCGTCGGTGGCGGTGGGGTAGGTGACCTGCATGACCCCATGTGCCCCCAATGCCTGCATGATCTCCCCGTAGGCATTGTCCCGCTGGGGCTCCAACTCCCGAACCCGGCGGAAGATGGCCTTTAGCTGCTCCTTGGCGGTCATGCCGCTGCGGGAATCGGACTTGTCCGGGTCGGTGAGATGCTGATCGTACAGGGAGCCAACCCGCACCCGGAAAAATTCGTCCAGATTGGACTGGAAAATGGCGGTGAATTTCAGTCGCTCCAGCAGGGGAGTATCCGGATTGCATGCCTCCTCCAGTACACGCTGGTTGAATTTGAGCCAGGAGAGCTCCCGGTTGTCATAGCCTTGAAATCCCATATCGGTTCCTTCCTGCGGCGGTGCCGCAATTTTTTCTTCCTTTTATTATAGCCTTATCCGGCGGCTTCGTCAACCGATTTTACAGACTTTTCACAGGGTTTCAGATAAATTTGTCATTTGCCGCCCCGGGCTTGTCCCGACCCATCCGGCGGCGGCAGCATATACTGCAAAGGGTGATTAAACCCGGCAGGGATGGTCATACTACATACAGACGCGCAAGCGTGAAATCAGGAAAAGGGGAGACTCCGCATGGTCAGAAGAGGAGAAATTTACTACGCAGATCTCAGCCCGGTGGTGGGCTCCGAGCAGGGGGGCGTCCGTCCGGTGCTGATCGTCCAGAACGATGTGGGCAACAAGCACAGCCCCACGGTGATCGCCGCTGCCATTACCAGCCAGCGGGAGAAGGCAAAGCTGCCCACCCACATCGAGCTGCGGGCGGCAAGCTGCGGTCTGTCCCGGGACAGCGTGGTGCTGCTGGAGCAGATCCGCACCATCGACAAGCGCCGGCTGAAGGAGCGGATGGGAGAGCTGGACGCTCCCTCCATGAGCCAGGTGAACAATGCCCTGGAGATCAGCTTCGGGCTGAGCTGATTACATTGGTCAATTTGCACAAATGGGACTGCGGATTTTCAGCAGCCCCATTTTTTTCGGCATATATTGCCCTTCAGACAGAGCAATTGTGCCATTTTTACTGTTTGGGATTTGTACATATGCTACAAAAACGAGCGCTTATAATACGGATTCATTGACATTTTGTACGCAATGTGCTATACTTTGTACAGTATGAATCATAACCAGGGCGGCATAGCCTTGTTTGGAGATCCTGCAAGGGATTCCTGAAAAGTTCCCGGGGGGCGACAATATGAAACGCGGCAAACGCAGCAATTACAATGACATTGAAAATTTAGAACATGCAGAAAAAAAGTTCTACGGCGATCAGATGAAGGAAATGGGCTGCAAGGGCTTTGTGCTGCGGGATATCTGGGACGTATTGGGTCCCTATCTGCTCATTATCGTGGCAGTGATCTCCCTGCTGGTGGGCATTCTCATCGGCTGGAGCTGGAGAGCATCCCGGGACGGGGGCACGCTGTCTGTGGAAAATTCCCCGGAGCAGGCAACGGATGCGGCGCTGACCACAGAATACAGGGCGGAGATCCCCCCGGATGGAACCACTCCTGTCCAGACGGATATCAAGCAGACCACACCGGGGATCCAGGGGGAGGATAGCCCCACAGCCCCGGTGACCACCGTACCGGAGGAGGAGAAACCGGAGGTTTTGCCCAACGAGCCGGAAAATCCCAACAACCCCACCCCGGCACGCACCACCCCCCGGCAGAATCCCTCCTGGGAAAATGATCCGGGCTATGATGAGCCGGATGACGACGATGACGAGCCGGCATCGGTACAGACCAGCCCCAGGCAGACGACTCCCCGGCAGACCACGCCCCGGCGCACAACCCCGGCAGAGACGGAGCCGCCGGTCATACGCACCACCGCAGCCCCGGTTCAGACGGAGCCGCCGGTTGTTACCACCGCAGCGCCTCCGGCACCGGTGCTCAAGGGACTGTATGTGTCCCTGTCCCAGAGCGGATCCCCCACCCGGGTGGGCAGCCGTTACAGCACCACCTTCCGGATCCGGCTGACCAACACCGCCGGCAGCGTTTCCGACAAGCAGAAGCTTTTGTTTACCGTTCCCTCCGGAACGATCGTCAAGGAAGCGCCGGACGGCAGCTCCGCTTATGTCAGCGGCAAGTATCTGAGCATCACTTCCGGTAATGAGATCCAGGCCGGCAAGAGTATATATCTGTATGTGACCCTGGAAGCCGATGAGATGCTGAAGGAATCTTCGATCGTACTTAGTTCTGCCCAGTGATTCGGGCAGCGGACAGAAACCTCAGACAGCGAAAGGATGGTAGCGATGGAAACAATGGACAACAGGAAACAGGAACACAGCGAGCAGGCGGACAGTAAGGATCTGTTTTGCAGCAGCCTGCTGGATGGGTGGTTCACCGTGCATGACGGTGCCTATGGGCAGAATGAGACCACGCTGACGCTCAATACGCCAATTTAACCTCTTTCTCCACATAAAAAGAGCATCCCTGGTGGATGCTCTTTTTGCGTGTTGGTTTATTTTTTAGTGACCGTTTTCTTTCGTGTGATCTTTTATGGTCTGGGTGCTCCGCTTACGCAGGAGCGTTTTACCGGAGTGACCATTTGCTTGTGACTTGTTTTTGATAATCTGCGTGCTTCATCCACGCAGTACCACTCTACCAGAGTCTTGGGGAGACAACACAGTGAGCAATACTCTGCCTACTTAACCAAATGGGTCACGCATGACCCATCTACCGCCGTGCGAGCGACAACCTC
>UMBT01040431.1_pt1 | contig 18067 bp, 5 predicted proteins | sample 1964001 | NCBI WGS metagenome assembly UMBT01 (sample SAMEA4835945, study PRJEB28245) | human gut metagenome | biome: gut microbiome; material: fecal sample | place: Denmark | collected 2008
TCACCTGTTCCGTTACAGCCGGTTTACTTTTTCTTACGCTTGCAGCCTGCCACGATTGCCGCTGCCAGTGCAATGCCTGCCGGAATGATGACTACCGGCAACGCTTCGCCTGTCTTTGGCGTGGAGGAGATTTTTGTGTTGCTTCTGCTGCTGGAAGAAGACGAACCGGAACTGCTTCTGATCACCGTGGTCGTCTGGCTTCCGCCAGCTGCTGTTGTTGTGCCGGAGCCGCCACTGCCTGCGGTCGTACCGGTACCGCTTTCTCCAGTCACGGTCGTGGTTTCCGTAGAAGCCGTGGTCGTGGTGGAAACGGACGGGGTATGCTCGCCGTTGCCGGCGGTGGTATTCTTCGCAGTAGTTGTGGTTGCTTCCGTAGTCGTTGTGGTTTCTTCGGTAGTTTCCGTTGTGGTGGTTTCAGTACCAACGTACTCATCGATCATCACAATGGCTCTGCCGTCCGGATTTGCCGTTACCACAGCATTTTCCACGCTCCAGCTGCCGTCTTCATTCAGGCTGACGCCAACAAACAGTACCAGTGTACCGTCTTCGTTCAGCTGGAAGTAGATCGGTTCTGCAACGAGGTAATCTGCCGGAGCCAGTGTTTCGGTCAGGCAGTACGGTGTGTTCGGCTGGATTCCGGCAAAGACATGCGATACGCCTTCTTCGGATACCCACTGATCGATCACATTGCCACTCTGATCGGTAATGTTCAGAGATGCTCCGCCGATCTCATTGCCGCCCACGTCACACTTGCGGATCACATAGCCGTCCGGCTGTTCGGTGGTGGTGACAATTGTAGTTGTCGTTTCCTCCGTTGTCGTGGTGGCTTCTGTGGTTTCCTCTGTGGTAGTTTCAACAGTGGTTTCTTCTGTCGTGGTAGTCGTTGCTTCGATGGTTGTCGTAGCTGCTGTTGTGACAGTTGTTTCTGCGGTAGTCACTGTGCTTGCCGCGGTAGTGCTGGTTTCGGTCACCGTTTCCGCAGTCGTTCCTGCGGCAGTTGTGGTGGTCGATGCTGCACTGGTTTCCGTAGAAGCACTTGCTGTTGTAACAGTGGTTTTGGCGGTTGTGGTATCTGTGGTAGTTCCGTTGGTAGAAGTGGTAGTCGGGCCTGCACTGGTTTCCGTGGTGTTTCCGCTGGTTGCCAGTGTGGTGCCTGTTGTCACTTCGGTAGTGGTTTCACTGGTAGAAGTGGTAGTCGGGCCTGCACTGGTTTCCGTAGTGTTTCCGCTGGTTGCCAGTGTGGTGTCTGTTGTCACTTCGGTGGTGGTTTCACTGGTAGAAGTGGTGGTCGGGCCTGCACTGGTTTCCGTGGTGTTTCCACTGGTTGCCAGTGTGGTGTCTGTTGTCACTTCGGTAGTGGTTTCACTGGTAGAAGTGGTGGTCGGGCCTGCACTGGTTTCCGTAGTGTTTCCACTGGTTGCCGGTGTGGTGCCTGTTGTCACTTCGGTGGTGGTTTCACTGGTAGAAGTGGTAGTCGGGCCTGCACTGGTTTCCGTAGTGTTTCCACTGGTTGCCGGTGTGGTGCCTGTTGTCACTTCGGTAGTGGTTTCGCTGGTTTTCGATGTAGTTGTTACAGTTGAAACTGTGGTAACTGTACCAGTTCCCGTAGTGGTTTCTGTGTCAGATGTTGTACTGCTTTCGCTGGTTGCAGTAGTTGTTGTGGTTGTTGTAGTCGTTGTAGTCGTTTCCGAAGTCGATGTTGTAGTAATCGCAGGCTGTTCCGCATCGCAGACCAGAATTTCTTCCTTGGTCTTATCGTAGTAATAATAGCCCTTGGTCGCCTTGTCATTCAGTTTGTCTGCGTCACCGGTGGTGCTTGTGACAACACCGTTTTTCACAGTAAAGGTCATCGTTGATTCGATTACCGTGTAGGTTTTTTTGGTTTCTGCGTCTGTAAAAGCATCGCCGGTTTCTTTCAGTGTGTATTTGCCGTCCGGCAGCTTGCTCAAAATAGCATCTGTCTTGCCGGAAGTCCATGTAATAGACTTTGCATCTCTGCTGTCCACATGAATATTTGCTGTCACACCGTCCAGCGTTGCTCCGCTTTCGTCCGGATTTGTCAGTTTCAGGGTCAACGTTGCTCCGGTGACTTCCTGCTTTCCGGTGATGTCCTTCTTGGCAATGGTAAGCTTGGAAACCTTGTCCTGAATGGTCGTGGTTCCGGTCACCTTGCCGTCTGTTCCAATGGTGAAGGTTTCTTCTGCGGTGTACAGCTGGTAGCCGTCCGGTGCATTGGTTTCTTTCAGCTTGTATGTGCCTGCCGGCAGTCCGGTGATGATCGTTGCATCTTCTCCGGAAACAAACTGAATGGTCTTGCCGTCTGTACTGATGCTGTAATCCCGATCCTTGACCAGTACTGTCTTGTTCCCGTTCTTATCGGTTCTGGACAGTTCCAGTTTTGTGGTATCCAGCACGTTTTCTGCGGTGATCTCCAGTGTTGCACCGGCTACTTCCGCACCACTTCCTGCGTCCTGCTTGCTGATCGGTACAACGTTCACAGCTTCCGCATCGCAGACCAAAATCTGTCCTGCGGTCTTGTCATAGTAGTAATAACCCTCGGTCGCCTTGCCATTCAGGTTGTCTGCGTCACCGGTGGTGTCTGTGACAACACCATTTTCCACAGTAAAGGTCATTGTTGATTTGATTACTGTGTAGGTCTTTCCGGTTTCTGTGTCTGTAAAGGCATCGCCGGTTTCTCCCAGAGTATAGGTGCCGTCCGGCAGCTTGCTCAAAATAGCATCTGTCTTGCCGGAAGTCCATGTAATGGAATCTGCGGTTCTGCTGTCCACGGTGATATTTGCTGTCACATCGTCCAGCGTTGCTCCGCTTTCGTCCGGATTTGTCAGTTTCAGAGTCAGCTTTGCTCCGGTGACTTCCTGCTTTCCGGTGATGTCCTTCTTGCCAATGGTAAGCTTGGAGGCAGCATCTTCCATTACGACCTTGTTGTCGTCCTTGGTCAGTCCGTTTACCGTTCCGACCTTGCCGTCAGCTCCGACCTCGAAGTTCATCTCCTCGGTCTTTTTGGTGAAGCCGTCCGGTGCGGTGGTTTCTTCCAGCGTGTACACGCCTGCCGGCAGATTTTCCAGTGTCACACCGCCCTTGGCTTTGTCCGAAGTCCATGTAATGGTGTTGCCGCTGGTTTCGATTCCAGCAGTGCTGCCGTCACTGTAGGAGCCCTTGACCTTGCTCAGGTCTGTTCCTGCCGGTGCAGTCAGTTTCAGTACGGCTCCGGTGAGTTCTTCTCCGCCGCCGACTGCCTGCTTGCTGATCGTCACGCTGGGCTTCTGACCGTCCTTCATGGTAATGTCGTTGCCAGAAACGTCATATTCTGTGGTTCCCGTTGCATCAACTACACCGTTTTTAATGGTAAAGGTGAAGTCTGTGCTTACCTTGTTGTAGCCGTCCGGTGCAACTACCTCCGTCATGGTGTAGGTACCGTCCGGCAGACCGATGATGTCGGTCTTGTTTTTGCCGTCAGAAATAAAGGTCAGTTCCTTGCTGGTCAGCTGGTACTGAGATTCGTCGTCCACGCTGTCCGACTTGGTGAAGGTGGTTCCCGTTCTGGAGAGTTCTACCAGAGCTTCGTTCCAGCTGCCGTCTGTCTTGGTAATGGTGATCTTTGCACCAGCCAGTTCCTTCAGAGAGGTGATGTCTTTCTTGCTGACGCTGATCTGCGACCGGTTGATGACAGTCAGTCCGTTTTCCGTCAGTGAGAAATTGCTGCCGGTGATCGGGTTGCCCTGTGCATCTGTGGTGACAATATAACCGTTTGCATTGACTGCAAAGGAAATGCTTACCGGTGCATAGCCTGTCATGGGCTTTTCTGTCAGGGTATATTCGCCCTCTGCCAGTCCTGTGAGTTTCTTCGGATCTGCATCAGATGTCCATGTCTTGCTGTAGCCGCCAGGACCAGTCAGTGTCATTTCACAGCCTGCCATAGCGTTGCCCTTGACATCTGTTTTTGCAAAGGACAATTCCACTTGTGTGGTATTGGCATCGGTAATGACCTTTTCGCCCGGAATACCCGGCAGCAGGTCTACCCGACTGCTGTTGCCGGAGTAGGTAGCGAGGAATGTCTTGCTGCTGCCTGCCGATTTCACTGTGGTTGTACTGTCATTTTCCACGCGTTTGCCGCCTTCGTCCAGCTCAAAGACGTAATAGGTCTTGCTGCTGTCCAGTCCGTCAAAGGTAACAGACTTTTTGCCGTTGTCGCCGGCAACAATGTTGATGTTCTTCTTTTCCACCTGCTGATAGCTGCCATTTGTGTCCTGCGTAAACAGTCCAACCTCAATTGTATGGTCAACTGCCGGTTTACCGTCCTCGGTTGCGATCTTCGTTACCTTGATCTGAGCCGGATTCTTGGTGGTGTTTGTGATAATGGTGTTTGCCTGCGGTGCGTCCTTGGTCAGGGTAAGTGCCGCAACCTTACTGTCATCATCACAGCAGTCATAAGAAACGTAGAATGTCGTATCTGTTTTTGTAGTGGAATTCTTGGGATCGAGAACAACAGGCATCTGGAAAGAAGCACCGTTTTCGACACGCTTGTCACCGTCCATTTCAAAGATGTAGTACGGAGTATCTGCTTTCAGACCGTCAAAGGTCACATCAGAACCTGCAGTAACATTCTTTGTTGTGCCGACCTGTGTGTAATCGTTTCCGTTCTTGGTGAACAGTCCCACGGAGAATACAGGTGTGCTCTTGACATCATCTGCGATCAGCACCTTGCTGACGGTGATGCTGTACTGGGTTTCTTCAAAGTTAGTGATTCTAGTAGTACCGCCTGCCTGTACTGCCGACCGTATTACCGGTACGAAAGAGTAGCGGATACCACTGTCCGCAGTGTAAGTATCAGAATCTCCTGTATAAGTCGGAACGCCGTTGGCATTGGTTTCCAGCACGTAGAAATCCATACCCTTGGGCACGTTTTCAAATGTAACTTTCTTTGAGTCTGCCTCGGTAAAGGTCAGGGACTGCACCGGTGCTTCCTCATAGCGAACATAATCGCCTGCCGCATTCTTGGTGAACAGGGCAAAATAGAAGGTGTCGCCGGTGACGTTTCCGCCTTCCACGCCTGCCAGTGTCTTGGTCAGCGTGATATCGCCCGTATTTTTGGTATTGGTCACGTCAACAGTCTGGTTCGTTGTGGCATCAGTGGAGATCACATTGTCTTTGTCTTTGTATGCCGGTGTGTAGTTGTGAATCTGATTGCCCTTGGCATCTGTTTCCAGCAGGTAAACGTTGTTGGCGTTGTTGGTCTGCTGCTTGATCGAGGACAGGTCTACGTCCTTCATGGTGACAGAAGCCTCAGTCTGTCCTGCCGGAATGGTGACGGAAATCACATCACTCAACCGTGTGGTGTAATTTTCATCGGTAAACAGTGCAAAGTAGAATGTTGCGTCCTTGGTTTCTGCTTCTGTCAAAGTCTTGTTGACCGTCACATCAACGGTGGTGTCCGGTGTCTGTACCCAGACGCCGACCTTTGCCGGCTCTGCTACCATGACAGTATCGCCCAGAATGTCAGGATTCTGATAGGAGTACGCGAAGCTGTTCCATGCGATGTTTTCCTCGCCGGTCTTTGCCACATAGCTGGGAACGGTTGCGGTAACTTTGACAACAACTTCCTCGCCAACCTTGACGGTCGTATCTTGCAGCTGGATCCGGAAGTCTACGGTATCGTCAGACTTGATGTTTGTCCAGTTCATGACATCGTTCTGCCCCAGCCAGTCCTTGGAGTACTCATTCAGGACAGAGGTCTTGTCGGTGGAATAGCTACGTGCTGTTTTATCAATTACATCTGTTCCGCCTACCATAACAGAATCAATGCTCTTGAGTTTCACGCCGAATGCGGAGAAACGCTCATAGCCGGAAACCAGACCCAAGTCACCCACATAGGGCAGACGGTCAATAATGGTCATGTTTTCCAGAGCTACCGGCGAGTTGTTCTTGATGTGGAGTTCATAGGTCACATCTTCGCCCTGCATGCCCTGCACATAATTGTGGGTGGGCTGGCGGCTGTAACCGGTATCGGTAGCCGGATCCGTATGGGGTGTGCCGGTGTGATTCTGATTGGTGTAGGTAATGGTCTTCCACGATTCGGTGGTCAGACCAACGATATTGTAATTTGCATAGTTCCAGATCTGCGTGTCGCGCTTTTCGCCGGCAACCGTATCCTCTGCGGTGAACGGCTGGTCAATGGTGGCGTAACCGGTGTTGGTGATAACGCCTTCTTTTTCCTGGCCGTCTTTTACAGTGGTGGCGAATTGTACGACGATGGCATAGTTCGGCTCCAGTTTTCCTTCTGTAACGCCTGTTCCTGTCACACTGGAAACATCCCAGCTGACAGAATCACCGTTAGCAGTGGTTTTGATTGTTGCACCATTTCCGCTAACCATACCATATTTGTCCACAGCAAAGCTGCCGTCTGCCTTCAGCGGCACTACAAAACATTTTGTAGGGTAGCTGGTGTTGTCAAATTCATAGCAGCTGGGAAGATTATCTGTCAGCGTCACGTCAGTGAGATCCAGCCTGCCCAGTTCTTCCCCGTTCAGGGTAGCCTTGCCAGCGGTATCTGTTTCGCCCTTGCCGTTATAGAGGACTGCCTGCCAGATCAGGGTATCGCCAGCAGTGATATAGCCGTTTTCCACCTTCTGGAGATCTGCGTTTTGATAGTCCTTTCCGGCATAGGAAGCTACTGCCAGCTTGGCGAAACCAGGGGCGGGGGGGGTTTTGGTGAAGCTGATGTCCACCTTATCCTCCGGCGAGATCACACGGTCACTGCCGTCATTTTTGCCCTCCACCACTGTCACCTTGGAAAGGGTGTTTGTCAGTGTGACTTTTTTCGCCGTGCTGTTTGCCAGTTCCTGTGCCTTGTCGGCGGTCAGCTTGGCTTGGTAAGTCAACTTTACGCCACCGCCCCACTGATTTGCAAATTTTTCTGTGGAAACAAATGTAAAGGTCAGCGTCTGTCCAACTCGAGTTGCCTGAATGCCACTCAAAGCTGTATAATTTGCAGTTCCCTCTACACTATCTGGCACATATTCCATGCCGTCCGGCAGCGTATCTTCTACAACGATCGTTTTCCCAGCATAGTCATTATTTGAACCAGAAAGTGCCAAGCTGTAACTAAATGTTTTCTGCTCCAGATCTGCCGCTGTCATATCAACGATATTGGTCGTTTTGTCCGCACTATTTGTCAGTGACTTTTTCGCCTCAAAAACAGTATTGCTTACTGGATTCAAAATCATGTCATGTGCATACCAAGTTACAGTTTTGCTTCCGTGTTCGTTTACAGTCAGACCGCCTACTGCGGTATAGTTATAGACACCTTTCTGTGTTCCGAACTTTGTTTCAAATGCACTTAATGTCTGCATCAATGCACTATTATTCAGATCATAAGTACCACCAAACCCCTGAATTCCATTTTTTTCATGATTGTAGTCATTATTATTAGTGACATCGTTTCCAAGTACCACGTATTCCACTGTCACTGATTCGCCAGCCGCCAGCTTGATTCCCATAATATTAAAGGTTTCAGCCGCATAGCCTCCATGAGCTCTATTATCTTGCTCTACAGTAACAGTCTGAATTCTGGAGTCAGACGCATTGCCGTTAATTGCAACGACTTTCAGAACATCAGAAGTTTCCCACTTCAACGTTGTACCATAATCATATAAGTACAGGTTTTCCATGGTCGTGGTTCCGTTGTTGGTAAAAGTCGCCTGATATGTCAGCTTATCACCATTTACAATTTCTGTTGTATCATCTGCTGGTATACCATTTACTGCAATGATTTTCTTTTGCAAGCTATATTTGCTTAAATCTTCACCGCCGTAAATAGTATGCGTCGCAGTACCCTTTACTTCCGCACCTTCATATACTTTTGCGGTATTTGTCAGTGCTGCGGCTGTTGCAGAATCTTCCACATTTGCATATACTGTCAAAGTAATTGACTCCCCTTTTGGAACAGTAATCGTTCCGCCGGCAGTCAATGTTTTTGTATCAACGGAAGTAATATTTTTTGTGGTGCCGTCTGATAAGGTCAAAATGCCATATGCACCACTATTTTCACGGAATGTCATGCCGTCCGGCAAGATGTCCTCTATTTTCACATTTTCAGCATCTGCTTCACCATTATTCGTTACTGTAATTGTGTAAACAACATCTTTTGCCGTGCCAAATGTGTAATTGCCGACATCTGCCGTCTTCGTAATCCCCAGCTGTGCTTTCGGTACATCCGGTGTAAACTTCACTTTATTGGAAGACTTGCCGTCTACCTTTGCCACATTGGAAATTTCTCCGGCCACGTCGTCTCTGATTGTACCAGTTACCGTGATCTGCACCGTTTTTCCTGCCGGAACGTCAATTTTATCCGGAAAGTCTGATCTTGTAACACCATCTACGGTATAAGTCATATTCTCCAGATTGTATGACAGACTATCATCTGAAACAAGAACACCTTTCGCGTCCTTTGCACCGGAATTGGTAACAGAAATGGTATAGGTCGCAATCTGTCCGGCAATGTGGGGGTAGTACCTCTGTCCCAGATCCTTACCCTTATAAGTTACATAACCGCTTTTTACCGGCGTTTCGATCACTGCCTTGTCTTCCTTGACAGAGATCGTTGCCTTGGCTGTATTGTTACCGTCGGTCACTTCGTTGGTCAGGTTTGCAGTCTGGTCTTTGGAAACCCTGCAGACCACCTTTGCTGTCACCGTTGCACCGGCAGCGACATTCTGGAATGTCACGCTGTTTCCGGAAACAGTACCGTCTGCGGCTGTGATGCTCTCCAGTGTCATGCCGTCCGGAACGTTATCTTTCAGGGTAATATCCCCGGCAGCATCACCGGTATTCGAAGCGGAGATCTCAAATTCTACAGTATCCCCGTTCACGTAGTATGCTTTTCCATTTTTTACGGTTTTTCCAATACTGAACTTCGGCCCCTGCGGAGCAGAAACCTTCAGTTCCACGCTGTTTCCGCCGATGGTCGAGTAGCTGGCATCGTCACCGTAGGGCTTGCCGGAAACAGTCAGGCTGTTGGTGACCTTGCCGTCCGCGGTGCCGTTCATCTTCACGGTGCTGCTGTTCAGAGGCAGTGCCACGTTCAGATTAACCGCCGGCATCTCGGCATTGGTGTTCTTGCTGTCCACGGTGAAGCTGATCTTGGCAGTGCTGCCGCTGACCGTTACACTCAGGTTGCCGGCAGTGTAGCCTTTTGCCGCAACGGCAGACTTGACGGCGTTTTCCACCGCGGTCTGTGCATCACCGATAAAGGTCATTTCCGACAGTGAAATGGTATCCTCGAATTTCAGGGACTGCACCCATTCCACGCCGTTTTTCTTGGAGACGTTGTTCGCCGAAGCACTCAGGGTATAATTTACCGTGGTGCCGGCAGCCAGCTGTGCTGCTGTCAGGGCGTTTCTGTCCTCCGACTTGGACGCACTCCACTGCCGTTCTGCCCTGGCAGTAATTGTACTGCTGGCATTCTTGCCTGTGCTGTCCTGTACGATCTTTACGGTCGAGATCGTTCCGCCCGGGGTCTTGCCGTTCTGGAACTTCGCCTGCAGCCGGACCTGTTTGGTCTGACCGTTGTCAATATCAAAGGCGATATACCGGCTGCCGTCGCTGTTGACATGCAGGGTATACCCATTATAAACGGCTCCGTCCCTGAAGCCGTTTCCGGCAAAGTTCGGCAGCAGCAGATTCTTGTCGGTGATCTCGATCCGATAAGAATCCATCTCTCCTTCATTGACGTTGTTTCCGGAGATCGTCGACATTAGATAGAACACATCTCCCGTATTCACTTCATCAATCGGATTATACTTGCTGTCCCGAAATTCGACACTGGCGTTTGTCAGTACCAGCGGTCCGCCGGATCGTCCGTTATTGTCCGCCGATACCGGAAACAGCATCGACGGCAGGCAGGTCACGATCATCAGGACTGCCAGCAAGACACTGATGACTCTTGTACGCAGGTGTCTTGTCTTTTCTGTCTGCATAAAAAAACTCCTCTCATTGCGGGAACGCTGCACGCAGTCTGTTTTGCATTCTTTCGTGCAAACTTTATGCGGCGTTTCCTCAGATTTTTTGCACGGGAAAACCGGTTCCCTGTGCAGATTTGCACCGTGGCAGCAACATCGACAAAAACGATATACATACCACATTTTTTACAGCAATTTCCACTAACTCCGCCACTTTTAACTGTTCAATCGTTTCCACAATCAAAAGAATATTTTGGTGTAAATCACGGAAATTACTCTGATACAACTTTATTATACTGATTATCTGTGAAGTTTTATATCACTTTTTATGTAATATCCGAAAAGTAAAAGGAAGGATCAGGAAGTCTGTTCAAACTGCTTTCTGATTCTCCAAATTTTGCAGCGGCATCTCCGGCGAATGGCTGTCCGAATTTACCCGCGTGCAACTTCTTTCAATCACATATGACGAATCACGCCATTGTTTTTTCAAATATTTCGTGAAAAAAGCTATTGCAACCTTGCCCAAAATCCGGTATAATAAATAGTGGGGGATGTTCCAGAGGAAACGGAACAGTCCGCAGTATGGCAAATCGAAGCCAGCACTGATAAATGGCACGCCTATGCCGAAATGCATTGAGGAGGATATTATGGTAGCAAAAACAACAGAAAATCCCCAGAGAGAAGAATTAAAACAAAAATTCGTAGACCGACTTCAGCTGGAGTGCAGCGTTTCTCCGGACGAAGCTTCTGACAAGCAGATCTATCAGGTGCTGTCTGCCCTGATGGTCGAAAAGCTGAAGCACAAGCGGCAGCATTTTATCAATAAAACCAATTCCGTCGGCGGAAAGAACGTTTACTATCTGTCCATGGAATTCCTGATGGGTCGTTCCCTGAAGACCACCCTGTACAATCTGGAACTGGCAGATGATGTCCGTGCGATCCTGCAGGATTATCACATCAACCTGGACAGCATTTTCGAGTGCGAACCGGACGCTGGTCTGGGCAACGGCGGTCTGGGCCGTCTGGCAGCATGCTATCTGGACGCAATGGCAACACAGGAAATCCCTGCAACCGGTCACTCGATCTGCTATGAGTATGGTATCTTCAAGCAGATTCTGGAAGACGGCTGGCAGACCGAAGAGCCGGACAACTGGCTGCCGGGCGGCAGCGTATGGCTGGATCCGAAGCCGGACGAAGCCATTGAAGTCCACTTCGAGGGCAACGTACAGGAATACTGGCAGGATTCCTATCACTATATTTCCCATGTCAACTACAACACCGTTATCGCGATCCCGTATGACATGTACGTTTCCGGTTACGGCAGTGCCGGCGTTTCTACCCTGCGTCTGTGGAAGGCACAGGCACCCAGCTTTGACATGAAGGAATTCAACGAGGGCAACTATGAACAGGCTCTGTCCCGCAACTCCATGGCGAATGCGATCTCCAAGGTACTGTACCCTAACGACAACCATCTGGAGGGCAAGTCCCTGCGTCTGCGTCAGCAGTACTTCCTGTGTGCCGCAGCTATCGGCGACATCGTCAACCACCACATGAACGTATACGGCACACTGGAAAACCTGCATGAAAAGGTAGCGATCCACATCAACGACACACACCCGACACTGGCAATTCCGGAACTGATGCGTGTGCTGCTGGACGACTGCGGCTATACATGGGATCGCGCATGGCACATCGTCACCAACACCTTTGCCTACACCAACCACACCGTTATGGCAGAGGCTCTGGAAAAGTGGGACGTGAATCTGGTCAAGCAGATCGTGCCGCGTATCTTCCAAATCATCGTGGAGATCAACAACCGCTACTGTACCGGTCTGATGGAACGCAACGGCGGCGACAGTGCAAAGACCACCCGCATGTCTATCATCAAGGACAACCAGATCCACATGGCTACCCTGTGCGTCATGGCTTCTCACAGTGTCAACGGCGTTTCCAAGCTGCACTCGGAGATCATCAAGGACAGCGTATTCCACGAAGAATATCTGGATACGCCGAACAAGTTCAAGAATGTCACCAACGGTATCGCATACCGGAGATGGCTGTATCAGTCCAATCCGGGTCTGACCCAGCTGCTGCGTGACAAGATCGGCGACGGCTTCCTGAAAGACGGCAGCGAGCTGAAAAAGCTGGACGTTTTCGCAGACGACAAGGCCGTTCTGGAACGGCTGCGGAAAATCAAGAAGGAAAACAAGCAGCGTTTCGCCAAGTATGTCAAGAAAAAGAGCGGTCTGGTTCTGGATACCGACAGCATTTTCGATGCTCAGGTAAAGCGTCTGCACGAATACAAGCGGCAGCACCTGAATGCTCTGCACATTCTGGCACAGTACAACGCCCTGCTGGAAAATCCGGATATGGACTTTACTCCCAAGACCTACATCTTCGCCGCAAAGGCTGCTCCGGGCTACTATCTGGCAAAGCAGATCATTAAGATGATCTGGGCTCTGTCTGAGGAGATCCGCAAGAACCCCCGCATTTCCGACAAGCTGTCTGTATACTTCCTCGAAAACTACTGTGTTACCATGTCTGAACTGCTGATGCCGGCCTGCGACATCTCCGAGCAGATCTCTCTGGCAGGCACAGAGGCTTCCGGTACCGGCAACATGAAGCTGATGCTGAACGGTGCCATTACACTGGGTACGCTGGACGGTGCAAACATCGAGATCGGCGATGCAGTTGGTCCGGAAAATATCCTCATCTTCGGCATGAAGACCGAGGAAGTCAACACCCTCAAGGCCCGCGGCTATCGTCCGGAGGACTATTACAACAACAATCCGGTCATCAAGAGCTGTATCGACCGCATGTATGCCGGCATCAACGGCTGCAAGTTCACTGAAGTGGCAGACTCTCTGCGGACACTGGATCCGTACATGGTTCTGGCAGACTTCGACAGCTATTGTCAGGTACAGGAACACAGTTCCAAGCTGTACACCGACAAGGACACATGGACCAAGATGTCCCTGCACAACATTGCCAACGCAGGCATCTTCTCCGCAGACCGTGCTGTAAACGAGTACGCAAAGGATATTTGGAATATCTGAGGACTGGGGAATCTCTCCCGGAACTGATATAATCTGACGAAAACGGAGCAGCACAAACCCTGCTCCGTTTTCTTGAATGAACGGATTGTGCGGTGTCCACGAAATTACAATTTGCATATTCTCACTTCACAAAGAAAGGAGCATCTCTGTATGCGTTATTTTTACAACAGCTGGGATTCGGCGTATAAGTCGCACTTCGGTGCCATTGCCAGAAACCAGAGCTGTCAGTTCACCATTCGCCTGCCGGAAGAAACGCCGCTGGACTTTTCTCCGGTGCTGGTGGTTTTCCGCACCGGCTTCAAGGAACGTTTTCTGCCGATGAACGTGAAAGAACACGAAAACGGCTATGTCACATACACCACAGATCTCATTCCCAAGTACTCCGGCGTACACTACTACTATTTCTCCTACACCTCCAACGGTGTGCGGCACTATATCAAGCGGGGCGATGCCTGCCACGGCACACTGGATCAGGGAGAAATGTTCCAGCTGACAGTCTACAACGAGGACTATCAGACACCCCAGTTTCTCAAGGGCGGCGTGATGTATCAGATCTTCCCCGACCGCTTTTGCAGCAGCGGCAAGATGCATGACAATGTGCCCTCTGACCGCGTGATGCGGGAATGGGGAGAACTCCCCTACTACAAGCCCGACCAGAACGGACACGTCTGGAACAACGACTACTTCGGCGGCGATCTGGACGGTATCCGCAGCAAGCTGGACTATCTGAAAGATCTGGGCGTGACCTGCATCTATCTGAACCCGATCTTCGAATCCCACGAGAACCACCGCTACAACACCGCCAATTACCGGAAGGTAGACCCGCTACTGGGCACCAACGAGGACTTTCGGGAACTGTGTAAGGCTGCCAAAACCTACGGCATTTCGGTAATTCTGGACGGCGTATTCTCCCACACCGGTGCAGACAGCATCTATTTCAACAAGTTCGGCCGCTATCCCACCCCCGGTGCGTATCAGTCCGAAAAGAGCCCCTATTACTCCTGGTATCACTTCTGGGGCAACAAGGAATATGAGTCTTGGTGGGGCATTGACACCCTCCCCAACGTGGACGAGAACAACCCCAGCTATACCAAGTACATCTGCGGCGATGACGGCGTACTGGACTACTGGCTCAGTCTGGGGGCTGCCGGATACCGTCTGGACGTTGCCGACGAACTGCCGGACGAATTTCTGGACAACCTGCGTGCCTGCGTCAAGAAGTTTGACGAGGAAAAGATCGTCATCGGCGAGGTCTGGGAAGACGCTTCCAACAAGGAGGCGTATGGTGTCAAACGGCGGTATCTGCTGGGCGACCAGCTGGACAGCGTGATGAACTACCCGTTCCGCGAGGCAATTATTGCTTACATGAAGGGCGAAGCTGCCACCACATTCCGCGACCGTATCATGGGCATTCTGGAGAACTATCCCAAGTGCACTGTCGATGTACTGATGAACTTCGTTTCCACCCACGACATCGAACGGGCGATCAACCGGTTCGGCGGGCAGCCCTGCGACGACAAGAGCAAGGACTGGATGGCATCGAATGAACTGTCGCCGGAGGAATACGAACGCGGCAAGACGCTCCTGAAAGGGGCTATGGTATTGCAGTTCTTCCTCCCCGGTGTACCCAGCATCTACTACGGCGACGAAGCCGGCTTGCAGGGCTGGAAGGATCCGTTCAACCGCCGCTGCTATCCGTGGGGACAGGAGGACACCGAGCTCATCGACTACACCCGCCAGCTGGCAAAGATCCGGCGGGAACACCCTGCATTTGCAGAGGGTGCTATGGAATTTCTGGTGCTGGAGGACAATGTTGTGGGATTTGCCCGCTATATTCCGGAAAATGGCTCCAGTGCTGTGATCCTGCTGAACCGCAGCGGAAATACCGCAATGGTTTCGCTCCGCGACAAGGCATTCAGCCGCTATGCATTCAGCACGGTCATCAGCGGCATCTGCGACGGTGATGCCGTGATCCTGCCGAAGAACAGCTATGCCGTGATCAGTGCCGTCCGCACCAATGTGCCGAATGCACGATAACAAACACAGTGTTTCCCTAGACAATCACCGCGAGGGCAGCCGAAAGGCTGCCTTTTGCTTTTATCTTTTCACGTGCTCTGATTCGACAAATTTTCTATAATTTGATTTGAAAATTGATTGTTTGGCAATGCAAAACTTTTCTTTTTTCGAAAGTGGTGAAAAAGGCTTTACAAGTGCCCGAAAATGTGATATACTAATGAAGTCGTCAATCGAGGTGTGGCTCAGTTTGGTAGAGCACTACGTTCGGGACGTAGGGGCCGCAAGTTCGAATCTTGTCACCTCGACCAATTGCAGAAGGCTGAATTACGAAAAAAGCTCGTAATTCAGCCTTTTTTCGTTACCTGGGGTGTTTTGCGAAAAACAGGTTTTTTCCCAAAATGGCAAGTAAATACGGGCAAATGGCAAGTGGAAAACGGTCAGTTTGTGCCAGTTGTTGGAATTTTTAGAGCTAGCAGCGTTGTCCAATCAAGAAAGAAGGCGAATGGATTTGAACAAAAACACGAAAAGCGTACAGCCTATAGACCCCGTCATTACACTTCCAGCCTATCCGAATCAAAGGCAATACCGTGCAAAGTCACCAGACGCTCTTTGTGCGGTATTGCCTTAAAATAAAATAGGCAAAGGATTTGTCACTGCCAATCGCAACAAGTCCTTTGCTTTTTATTATTTCCGTTCCGACCGCCTGTGATTTCTGTACTCCTTAGGCGTCATTCCATAGAGTGCCTTAAATTTGCGGCAAAAATATCCCACATTTTCAAAGCCTGCTGTCTGAGCTATAACGAAAACGCTGTTTTCAGTTTCCGTAAGAAACTTGGCAGCACGCTTCAAACGATATTCCAGAGCATAATTAATGGGCGATGTATGCAGATAGCTTTTAAAAATATTCAGCACACTGCTTTTGCTTATAGAAACAGATCTTGCAATGTCTTCCAAGGTTATCCGACGATAATAGTTTTTGTGGATATGCTGCATCATTATCTGCAGCTGTGCTTGTGCCTGTGCGGAGGTTTTGTTTATGTTTTGAGTGTCGTTCCAACTTATGCTTTCGTAAATCTGCCCCCATAGCTTCATAATAAGTTCGGTTGTTTTCAGTTCGGATATGCTTTTCGATTCCTGTATGGCAAACACATTTCGTATTGTATCAAGCATCTCACATTGCTTTTCATCTGTCGGCGATATTATCAGGCATTCAACCGAGGACATAAGCACAGGCTTTATATATTTGCGGTATATCAAACTGTTTTCTGCGGCTATCAGAAGCGGAGAAAAGACCATATTGGGAATAATTGTACTTTCGCTGCTCTCAAACCGATGTATCACCTGTGTGTTGATGAAAATTGCTTCTCCTGTGTTAAGCACATATCTGCTGCTGCCCACAAAAAAATCTGCCGTCCCATTTTCTACAAGTACAAACTCAACCTCGGGGTGCCAGTGCCAGTCAATACAGTGCAGGTCAAAGAGCCATATATCCTCATAATAATATCGAAAGGGATATTCCTCACTGCCGTGACTTATGGTTTCACGAAGAGTTTCGTCAGTGATGATCTTTGCGTAGCCGTCGTTTAGGTTTTTCAAATTTATCCTCCATTTTTGCGATATAGTGTAATAAAAATGCGATATTGTACATTGAAATATGCCGTTTGTTATGATATGATACAATTATATCAAAAAGCGAAAGGAACGTCAAGATGAATTACAGAAAAACTCTTATTGCCTGTTATCTTGGATTTATTACACAAGCTATTACAGCAAATTTTGCACCGCTGCTATTTCTCACATTCCACAATGTTTACAATATCCCTCTCGGAAAAATTGCGCTCATATCATCCGTATTCTTTATCACTCAGCTTATTGTGGATATTCTCTGTGCAAAGTTTGCGGACAGAATAGGCTACCGCAGATGCGTTGTGGGTTCTCAGCTGTTTTCGGCAGCAGGACTTCTGGGACTTGCGTTTCTTCCTCAGATAATGCCCGACCCGTTTATGGGAATAATCATCAGCACAATTGTATATGCGGTGGGCAGCGGTCTTACGGAGGTGCTTGTCAGCCCTATCGTTGAATCCTGTCCCTTTGAGCATAAAGAGGCGGCAATGAGTTTGCTCCATTCCTTTTACTGTTGGGGCTCGGTAGGAGTTATCCTGCTTTCCACAGTATTTTTCTCGGTGTTCGGTATAGGCAATTGGAAATGGCTTGCTTGTATCTGGGCAATAATTCCGCTGTATAATATGTTTAATTTCATCACCTGTCCCATTGAACACCCTGCCGAGGACGGGCAAGGTATGAGTATCGGAAATCTTTTAAAAACCCCCGTGTTCATTATTTCCATACTGCTGATGATATGTGCGGGAGCGTCGGAGCTTTCAATGGCACAGTGGGCATCTGCATTTGCGGAATCTGCTTTGGATCTTTCAAAGGCTATGGGAGATATTGCCGGGCCTTGCCTGTTTGCGGTGACTATGGGAATAAGTCGCTCACTGTATGGAAAATACGGCGACAGGCTTGACCTAATAAAATTTATGATAGGCTCAGGCATGCTTTGCCTGATATGCTATCTTGTTGCTTCCCTGTCGGATATTCCCATGCTTGGGCTTGCAGGCTGTATAATATGCGGCTTTTCCGTTGGAATTATGTGGCCTGGAACCATAAGCATCTGTTCGGGGAAAATGCCCTCAGGCGGCACAGCAATGTTTGCCCTTCTTGCCATGGCAGGCGACCTTGGCGGTGCAATAGGTCCGGGTATCGTAGGAAACATTTCACAAAGTGCAGGAGATGATATTCGCAAGGGCGTGCTTGCAGGCTGTATTTTTCCACTTGTGCTTGTTATTCTGACTTTTGTGATTTCCAAAAATGTCAATAAAAACAGGCAGGAATGAAAGAGTATGACTATAAGGCAATACCGTACAAAGAGCGTCTGACGACTTTGCACGCCATGTGCTTGCAAAGTCCCGTCACATTTCACAAAAATGCTCGTGAATACAGCAAGTATTCACTCCGCTT
>UMBT01063093.1_pt1 | contig 17907 bp, 15 predicted proteins | sample 1964001 | NCBI WGS metagenome assembly UMBT01 (sample SAMEA4835945, study PRJEB28245) | human gut metagenome | biome: gut microbiome; material: fecal sample | place: Denmark | collected 2008
AACTGGTGGAAATCCTGAACGGTTTTCTGGAAAAACTGCCGGTAACGCAGCGGAGAGTATTCGTATGCAGATATTGGTATTTTGATTCGGTGGAAGACATTGCGAAGCGCTTTGGGTTTGGTCAGAGCAAAGTAAAAATGATGTTGTTTCGTACCAGAAAGAAGCTGAAGGAAATACTGGAAAAGGAGGGATATCAGGTATGAAATCAGAAAAATTACAGAATGCAATCGGGGAAATCAGGGATGATTATATTCTGGATGCACATGGGGAGCATGGGGAAAAGAAGGGGAAGAAACGATATCCGCAGGTGGCAGCAGTATTGTTACTTTTATTGCTGGCGGCAGGGGTTCTCTGGGGACAGAATCTGTTTCCCCAAAAAACAGTGACAGAAATGCAGAAAAAACAGCAGACCAGTCCGGAGAAAATCACGGAAATCACAAAGATTGCGGAAAATCCGGAAACAAATGAGCCGGAGAAGGAAATAAAATGGGAAGAACAGCTTGAGGTAAATATCGTACAACGGCAGATGCAGGAAGAAAGCTGGACGGTGGCAGACTGGTCGGCAGATCATAATATGGTCATTATTCAGCCGCAGGTACCGGAAGATTTACAAAAAACAGAAGAAACAGACCGGGGAAAGGAGAAATATGTTGTATATCAATCCGGGGATGCGGGAAGAAAAATTATAATTACTGCAAAAACAGGGGACGGACAGGAAGCGGATGATTCGTATGAGAATATGAGTGCAACACAGATAAATGGAACAAATGTTTATTTTTTTCGCTATGATGACGAAACGGAAGAAATCATGTACGCCTGTTTTACGGATAAAGACATAAAATGTGAAGTGAAATTTCAGGCACTGACGGAAAGCGAAATCAGAAAGGTGATTGTATCTATGATAGAATAGGAGGGAAAATATGAGAAAATTTATCATTACAGTGTTGGCAGCAGGCATGGTATTAAGTATGTCGGGCTGCGGCAGCAGGGAAAATGTTTCAGGAACCGGGGAAAGCAGTGTGGCAGTACAGGAGGATAAGACCGGGGAGAATGATACGGAAGTACAGGAGGATAACACCGGAGAAAACAGTGATGATATGTGGACATTTCAGGCTGTGGTTAAGAAGATAGAGGATACGACAGTTCTTATTGAGCCGGTGAAAGGGGCATTAAATTCTTCTGACAGTATCCGCATTGGAAAAGAGGATTTGCCTGAGAGTGAGGACATTAAGACAGGCGACACCCTTGAAATCAGCTGTGATGGAATGGTTCTGGAAACATATCCGGCGATGCTTGCAAAGATTTATGAGGTTCGGCTGGTAAAGAGTACGGAGAAAATTTATGCAGAGGGAAGCGAGGGAAATTTCGGACTTCTGATTCCGGAAGGCTGGAGTTACGAGATTTTCGGGGAAGATAAATCAGAAGAAATATTTGGAAAATACGGAATTCATTTCTACCCGGAAGGAAGTGAAAAGGGATATATCGAAGTGTCTTTGCATGAGAATTTCGGAGTGTGCGGAACAGGACTCGTACAGCAGGAGATAAGCCTTGCAGGGGACAGGGCAGTGGCAGGATATTACGATGAAGCACAGCAAATCTGGGATTTTATCCGGTTTGAGGGAAAGAACGAAAAAATCGTGGCACAGCAGTATGAAGCGAAAGAATGGTTTGCAGAAAATAAAGATACCATTATGGACATTCTTGACAGCCTGGAGTATTACGCCCGGATTCAGTTCTAGCATAAATTACCGGAAGAAAACTCTTTTCTAAAATCCGGGTATGTGATAGAATGTCTGATGGATGGCAAAAGATTTACATTAGTTAGTTGCGAAGTAAAAGGAGAAAATTCCCAAGATGCGATACAGAGAGGAATGCAGAAATTAAGAGGCGGAACTGGCACAGGATATGTGTAGGAGGTGGGTTTTATGCAGAATTATTCAGGAGAAGAGAACTTACAGTATCATTTGCAAATCAGACCGGGGGATGTCGGAAAATATGTGATTCTGCCGGGAGATCCGAAGCGGTGTGAAAAGATAGCAAGGCATCTCGGACAGGCAGAGTTAGTTGCGGATAACCGTGAATTTGTTACTTATACCGGATATCTGGACGGTGAAAAAGTCAGTGTGACATCAACCGGAATCGGAGGTCCTTCTGCGGCGATTGCCATGGAAGAACTGGTAAGGTGCGGTGCCGATACATTTATCCGTGTCGGAACCTGTGGCGGCATTGACCTTGACGTAAAAGGCGGGGATATCGTAGTGGCGACGGGAGCAGTCCGGATGGAAGGTACCAGCAGGGAATATGCCCCGATTGAGTATCCGGCGGTTACGGATCTTGCAGTGACGAATGCACTGGCAGCGGCGGCAAAAGATTTGGGATATACCTGTCATATCGGTGTAGTACAGAGTAAAGATGCATTTTATGGACAGCATGAGCCGGAAAGAATGCCGGTCAGTTACGAATTACAAAACAAATGGGAAGCATGGAAACGTATGGGCTGTAAAGCATCCGAGATGGAATCGGCGGCACTGATGATTGTCGCTGGGCATTTGAGAGTGCGTTTCGGGGCAGATTTCCTTGTAATGGGAAATCAGGAAAGAAATGCACTCGGCATGGAGAATCCGATCGTACATGATACGGAAGCTGCGATTATGGTAGCAGTGGAAGCATTGCACAGACTGATAAAAGAGAACTGGAAATAATAAGGAATTTGACTTTAGTCAAATTCCTTATATTCTTTTACAAGTTTAATTACCATACCGGACAGTCCCATCCGATAATGGTGAAAAATACGTACAATCGTTGTTTTAATTGCATAGGGAAATTTGCAGATTTGTAAAAATCTGGTTTGTATGCTGAGGTACAGACCGATACCGATAATACAAAGCCTGGCGGGAAACTCAATGGTTTGACCTTTTTTGTGTAACATTGTATAATGGTATCAGGGCTGCAATGAATCGGAGTAAGTGCAATCCGTGGGTATCATTAAAATAAGAGGCAAAAATACAGAAAGGTGGATTTCACATGGGAAGAACAGAAAACGTACAGGTATTTCAGGATACGGAAATGCTTTGTAAGACAAATCAGATTTTAATAGAAAGTACAAAAAATTCAGTAAAAAACCAGAAAGTGATTCTGGAAGGGGATGATCTGCCGGAAATAGATAAGAACCGTTTTGAACAGGATGCAGATCTTATTGTTTCAAAGAAACGGACTTATGAGGCGGCATCTGCATATAAAGAATTAAAAACGGCAGTACATAATTTCGCATCGGCATCCAATCCGGGCGGTGGTGTGACCAGAGGGGCAAATGCACAGGAAGAATGTCTGTGCCGCTGTTCCAACCTGTATTTCTGCCTGAATGGGCCGGATATGTGGAATGCATTTTATATGCCGCACCGTCAGGCACATAACCCGATACATAACGATGATATTATCTTCACTCCGGGGATAAAAGTATTTAAAACTGACACATCCATGCCGGAGAAAATGCAGGAAAAGGACTGGTATGACGTAGATGTGATTACCTGTGCAGCACCAAATCTGAGAGAACAGCCGAGCAATGGCTATAATTCCGGAGATGGAGATAAGAAGGCTATGATAAGCGGGCAGGAATTGCGGAAACTGCATGAGAAAAGACTGGAAAGAATACTGGACGTGGCAGTGATGAACGGAGAAGAAGCCGTGATTCTCGGAGCATTTGGGTGCGGAGCATTCCGAAACCAGCCGGAAATAGTTGCAGAAGCTGCTGCAAATGTCATTCAGAACTACCGGAAAGCATTCCGTGTGATAGAATTTGCGGTGTACTGTGGACCAAAGGAAGACAGGAATTATCAGGTTTTTAAGGAAATGATTGTTTAGGAAAGGAAGTAACGGTGGATAAGTTTAAGTTTACAAGACCGCAGGCTGTGGCAGCTATTCTGGCAGCGGTTGTGGTAATCGGAGGAGCTGCATGGTATGCCAATGCAAAGTCGGCGGATGGCAGTGACGCGAAAGGGAAAACAGAGGCGGTAAATGTCGCGATGAAGGAAACCGGTGAGACAGAGGAAAGCACAACGGAACCGGAGACACAGACGGAGACAGTCGTGGAAACACAGCCAGAGACGGAACAGGAAACAGTACCAGAGATACAGACAGAACCGGAAAGTGAGCCGGAAAGTGTGGCAGAGATACAGACGGAGCCGGAAACCGAATCGGAAACAGAACTGGAAACAGAACCACAGACAGAAGCCATTGAAAGAGTGACGAGACCGGCCAATTCGATGGGTACGGTTATCTGTCTCGATCCGGGGCATCAGAGCAGGGGAAATAATGAAAAAGAACCCAATGGACCGGGTTCTTCTACCATGAAGACAAAAGTGGCAGGTGGAACAAGCGGGACATACAGCGGAGTTGCGGAATATGAACTGACGCTTGCGATTGGTCTGCAGCTGCGGGATGAATTGCAAAACAGAGGTTATACGGTGGTCATGACGAGAGAGAGTAATGAGGTCAACCTTTCCAACAAGGAGAGGGCGGACATTGCCACAGAAGCGGGGGCTGACCTGACGATTCGGATTCATGCGGATGGGGTGGATAATTCTTCCGTATCCGGTGCATCCGTACTGTCACCGACTACGTCAAATCCATATATTGCAGACCTTGCGGGTGCGTCCTGGCAGTTATCGGAGTGTATTCTGAATGCATACTGTGAGGCAACCGGAATGAAAAACAGAGGTGTGACAGGAAATGATACCATGACCGGAATTAACTGGAGTACCAATCCGGTGGCACTGATTGAACTTGGATTTATGACCAATGCAACTGACGATGCCAATATGCAGGATGCAACCTATCAGGAGCGGATGGTTTATGGGATTGCAAACGGAGTAGATCTCTATCTGCAGAAATAAAATGGAGATGAAATTATGTTACACAATTTATTTTTTATGGAGCAGCATTTCTTATTATGGCTGCAGGACAGTGTCAGAAATCCGATGCTCACAAAGATATTTGTATTTATTACCAGTCTGGGAAATGGAGGCGCATTCTGGATATTGCTCTCCCTGGGGCTGATGATACCCAAAAAGACGAGGAAGGCAGGCACTTTGTCCCTGCTTTCCCTGGCATGCTGTGCCATTGTCACAAATGTATGCCTGAAAAATCTGGTTGCAAGGACAAGACCTTACGATGTGATAGAGGGACTGACTTCTCTGGTAGGAATCCAGAAAGATTTTTCCTTTCCGTCCGGACATACGGCAGCTTCCTTTGCATCTACGGTTGTGCTGTTTCGGACATTACCGAAAAAATATGGCATACCGCTTCTTATTCTGGCATTCCTCATCGGATTTTCCAGAATGTATGTGGGAGTCCATTACCCGTCCGACGTGCTTGGCGGGCTGTTAGTCGGCAGTCTGACCGGTCTTGTGGTGTACTGGGCAGGAACAAGGAGAGCAAAGGGTTAGGAAAATAACGAGGAAGCGAAGGAGACAGAAGAATGGATTTACTGCACATAGGATTGTATACAGGGACATTTCTGGAATTAATTATCACCAATTATATTCTGCTTATTATATTCCGGTGTACTCTGACAGAGAGATACCGGACGATTATTACTTTGTCCATATTAACCGCTTTAAATGCGGTTCAGTTATATATACAGCAGTTTGCAAAGTCGCCTGCACAGATGTATCTGCTGTATACTGCATTAATGTTTGGAATTGCGGTGTTCTTATTTCATGGAAAGTGGCAGAACAGGGTCATGGCAGTTGTATTGTATACAATAACATCATTCATGGCGGAGATTGTAGGACTGCAGATTCTGCTCGGCATGGGATATGGATTTGAAAAAGTGGCAGGACCTGTTTCAAAAGAAAGTTTCTTTATACACACCATAGGAGTCCTGGCAAGTCTGTGTCTGGCAGTTATCATTGTAAATGCACAGAAGTCGCTGAAATATATTATGAAAGCAGGAAATCTGCTGCCAATACTGTTGATCTTCGGATTGCAATTTGCTGTGGCATTTCTTTACAGTGGAGTGTCCATGTCATATGAGCTGAGTACAGGATATCTGGTCTGGGTATATCTGCTTGTCACTATATTTGAGGATTTTTATACCCTGCAGTCCATGCAGGAGCTTGAGAACCGACAGATTCTGGAAGAACAGGTGGATCTGATGCAAAAACGGGATAAAGATGTGACTGACTATTATCAGAATGTGACAGCACGTCTGAGAAATGTATCGGAATTAAAAGAAGAGTACGAGGCAAAACTGAAGAGAATCTATGCGGAAATCGGGGTGGAATATGAAGCAGAAAAGACGGATGAGGGAGAAAAACAGGAATTTCATACGAAAACGATCGTAGATAATATAATAAGCAAACGATCGGAAAAATACAGGGAATCCGGCATTGAATATGAACTGCAGGTAGAGGTTCCGGCAGGATTTAAGATTGATATTATGGAATTATCCAGCCTGATGAATAATCTGCTGGACAATGCAGAAGAAGCATTGATAAAGTACAGACAGGAATCAGGGGAAAAAGGATTTATCCGGATGAAGTCTTACATACAGGGGGACGAATTTGCGATAGAAACGGAGAACAGCAAAAGTGAAAACAGCCGTATGCATATGCAGGATGAACGCTATCTGTCCACCAAAGAGGAAAAGGGGCATGGATACGGCTTGCAGATTATCCGTAACATTGCACAAAAGTATGAAGGAAGCATGGAGCTGGAAGATAAGGGAAAAAGTTTTTGGAATAAGGTTATTATGAAACTGAAATAGGAACAGGCCTGACAAACTGAGGAATATTAAAATCTCAGATTTGTCAGGCTTTATTTATATTTGATTCTGTCGCTGAACTGTGATACTATAGAGATAATAGAAAATTGAGATAAAAACAGGAGGTTATCAGATTATGCAGGCAGTTACGCGAGAACAGATTGAAGCAATGGCACCGAATCAGGCTGCGGTATCAAATGCAGGGAAGATATCACAAAAGGGTGGATTTGTGAAGCTTGCTCATTCAAAGGATGATACATTTTATATGGGGGAATGTAAGGGAAGCGGTGCAAAGAACTATTTGACATCGGTGGATTTTATTGATCCGGAAGCACCGGTATGCCGCTGTTCCTGCCCGAGCAGACAGTTTCCATGTAAGCATGGTCTGGCACTCATGTTTGAAATTCTGGAGAAGAAAGAGTTTGAAGAGTGTGAGATTCCGGAAGATATTCTGAAGAAACGGGAAAAGAAGAAGAGCAGTGAGCAGAGCGGTGCGAAAGAAGAGGGAGTAAAGAAACCTGCTGCCAAACCGTCCAAAGCAGCAAAGTCAGCAAAACTCAAGAAGATGAAAAAACAGTTGGAGGGTCTTGAACTGTTGGATCAGATGATTACGGAGCTGTTGAAGGCGGGACTTGGAACGATGGGAAGTGCCGGAATGAAGTCCTATGAACAGTTTGCAAAACAGCTTGGGAATTATTATCTTCCGGGACCGCAGAAGCTGCTGAACAGATTAATTCTGGAAATCACGGCATTTCAGAAAGATAGAAAAGAAGAACATTATGAAATGGCAGTCCGGCTGCTTGAAAAGTTATGGACGCTGAAGAAGAAATCAAAGGAATATCTGGAGAAAAAGACCGAGGACGGAAATGCCGATGCCGAAGACACGGAGTTATACGAGGAACTTGGCGGTATTTGGAAGATGGAAGAATTAGAAGCGATCGGAAGAAAGCGGGAAGAAGCCGATTTCCTTCAGCTCGCTTTCTGGGTGGAATATGATGCGGCGGCAAAAGAATATGTGGATAAGGGCTGTTATGTGGACCTTGCCACCGGGGAGATCTTTTTAAGCAGCAATTACCGTCCGTTAAAGGCCTTAAAATACATAAAAGAAGAAGATTCCGTTTTTCACGTTATCCATACGGGATCGGCGGTTGTATATCCGGGACATGGAAATCCGCGCATCCGCTGGAATGGTGCGGTAACAAGACAGACCGAAGTGCAGGATTATAAGAAAGTATGCAGCTTTGCGGGAAAATCCATCCGGGAAGAGGCAAAGAAGGCGAAAAACTGTCTGAAAAATATTCTTGCAACGGATCTCTATATCAGTATTATTTCCTATAATTATATCGGAAAATGTGAGAATGTCTATGGAATGTGTGACGAAGAGGGAGACAGTATTTTTTTTGGAAATGCACCCGGAATGGAAGATACACTTGCAAGACTGGATCAGCTTCCGGATAAGAAATGGTTAAAAGGTAAAAATCTGCTGGGAGCATTTTTCTACGATGAGCAGGAACAGAGAATGAAGATACAGCCACTGAGTATTCTGACAGATACCGGTGTGGTCAGATTATTATATTAGGAGGCCGGAAATGAACATAACACCATTATATAATTTAAGACTCAGATTAAAAAATGCAATGATACAGGGAACGAATCTGTTATCCGAAGATTTCAGACTGAAACGTGCAATAGAGGAATTCAGTCCCCTGATGAAGGCAGCTCCGGTATTTGCAAAAATCGGGGAACTCAGTAACAGACTGCTTGATCCGGAGGAAAATCAGAAAGAGAAAATGCTGTTAGATGCCATTACACTGCTGGATGCCGTACTTTGTACACAGGCGGCAACCGGAATCAATGAACCTGCATCGCAGGAAGGCAGCAGAACATTAGCAGAGGACGGATATGACATGGCATGCAATACAGAGAGTATTGTCAGCAGCCAGCCATATTCCAGGGTAAAGCCGTTGATAGAGGCACTGACAACCTCAGGCGGGGGACATTATGCCTATGTCATGGAAATGCATGAGAATTATCCTGAAGTATTTGAAGATTACAGGGTACAGGCGGCACTGGTACAGGCATTGGGAGCAGGATATGCAGAACTGGCAGAACAGGTGGAAAGCTGGTTAAAAGAAGCCGGTAGGCCGGTTGTACCATTGTTAAAGCAGGGATTTGATCCGGCGGGCAAAAAAGAAATGGTGCGCAGAGTCCGGATTATCGATGAATTATCGCAGGGAGAGGAGAATGAATTTTATAAAGTCATGATTCCGTCTGCGGTCAAAGAAGTGCGTCAGGCATTGATATATGCCCTGCGTCATTCCAGGGAAAATGAAGAGTTACTGATACAGATGACAAAGACAGAGAGTGGAAATGCAAAGAAAATGGCATTTTATACGCTGGCAGGATACAATAGTGAGCAGGTACGGGAATTGTTTGATAAAATGTACCAGAAAAAGCCGCTGGATGTACTGGGATATCTGTATCTGTCGGAAGCGGACTGGGCATCTGCATGGCTTGCAAAAAGGCTGGAAGAGAAACTTCTGGAGTGGGAAGAACGGTTTGAAAGCACCGGTATTGCCACATTGGAAGAGAAGGAAGAAGCATGGTGGTTAAGTGCTTTAAAGGCCTGTGTTGGAAAAGGCGGAAAAGATATGGCTGCTTTTTTCCGTCATGCGGATGAGATGATGAAAAAGAGGAAGCTTTCAATTGTGTGGACAAGAGAGAGAAAAAGATTTGAACAGGCTGGAGAAATATTCTGGGATTCAATGGAGAGGGGAAAGGCATTTGGAAATGAACTGGCATATACCCTGATGCGTTGTTTAAAGGCAGGACAGGATAAGGAACTATGTGAAACTGCCCTGGCACTGTATGATACGGCAGAGTCCATAAATCAGAAAAATTTCTATCTTGCCCCGGCTTTGCTTGCCAGACTGTATGGAACAGAGGATTGTACGGAATGGATTCGCACACAGTTTGCTGCAAAGAAGAATTCTGATCAGAGCATCTATGTGGGCGAAGCACTGACCGGTATTTGTTATGATGGAAAGGACTGGATCATGAAAACGGATTTCTATCCGGCACTTCAGATTCAGTGTGTACAGAAGAGAGTTATTTTAAACAGTGGAATAGAAGAGGGACTTACAGAACTTCTGATATCCTATCAAACGGAAGATACGGATAAAATACTGATACAGATGGCAAAACAGGGAAGTAAGACATTCAGGGAAAAGATAACGCCGTATTTTTATAAACGTGCATTAGCATCCAAATCAGTACCGCTGAAGCTGATGGAGGCACTGCAGTCCTGTGGATGCCCGTATTGCGAGAATCTTCTGATACATTGTGTTAGTATACAGCCGGTGCATTACTGGACTCTTACTTATTATATAGAATGTCTGCCGGGAACGGAAGAAGCAAGGGAAGGAGAGTTAAGGAGGATGCTGGAACTGGCAGAGAAACGAAAGCTGGAAATTAAGAACTGGACAGGTAATTTTGAAGAACTTTATAATATGCTGTCAGCAAAAATCAGAGAGCATAAATTTGTAAAATAAACAGGAAAGGGCAAAGGAAATGAAGAAAGAGATATTAAGACAGCCGGCAGAGCAGCTGTTTCAGAAAGAACTGGATGCATTAATGGAGCATGAAACAGATCCCATACCGGAGGGATGGAAGATGTCCCCACGTTCCGTAAGAACTTATATCTGTGGGGGCAAAGCAGGGGATATGGTTATTACCCCGAAATATATCGGACATGAGAGACTGGTTGAAATCGCCATAGCAACACTGGTTACGGACAGGGCATTACTTCTGATCGGTGAGCCGGGTACGGCAAAGAGCTGGCTGTCAGAGCATCTGACGGCTGCCATTAACGGAGATTCTTCCCAGGTTATCCAGGGAACAGCCGGAACGACAGAGGAACAGCTGCGTTATTCCTGGAATTATGCTATGCTGCTGGCACAGGGCCCATCCGAGAAGGCTATGTTAAAGAGTCCGGTGTTCCGTGCGATGGAAACAGGGACGATTGCAAGGGTGGAAGAGATCTCAAGACTGGCATCCGAGGTACAGGATGCACTGATTTCCATATTATCTGAGAAAAGAATTTCAGTGCCGGAACTGAATCTTGAGATACCGGCGAAGAAAGGATTTTCCATTATTGCAACGGCAAATACAAGGGACAAAGGAGTAAATGAGATGTCGGCGGCTTTGAAGAGACGTTTTAACATCGTCGTACTTCCGTCACCGAAGGATCTGGAAACTGAGATTGAGATTGTAAAGACGAGAGTAGAGCAGTTATCGGGCGGCATGGATCTGAATGCCAAACTTCCGGATAAAAATGTAATAGAACAGGTATGTACGATTTTCCGGGAATTACGGAATGGCGAAACACTGGATAAGAGTCAGAAAGTCAAAGGAACTTCTGGAGTTCTCTCAACGGCAGAGGCGATCTCTCTGCTCTGTGCAGGCATGGCCTTGGCAGGAAGTTTTGGAAACGGACAGATACAGGAAGAGGATCTGGCAGCAGGACTCTGTGGAGCTGTCATAAAAGAAGATGAAAAAGATCTGGTTGCATGGAAAGAATATCTGGAAAATGTCATGAAAAAGCGTGGCTCGAAGTGGAGCGGTCTGTATCAGGCATGTAAGGAACTTTTATAGAAAAACGTGGAGGGAAAAAATGAGAAATCCCTATATATTTGGAATCCGGCATCTGTCTCCGGCAGGTGCATGGCATCTCAGGCAGTTTCTGGATGAAAAAAAGCCAAAGATTGTACTGGTGGAAGGCCCGGAGGATTTTAATGATCAGATTCCGTATCTGACACATCCGGAGACCAGATTCCCGGTTGCGGTTCTGGCATATACGGACGCGACACCGGTGCAGACGATACTCTATCCGCTGGCAGAATATTCTCCGGAATATCAGGCTGTTTTGTGGTGTAAGGAAAATCACTGTGAATGCAGGTTTATTGATCTGCCTTCCAGTGTATTTCTGGCATTGCAGAAGCAGGAGGCAGGTCATATCAGGCAGGAGGAAAACGAAGAGAGTATATACCGGAAACTGGATCAGCAGACAGGGGAAGACGGGCATGAGATGTTCTGGGAAAGAGTGATTGAACATACCGGAGATACGGATGCCTATTACAAAGGCGTACATATGTTTGGGAAAGAACTCCGGACAATGACACAGGGAAAAGAAAGTGACTGGCCGGAGATTCTGGTCCGGGAAGCATATATGGCACGGAATATAGAGAAAGCCTGTGAGCAGGTTTCACCCGAAGAAATCGTAGTTGTTACCGGTTCTTATCATGTGGAAGGGTTAAAGTCTGCACAGGCGATGACACAGAACGAGTGGGACATCCTTCCGAAGGTGGAAACCAAGCATACACTTATGCCGTATTCGGATTACAGGCTGTCTTCCAGATCAGGATATGGTGCGGGAAATAAAGCACCGGCATATTACCGGCTGATTTGGGAAGGATTCCGCTGTGGAAATGAGCAGTTTGCCGGGCAGCATTATCTGGCTGGAATTGCAGGAATGATGAGGGAAGCAGGAACACCCGCTTCATCTGCACAGGTAATCGAAGCGGTCAGACTGGCAGATGCACTGGCAAAAATGCGGGGAAGCAGAATTCCTGTACTTCGGGATCTGAGGGATGCCGCAGTGACCTGTCTTGGTGAGGGCAGATTTTCAGAGATTAATCTTGCCGTTGCAGACATTGAAATAGGCAGAAATATTGGAAATCTTCCCGAGGGAGTCAGCAGGACAAGTATACAGGAAGATTTCTACCGTCAGTTAAAAGAATGGAAACTGGAAAAGTATAAGAAAATAACGGCAGAACAGTTACGGCTTGATTTGAGGGAAAACAGAAAAGTGTCCTCGGAAAAATCGGCATTTCTCGATCTGAACCGCTCTTTTTTCCTGCACAGGCTGCGGGTACTTGGAATATCCTTTGCCGTTTTACAGGAGACGAATCAGGAGAATGCCACATGGGCGGAAAACTGGCAGATTCAGTGGACGCCTGAGACCGAGATTGCACTGGTGGAAAATGCATTAAAGGGAGATACCGTGATACAGGCGTTTTCCTTTGTCTTAAAAGAACGGATGGAAGCGGCGGAAGATATCAGCGGGATAGCGGCAGTTATTGAAGATGCGTTCCAGTGTGGAATGGAGGAGACTTTGCAATATGCCGTCCGGGCATTACAGGCGCTTGCCGTGGAAGCCGCTGGTGTGTATGAGATCGCAAAAACGATCGATCACCTGTCCACGGTCATGCAGTATGGTGATATCCGGAATATAGATACCGAAGTTTTAAAACCGGTGACAGAGCAGCTCTTTTATCGTGCCTGTCTGCTCCTGGTGCAGGCATGTATCTGTGATGATGAGGCAGCAGGAAAGATTGCACAGGCGATGGAGTGGCTGAATACGGCAGCAGGAATTCATGATTTTCTAAATCAGGAAAGCTGGGTGGATACTCTGCAAAAAATTGTCGGCAGGGATGATCTGAATCCGCAGTTATCCGGTTTTGGAGAGGCGGTGCTGCTGGAACGGGGACGAATCAGTGAAGAGGAACTGAGGCTGCAGATGAAACGGAGATTGTCCGCAGGAACTCCGGCAGAAGCCGGTGCAGGCTGGTTTGAAGGTCTGGCAAAGAAGAACCGTTATGCATTGATTGCGAGGTTATCTGTCTGGGAGATGCTGGACGGCTATCTGGAGAGTCTGGATCCGGAAGAATTTAAACGTGCATTGGTATTTTTGCGGCGTGCATTTGCAGATTTTTCATCCGGAGAAAAGGACGGGATTGCGGAAAATCTTGGAGAAATCTGGGGATTAAACGGTCAGCAGGTCAGCGAGATGGTCAATGCCGGACTGAAGGATACCGAACAGGAACTTGTAGAAAGTCTGGAAGACTTTGATTTTGATTTTTAGGAAGGAGAAATTATGGACAGTCAGGAACATATAAAGCGCTGGCGGCTTATTCTTGGAAAAGAGAGCCAGGAACGTTTTGACGCAATGGGCGGAGGAAGTTTAAGTGAAGAAGATGCACTGATGGATCAGGCACTGGCTGCCATCTATAACCGGAAGGAGGACGGCGGGTTCGGATCCGGAAACGGTGCGGGAAACGGACCGTCCAATCCGCAGATTAGCAGATGGCTGGGCGATATCCGTTCCCTGTTTGACAAAGATCTGGTAAAGATTATCCAGGGAGATGCCATGCACAGATGCGGACTGAGCCAGCTGATGTTTGAGCCGGAACTGTTGGAAAATCTGGAGCCGGATGTGAATCTGGCGGCAACTATTTTAATGTTAAAAGATCAGATTCCAAAGCGTTCCAAAGACAGTGTCAGAAAGTTTATCCGAAAAATCGTGGAAGAGATAAACCGGATGCTGGAACAGGATATCCGCAGGGAAGTCCGGGCGGCAGTGAATAAGAGAAGACATTCGCCTGTCCCTTCCGCAGCAGCACTGGATTACAGGACGACCATTGCAAGAAATCTGAAAAATTACAGTCGGGAATTGCAAACCTTAGTTCCGGAAAAATTTTATTTCTTTGACCGGACGAGTACGACCGCAGCCAATAAGTGGAATATCATTCTCGATATTGACCAGAGCGGTTCAATGGGGGAATCCGTCATATATTCTTCCATTATCAGCTGCATCCTTGCATCCATGAACAGCGTGAAAACAAGGGTTGTGGCATTTGATATGAATGTTGTGGATCTTACCGAAAAATGTGAAGATCCGGTCGATCTGCTGTTCGGCTTCCAGTTGGGCGGCGGTACGGATATCAATCGTTCCGTGGCATATTGTGAGCAGTTTATCGAAAATCCCTCCAAAACCCTGTTTTTCCTTATTTCCGATCTGGAAGAGGGCGGAAACCGGGCAGGACTGCTCAGGAGACTAGAGGAAATGAAACAATCGGGAGTCACTGTGATTGTGCTGCTTGCACTTGCGGATGGTGGAAAACCTTACTATGATACCACCATGGCATCAAGAATTGCATCGCTTGGGATTCCATGCTTTGCATGCAGTCCACAAAAATTCCCGGAAGTACTGGGAAATGCAATGAGATAACGGATATGACTTTGGGAAAGGAGAATGATTGTGAAACAGCGTATTCTGGCATATCACAGGTATATGGAGGAACAGATTGAAAAACTGGAGCATGGTGATAGTGTGTGTGATGTGGAAAGGTTAAAGCAGGAACATCTTACACAGATCGGATTTTTTCAGCATGAGCGGCTGATTCATCTGATCGTGACGGTGCTGTTTGCACTGCTGGAAGCATTGTCCGTTATGATTGTGCTGATATCAGGGGAAGTTTTTTCTGTACTGCTCCCGTTTGCGGTGCTGGTACTTCTGCTCCCGTATATCCGGCATTATTACATACTGGAAAATGAAGTACAGTATATGTACCGGCAGTATGACCGGCTAAACAGATGCCATGCCGGTGGAAGCACAGCAGAAAAGGAGCAGTTTTTTGGTGAAAAATAATGATTTTTCTGTCACTTTATGATATACTTATTGTAATACACTTTTAAGAAAAAGGAGATTGTTATGGGGAAGATGAGAGAACATAAACTGTTCTGTTTATCGGCGGTTGTCCTTTTATTTGCCGTGGTTGTTGTGTTTTATACGGCAATAATGGGAAAGTATCGGAAAACGACATTTATGAATTCTTATTCAGTAAAGACATTTGATGAGTGAGTATTGGAAAGAGAAGATGGGACGGTTGAAACGATACAGGCATTTCCGTATAAAACAGATGTGTCAAAGGGAGATGTATATACACTGACAACCGTATTGCCGGATGATATCACGGATGAGTCAGGAATTATGATTTCTATCAATTACAGTGGAACGGAAGTCTATGTGGATGGAGAGAAAATAGACGAATACGGAATGAAACAGCCGCTTCCGTTTGGAAGAATGATAGGAAATATCCGTTATCTATCATAATCTGTGGCGTCTGGTCATCAGTGCCATTATTTTTACCCTGGCATTGATCTGTCTTGGTTTCTTTTTTTTCCATGAGCGGAAGAAAGAGGTGGAATATAATACGGCATTTTATCATCTTGGGGCATTTCTTGTATACATCGTCCTATGGCTTATCTGCAGCTCTGATATTCCGCAGTTCTTTATCAATGCGAATGAGACCGTCAGTCTGGTATCATTTCTGTCCCTGTCCATCATGGGAATCCATTTCGCTGCATACACCAGAATTATCTTACAGGAAGGAGAAAAGTGGTTCCGCTTCCTGAGTTATATCGGATGGATTGATCCGCTGATTATTCTGACTGGTTTCGTGGCAAATCTCTGGGATCCGGCAGAAGTGCTAATTCTGAATCATCTGTATATCGGCATGGTGGCGGTTTCCGCATTTGTTTTTGTAATTAAGAAGAAAGAAAAAGAACTGGTAGAACATCTGTTCATCACGGGCGTACTTACCATCATTGTGGCTACGGCAATCAGCCTGGTAGCATATTATTACAATCCTTCTGACGGAATTGATGCCATATTTCTCGGTGTTGGTGTGACGGTGTTTGCCGTGCTGCTCTTTCTGATGATTTTATGCAAAGAAGTAAAATTTATCGAAGAACGGAGAATGATGGATATCTACCGCGAACTGGCATTCAAAGATAATCTGACCGGACTTGGAAACCGGGCGGCATATGATAGGAAGATGGAAGAAATCCGTGACAATGGAAATGAAGATATGCTGGTACAGCTTCTGATACTGGATGTCAATGGACTGAAGCATATCAATGATAATCTGGGGCATTATACGGGCGATAAAATTATTCTGGGAGCGGCACAATGTATTCGGGATGCATTCGGAACAAATGGCAAGTGCTACAGAATCGGCAGGGACGAATATGCTGTTATCTATCTGGCTCAGCCGGGACAGATGGAGAAGGATATTGCAAAATTAGAAGAAGTCATGGCAGAATATAACGAGGGAAGAGCGGAAGAACTCCGGCTGTCGCTTGCATACGGTTACGAGGAGCAGATGTGGAGCGGGGAAGAGTATTTCCTTCGTAAAATGATACGGTTTGCCGATGAGAAGATGTATGAGGATAAAAGAAGAAAACATGGATGCAGAGAGGATGATAATTAATGCGTAAGGCAGTATGGGTAATACCTGCAGTGGCAGGCGGATTTTATATGACGGTACGTTATTTTTTCCGGTTCGCACTGGACAGAAATGTAAAACAGCAGTTTGCACCATTGGGGGACAGTACGGAGTATGAAGAAAGAATACGGAAGGGAAAATGCTGGCTCAGGGAACATGAAACGGAAATGGTGGAATGTCAGAGCTTTGACGGATACAGGTTAAAGGGACACTATTATGAATTTCCAGAGGCGGAAAATAAGAATTTTGGAAAAGCAGATTCCTTCATATCGCCGGAATGTGCAGAAAAAAATTATAAGGCATGCCCTGCGGACAAACAGCTGGTACTGATTGACGGAGCAGAACATGCCATGAGTTTTCTGGTAAATAAGGAACAGTACATCCTGGCACTGAACCAGTTCTTTAAATTTTCTTAATCAGGTATTCCATTCTATCATCTTTTAAGAATACAGGGATGGTATCAATCGGAGTTTCAACGGTAATATGGGAACCGCCTTCAAAAACTTCACCAGTATGGGCCAAAGTCCAGTTGTGGCCGGCAGGAAGATAAACTTCACGCGACTGTGCGTGTTCCCGGCATACCGGGCATACCAGAAGGTCTGGACCGAACATATATTCATCGTAGATATTCCAGCACAGGGAATCCTCCGGAAATTCATAAAAGAGTGCACGCATGACAGGAGTACCTTTTTCATGAGCTTCTTTCATAAATGTACGGATGTCATCACGCATCAGTTCACGGATACGGATGAATTTTACCATGATTTCATAGGCTTCTTCCCCATAGCTCCATACTTCGTTTGCAGCTCCCGTCCATTCACGGACTTCCCCGGATTTGCTGATAATCTGTGTTCCCGGCAGACGCAGTCCGTGGAGTCGCATAACCGGGGAAAATGTACCGAACGCAAACCAGCGCAGAAGCAGTTCCTTAAAGTCATCGCTTTCGACATTTCCACCGTGGAAACCGCCGATATCGGTTGTCCACCACGGGATTCCGCATAATCCCATATGCAGGCC
>UMBT01072695.1_pt1 | contig 17530 bp, 13 predicted proteins | sample 1964001 | NCBI WGS metagenome assembly UMBT01 (sample SAMEA4835945, study PRJEB28245) | human gut metagenome | biome: gut microbiome; material: fecal sample | place: Denmark | collected 2008
ATATTGAAAATAACATTGATATGATGTATAATGCAGTTACTATAAAAAGTGAGTATAAAAATATAGTGACGGAGGTGCCTATGAAGATAAATTCAGAAGCCAGATTTACTACATTTGAGGCAGTCAGCATGATTGTTGGAAACAGTATCGGAACGGGAATAATTGCAGTTCCGTATCTTGCGACAAAGAATAGCATGCTTGATGTTGTGTGGATGGTGGTAATCGCATATTGTATCAATGTTATTCTTCATTTAATAATAGCGGAGCTTTCATACAATAATGGAGGTGTCCAGCTTGTAAAGAGCTTTGAAGGTGAACTTTTTCACGGAAAGATGAAAAAGGTATTCAGCTGGATTATATTTGCGGTATACGGGATTGCAATTATGATAGGCATAAGCGGCAATATTAACGGCGGTGCACAGATTTTTGTTAACTGGTTTGGTATTCCGTTTGCGGCTGCACAGGTTATATATTATGTAATTGCAGGAATAGTAGTTTTTATCGGAATGAAAGCAGTCGGAATAGCACAGAAGTATGCAGTAATTCTTCTTATGGGAATTGTTGCAGTTATGACTGTGGCTACATTTATGCATCCGCTTAATTCATTTTACACAGCTGATTTTCATTGGAATAATCTTCTGGCATTATACAGCATGGTTGTGTTTGCAACATCAGCCAATCAGGCAGTTATACAGGTCGTAAAGGGGCTTGATGGTGATGCAAAAAAGATTCGCAAATCTATTTTTATAGGATTTGCACTTTCATCTGTTTTTGTACTTGTTGTAACCATGTCTGTACTTATGGGAACAAAAGGAACACTTGACAAAGAACTTGCATATATGCAGCTTGGAGAAAGTATTGGCAGCTGGGCTATGATTCTTGCGGGAATATTTTCATTATTTGCACTTCTGACTACTTTCTGGTCTAATACACTGGCATTAAGAGATGTTGTGCATGAGCAGACAGGCATAGGCAACAGAGTGAGCTGGCTTGCAGCTACTATTCCGTGTATTTTATTTGCGATATTTGGTGTTAACAGTTTTATTATTTTGACGAGAATTATGAGCGGCGTTGTGGTACTTGTAAGTATCATGCTCGTTCTTACATATGGAAAGTCAAGAAAGAAAGCAGCAAGCAGCCCTATCTGCGGTGTAGTTGGAACAGTTCCGTTTCAGGTGCTTATGGTTGTATCAACTGTTATTTCAGCAATAGGTGCTTTGATTCCGTTAAGTTAAGGAGGAATGAGATATGTTTTGCGGTGATGGATTCAGACAGAAAGACGAGGAGACTTTTTTGCTGGAAATTCCTGAAAACAGGGATTATAAGATATTGCAGCTTACAGATTTGCATCTCGGATTTGGAATATTTTCGCATAAAAAAGACAAGATGGCACTTGATGCCGTAACAAAGATAATTAATAGAACTTCACCTGACCTTATTGTTTTTACGGGAGATACAATATTTCCGTTTTTACTAAAGGCGGGTACTATGAACAATAAAAAGCAGGCGGAGAGATTTATAAGGTTTATAGATAGATTTAAGATTCCTTATACACTTGTGTTTGGCAATCATGACTGTGAGATGGGTGCAAAATGTGGTCGTGAGCAGCTTGCAGATGTTTTTACAAAAGGAAAATATTGTATCTTTTCAAAAGGAAGAAAAGATATATTTGGCGTTGGCAATTTCTTTATAAATCTTACTGACAAACAGGAAAATGTGCTTATGCCGCTTGTTATGCTTGATTCCAATATGTATGGCGACGGCTGGTTTTTCAGTGGATTTGACTGTATACATGAGGACCAGACTGAGTGGTGCATGAACAGATTAAGCAAACTGAAAAAAATAAATCCGGATATAAAAGCGATGGCATTTTTCCATATGCCTGTGAGAGAATTTAAGGAAGCTTACGAGAAGATGAAGCTTGGAGATAAAAGAGTAGTCTATGAGCACGGAAGCATAGCCGAAAAAGATGAATATTTTGGTATATCATATAAAAAGGGTGACTTTTTTAAAAAGGCTGTGGAAAACGGCATCATAAAATGGATGTTTTGTGGACATGACCACCTTAATACACTGTCGTTGACATATAAAGGGATACGGCTGACATATGGAATGTCTATAGACTGTCTTGGCTATAATGGCATATCAAAAAAACTATATACAGCGTGGAGGAACACTTATTACAAGAAAAATTGACGGAAGAGTTGATATAAAGATGATTCCGCTTACAAGAACAGTTTCAACAAGAGTCAGAGGGGAAAGTAAAAATCAACAATATTAAAAATAATAAAGGAGCAGTCATGAAAAGCACATTAATAAAAGACACAACAAAATCAGAAAGAATCCAGCTTGTGAAGCAGTGGGAAGAGACAGAAGGATGCGAGAGCAGCGGGATTGATCTGCTTGAATTTTTCAGGGATTATATAGATGGAGTTAAAGAAATCGCGGAAGTTAATGCGGAGTTTAACGCAAGATATATATCTGAGATTCCTGATGAAGATTCAGGTATGAGTTGTGGAATGGGAATGAGAAGATGATATATGTAAGAGATTTATTAAAACTTGATACATTCAAAGACTTTGAGCTTGTAAGCGGTGAGAATGGTCTTGACAGAGGCGTTTCATGGCCAAATGTTGCACAGACTGTAAGTATAAGAGAATGGCTTGTCGGAGGAGATGTTATTCTTATGAGTGGCGTAGGCTTAAAGATAACAGATGAATTTCTTACGGATATAGTAATACAGGCGGCGGATGGAAGAGCAGCATGTATTATTATGCTTATTAATCCTGAGCATATAGCATCAATTCCACAGGCTGCGATAGACGAGGCTGTGAAAAGAGACCTTGCGGTTTTTGCGGCACCGTGGGAGACAAAGCTTTCAAGGGTTATAGGAAGTGTATCTATGCTTGTATCCAATGACAGGCTTGAAGAACGCATGCATAGTGAATTTCTTGACAGACTTTTATCAGGTGAGATAAATCATGACGATTCGGCATATCGCCAATCTATGGAAAAATATGGATTGCTTGGAAAAAAAGCCGTGGCAGTTATTGATTATAAATTTGATGAAAAATATCTACAGACAGAGAATCAGGCATATCATAATGACCGTGTTATGCGGAAAATGATAAGTCTTTTTGAGCGGTATTTTGGAAAGATTAACTATCTTAATCAATATAACCGGCAGGCTTTTATTATCTCCGCTGATAATACAGAAGAAAAAGATATTGTAAATACTATACGTACAATATATAACATATTTATAAAGGAAAATAAACATGTACATGTGCGTATAGGCATAGGTGAGATTGCACAGGGGTTAGAAGGATTAAAGAAAAGTTATGACCAGTCAAGAATTGCAAGAAAGACAATAAACAAAAGCGGAGTAATGTTTTATAAAGAACTTGGGATATATCAGCTTTTATTTTACATTGATGACACATCAAAAATAGATGATTATGTAAAAGAAATTCTTAATCCGCTTCTTATTTATGATAAGAAGAACAATCAGAATCTTATAGATACGCTGAGAGAATATTTAAAGTGCGGACAGAATGTTTCGCAGGCATCACAGAATCTTTATATACACAGAAATACTATGATAAAAAGAGTTGAAAAAATTGAAGAGCTGCTTGGCTGCTCTATAAAGAATGCTGAAGTTACCAATCAGCTTTATAATGCAGTAAAGATATATGATTTATTTCTAAAAAAATAGAGTCATAAAAACACAAATGATAAAGAAGATAATGACGGATGTGCATATTGTGCATTAAAAGAGGCAAAATATATGCAGTATGCACATTGAAAATTACTATATAAAATAGTATTATTCAGACATCAAGAGACAACGGAGTCCCTATAAAGGACACGTTGTCTCTTTTTTTACGCAGGCAACGAGCCAAAGTCCGTAATTGCACGGAAATTTGGCGACTGCAGCGATAGCCAGAGAGATTCGTTTTATCATAAAAAGTATTCAAGCCGGCAAGAACTTGATGATTTAACGGATTCAGATTAATTGAGGAGATGAATTAAAATGGAAAATGAAAAATCACCATTGACGGTAGGCATTAACCAGAAGATGTCGGTTGGCGAACTTTTATTATTCGCAGTACAGCATCTTATGGGTATAACATTTTTACTTGCAGTTCCGGGAATTATCGGTGCTGCGTGCGGACTTACATCTGCTGATATTGGATATATGGTTCAGTCATGTTTCATAACAGCAGGTCTTGTGACAATACTTCAGTCAATATTTATATTAAAACTTCCGGCAGTTCACGGACCAACGGCAGTATTTATGTCAGCAATACTTACAACAGGTGCTGCATATGGACTTGGAACAGCTTATGGCTCAATGTTAATTGCAGGCATAGTAGTTGCAGTATTATCAATACCTATTGGTAATATTGGTGTAATTGGTAAACTTACAAAAATACTTACATCACCACTTGTATTTGGTACATTAATGTTAATTATTGGTACACAGCTTGCAGAGATTGCAATACCGGGATGTTTCGGAACAGCAGGAACTGCTTATTATCCTTGGGTAAATCTTCTTTCAGCAGTTATAACAATTGTAGTTGCAGCAGGATTTATGCTTTTTGGAAAGAAAGGTCTTATGAAGAGAGGTGCTCTTTTATGGGCAATCATAGTAGGAACAATCTTTTATGCAATATTTGGACACATTGATTTCAGTTCAGTTGCACAGGCAAAACTTGTAGGACTTCCAAAGATTATGCCATATGGTTTTGGTGTGAATGTCGGTGTTGTAATACTTATGCTTCTTGCATATCTTCATTCAGTATCAGAGGCACTTGGAATGTACAGCCTCATCGCAGGCTGGGATGGACAGCAGGTTGATGAACACAGGGCAAACGGTGGTATATTCGGACTTGCAGTCGGCAATATTGTCGGTACACTTGTCGGTGGATGTCCGACAACAACATATCCTGAAAATGTAGGTATTATAAGAGCAACAGGCGTGGGCAGCCGTTTTGCAACACTTGTTATGGGCATAATAGCAATTTTACTTGGTTTCTTCCCTAAGCTTGGTATGCTTATCGCTGTAATACCATCACCTGTGTTAAATGGTGCAACAGTAATTCTTTTCGGTATGATTGCATTCAGTGGAGTACAGCATCTTAAAGATGTTGAGTGGGATGATATGAACGTAATTACAGCAGCAGTTCCTTATATAATTGCAATTGGATGTATGTTCCTTCCTGCAGATTTTACAGCAATGCTTCCATCGGCAGTTCAGAGTATTGTAACACAGCCAATGCTTGTCGGTATTATTTTACTTATAATATTAAATCTTTTAAATAATACACTTCTTCGTCCACTTTTTGAGAAGTCTGAACAATAATGAAGTAATAAAAAAGTTACTGCATAAATATAGAAAATAAAGGAGATTAACAATTATGAAAGCTTATTTTGATAATGTGAGAAAAGATGTTCCTGAGAATATTCATGATATATTTCTTGAAAAGGAGGGAACAGCAGTTATAACAATAGATATGCACGAAGGTCATCTTTCAACAGACCCTGATTGTCCATGCCCTTCTCCAAGAGGAAGACAGATTATAGAACCGCTTAACAAATTCATGGAAGAGGCAAGAGCACTTAACATTCCTATAATTCATGTGCGTTCAGTATTAAGAAAAGGCGGAGTTGATGAAAAACTTAATCCATCAGCATGGAGACTTGTATTTCCTATTACAGTCGGTGAAATTCCTAATATAGCAGAGCATGCAATTGAGGGTACAAAGTGGAATAAATTCTCTATAGATGTACATGACGAAGATTTGATTGTAAGTACAAAAAAGAGATTGAGTGCATTTTATCCTACTGATCTTGAAATGCTTTTAAGAAATATGGGAATAAAAAGAATTGTCCTCACAGGCTGTATGACAGACTGCTGTGTATTAAATACGGCATTTGATGGTGCAAACAGAGATTTCAGAATAGTAGTTCCAAGAGATCTTACAAGAGGTAGTGAACATCTTGAAGAAGCAGCTTTAAGAATCATATCGCTTCATCTTGGACTTGTTGTTGATTCAGCAGAACTTCTTGAAGACTGGAAGGACCAGACAAAATAAAAAGTTTATAAATATTAAGACAAAGGAGTCTGCATAAATATATGCAGGCTTTTTTTGTCATATAGGAGGACAAATTAGCCAGAATCCCTGGCAGAAATGGAGAGAATATGAAAAAAATTAATATTTTAATATTTATCATGCTTATATTTGCATTTATCCTGACCGGATGTTCAGGCAGCAAGACATCGGGGGTGACAGAGGGTGTAAAAGTAAATAAAGAAGATTTAAAAATTGGTTTTGTACATTATTCCGACCCAAGTGACCAGGGATACACATATACGCATGATAGTTCAACATGGAAAATGGCAGCAGCATTAGGGATAGACAAATCGCAGATTATAAATAAATATAATGTACCTGATACAGCGGAGGCTGCAACTGCATTTCGTGAGCTTGCTGAGGATGGATGTCAGATTATATTTTCAACGTCGCATGGACATGAAGATTACCTGTTAGAGGTTGCTTTCGAGTATCCGAATGTAGTTTTCTGTCATTTCAGCGGCGTTAAAGCTGCATCAAGCGGACTTTCAAATGTTCACAATTATTTTGGCGACATTGCACAGGTGCGTTATCTGTCAGGAGTAGTTGCAGGTCTTACTACAAAAACAAACAAAATCGGATATGTCTGTGCAATGGATTACACAGAAGTAAATAATGGACTTGATGCATATTATCTCGGAGCAAAAAGTGTTAATCCGGATATTGAAGTAAGTGCGACATATCTTAATAAATGGTATGCCCCTGCACTTGAAGGTCAGGCAACAAAATCGCTTATAGATTCAGGATGTGATGTTATAAGCCACCATGCAGATTCAACGGCTGGTGCCGTTACATGTCAGGAAAATGGTGCATTTTTCATACCATACAACAGTGATATGAGCAGTGCAGCACCGAATGCTGTTCTTACTTCTGTAAGATGGGATACATCATCTTATCTGATAATGGCGGTCCGGAATATACTTGACGGAACGCCGTCAAAGATTCCTGCTGACTATACAGGAACGCTTGAAAATGGAATGATTTATCTTGCAGATATAAATTATTCGCTGCTTGATTCTGATACGGCAGAAAAAGTAAAAAATGCAGTGGCGGATGCGGCAGCAGGCTTTGAAAACGGTACTAAACATGTATTTTGTGGTCCACTTTATAATCAAAGTGGAAAAGAGCTTGTAAAAGCAGGAGAAGTCTATATAGAACCCAAATCATCACCTACATTTGGAGAGGTTTTGCAGGGGATAGATATTAAAAAATAAAATTATTACTTTGCAAAGAAAGGCAGAATGGCTATGGAAGTTGTATTAGAGACAAAAAATTTATGCAAATCATTTGGAGCCGTAATGGTTAATGACAAAATAAATCTTACACTTCACAGAGGTGAAATAATGGCGGTTCTGGGTGAAAACGGTTCTGGAAAGACAACGCTTATAAATATGATTGGCGGAATATATTATCCTGACAGCGGTTCAATTTATTATGAAAATAAAAGAGTTGAAATACGTTCACCAAAAGATGCAGACAGGCTTGGAATTGGAGTTGTGCATCAGCATTTTAAGTTAGTTTCTTCTATGGATGCAGTAGAAAATATTGAGATTGCCCTTTCGGATAAAGAATATAAAAATAAAGCAGATATCCGTAAGAGAATAACTGATGTGGCAAAAAAGTATGGATTTACAGTAAATCCGGACAAAAAAATATGCGATATGTCAGTTTCCGAAAAACAGACAGTAGAAATAATAAAAGCAATAATAAAAGGTGCTAAGATTCTAATACTTGATGAGCCAACGGCAGTTCTTACACCACAAGAGAGCAGCAGCCTTTTTAATGTAATCCGCTCAATGAAAAAAGACGGCAAATCAATAATAATCATTACACATAAATTGCAGGAAGTTCTTGATATTTCTGATAATGTATACATTATGCGTAAAGGACGTTACATAGATACATTAAAGACAAGTGAAACAGACGAAAATGAGCTTGCCTGTAAAATGGTAGGAAAAACAGTCACATTGCAGATTGCACGTACATCTTACGAAAAGAAAAAAACAGTTCTTTCAGTGCACAACATAAGCTGTCTTTCTGATGATAAAACGGTTGGTCTTTCAGATGTTTCATTTGATTTAAAATCAGGAGAAATACTTGGAATTGCGGGAATATCAGGAAGCGGACAGAAAGAACTTTGTGAGTGTATAGACGGCATACGTGAAGTTACATCAGGAAAAATAAAATATTATGCCGAAGAAGGAAATTTTGATATAACCAATAAAAAACCAGAATGGCGAAGAAAAAATAAAACAGGATTTGGATTTGTTCCGGAAGACAGGCTTGGAATGGGACTTATCGCTTCATCGGATATGGTAGATAATATGGTGTTAAAATCATATAAAGATGAAGCCGGTGCATTTTTGCATAGGAAAAAAGCTGCTGATATAGCAAAATATCTTATTAAAAAGCTTGATATTGCAACTCCCGGTATTCATACGCCGGTGAGAATGTTATCCGGGGGCAATGTCCAGAAGGTGCTTCTTGGAAGAGAAATTGAGGCAGGGCGAGATGTGCTTATAGTTTCATATCCGGTGCGTGGTCTTGATATTAATTCATCATATATGATTTACAACCTTCTTGATGAAGAAAGAAAAAGAGGAACAGCAATAATATTTGTAGGAGAAGACCTGGATGTTTTAATGGCATTGTCAGACAGAATCATGGTTATGGCAGACCATAGGATAGCCGGAATTACTGATGCAAGAACAGTTACAAAAGATTATCTGGGTTCACTAATGACAGATACGAAAGGGCAGGTGATATAAAATGGAAAATAAAAAAGAAAAACAACGATTTGCAAGAATAATAAAAAGACCATACATATCGGATGCTCATTCATTGATTATACGTGTGATTGCATTTGTGTTTTCTTTTATTGTGGTAAGTATTCTGCTTTTATGCATGCATTTTAATCCGTTTAATGTATTTGCTGTAATGTTAAAAGGTGCATTTGGAAAAGAATTTCTTATAAGAGAAACAGTAAAGGGAACTATTCCGCTAGTTATAACAGCGACAGGTCTGTCACTCGCATTTAGAATGAAATTCTGGAACATAGGTGGAGAGGGACAGATACTTATAGGTGGCATAGCTGCTACAGCTGTGTCATTTATTTTTGGCAGGTCAATTCCGCAGTGGGTTTTATTATCGCTTATGGCAGCAGCTTCAATTATTATGGCAGGACTGTATGGCATGATACCCGCAGTATTCAAGGCAAAATTTAAGACAAATGAGACACTGCTTACACTTATGTTTAATTATATTGCAACACAGCTGATAGTCATGCTTCAGAATACAAGGAGCTGGCAGGATGCCGCAAATAATTTTCCAAAGGTAAGAATGCTTGACTTTTATAGCAGGCTTCCAAGAGTGTTTGGAGTACATATTGGCTGGATAATTGCACTTGTCATGCTTGTTCTCTATTATTTTTATATACAGAAAACAAAGCATGGATATGAGATTAAAGTTATAGGCGATTCAATGGAGACAGCACGATATGCAGGCATTAACGCATCAAAAGTCATGATACGGACGATGTTTTTGTCGGCAGCGTTATGTGGACTTGCAGGATTTCTTCAGGTTGCAGGAGCAGACGGAACATTATCAGAATCAACAGCCGGAGGAGTCGGATTTACAGCAATTATGGTTGCTTGGATGGCAGATATGAAACCGGTAAGAATTCTTATAATGTCGGCGTTTATAGCAATTCTTAACCGTGGTGCCGGAAATCTTCAGACGGTATATCTTATTCCATCATCATTTGCCAATATAATGATAGGTATAATACTTTTGTTTATGTTAGGCTGTGAATTTTTCATAAAATACAAAGTTTCATTTTCATTTATGTCAGGAAGGAAATCATCCGCGATAAATGATAAAGGAGGCAGATATGATTATTAATTTTCTTATTGCGGCAGTTCTTGCCGGTGCACCGCTTGTTCTTGCAACAGTTGGCGAAATAATTACAGAAAAATCGGGAAATATTAATCTAGGTGTGGAAGGCACAATGTATATTGGTGCCGTTGCCTCGCTGGCTGGTGCCGTTGCTGCAGAAAAATTAGGTCTGTCAGGTTTTGGGGCGGCAGCAGTATCATTTATTGCAGGAGCGTTAAGCGGTATGATAACATCAGCACTTTTTGGATTTATGACAATATCGTTGAGAGTAAACCAGAATGTTGTCGGACTTATCATAACAATTATGGGAACAGGCATTGGCAACTTTTTTGGTGAACTTATGGGTCAGGGAGCAGGCGGATATATCAGCGTTACAGATGAAACAAAAGCTGTATTTTTGGGAATACATATTCCGGGTTTATCTTCTGTTCCGGTTATTGTTGAATTACTGTTTTCATACAATGGAATGGTATATTTCTCACTTGCAGCAGCTTTGGCGGCTTTTTTCATAATTAAAAAGACAAAAATTGGATTAAAGCTGACAGCAGTGGGCGAGAACCCATATGCAGCTGATGCGGCAGGTGTTTCAGTGACAAAATACCGCTATATTGCCTCTGTTATTGGAGGTGCTTTGTGTGGACTCGCCGGAATGTATATGTGTATGGTAACAAATTCGGGAGTATGGGTTCATGGCTGCATAAGCGGATATGGCTGGCTTGCTGTTGCTCTTGTGATTTTTTCAGCATGGAATCCGTTAAAATCAATTTTTTGCAGCATAATATTCGGTGCACTTATGATAATGAGGCTTTATATTGCAATTCCGGGGCTTAATCCATTTATATATGATATGTGTCCATATATTGTAACAAGCATAGTTATTATAATTACAAGCATAAGAAAAACAGGAAAAGATCATATTCCTGAATCACTTGGTGAAAATTATTACAGGGAAGAAAGGTGACTGGTCTGATTTAAAAAATATAAAAAAAGAAGCTTGACATCTAAAAATATTGACAATACAATAGTTGCATATACAACAATTGGAGGTGCAACTAATGTTAAGAAGAATTTTTTCTTACATGAAACAATATAAAAAATATGCTTATCTGGCATTGTTTTGTATTGCTGTTGAAGTGGTACTTGAACTTATGGTTCCGCTTATAATGGCAGATTTAATAGACACCGGAGTGGCTAATGCAGACGAGATGTATATCTATAAGAAAGGTATACAGATGGTCTGCTGTGCTGCTGCGGCTTTATTTTTTGGAATAGGGAGCTCAAGATTTTCTGCACTTGCGGGTCAGGGACTTGGTGCTAATTTAAGAAAGGCTGAATATGAGAAATTACAGTCATATTCATTTACAAATATAGACCATTTCAGGGTATCATCACTTGTTACAAGGCTTACAAGTGATGTTACAAATATTCAGAATTCAGTGTCAACAGGTATGAGACCATTTGGACGAAGCCCTGTTATGCTTATATTTGCCACAGGAATTGCATTCAGCATTAATTCAAAGCTGGCACTTGTGTTTTTTGTCGCACTGCCGGTTCTTGCAATTCTGCTTGTTGCAATAATATTGAATGTCCGTCCGCTATATTCAAAGATGCAGTCGGCGATAGATTTGCTTAACAGAACGATTCAGGAAAATCTTACAGCAGTAAGAGTAGTTAAATCATACGTCCGTGGAGATTATGAGACAGCTAAATTTGAAGAGGCGAATCTTAATCTTAAAAATGAATCCGAAAAAGCATTTGGAATTTCAGTACTAAATATGCCATCATTTCAATTTGTAATGTATGGTACAATTCTGGCACTTCTCTTATTCGGAGGCCATCTTGTAAACATGGGACAGTTAAAAATCGGTGAACTTACAGGGTTTTTAAGTTATGTACTGCTTATACTCAATTCACTTATGATGATGTCTAATGTATTTCTTATGATGACACGTTCCCTTGCGTCTGGTGCAAGAATCGTTGAGGTAATAGATGAAAAAATTGATATGACTGATGAGTCTGCCGAGGATATAAGTGTTGAAAAGGGTGGAATCGAATTTGAAAATGTATGGTTTAAATATAAAAAAGAAGCAAAAGAGTATGTACTTTCTGATGTTTCTTTTAAAATAGAGCCGGGGCAGACAGTCGGAATTATAGGTCAGACAGGTTCTGCGAAGACAACGCTTGTACAGCTTATCCCCAGACTTTATGATGCAACACAAGGAACTGTAAAAATAGATGGTGTTGATGTCAGAAAATATCCTATGAAGCATTTGCGTGATGCAGTTTCAGTTGTTCTTCAGAAAAATACTCTGTTTTCAGGAACAGTGCTTTCAAATTTAAAATGGGGTGATGATAATGCTTCTATGGAAGAAATTGACAAAGCGTGCCACATTGCGTGTGTAGATGAATTCCTTGACAGACTGCCTGATGGATACATGACAAAGATTGAACAGGGTGGTGTTAATGTTTCAGGTGGACAGAAACAGAGACTTTGTATTGCAAGAGCAATACTAAAAAAACCTAAGGTGCTTATTCTTGATGATTCAACGAGTGCGGTTGATACTGCGACAGAAGCAAAAATCAGGGAAGGACTTGCTAAGGAACTTCCTGACATGACAAAGATTATAATTGCACAGCGAATTTCATCAGTACGTCATGCAGACCAGATTATTATTCTTGATAAAGGCAGGGTAAACGGAATCGGAACACATGAAAGCCTGCTTGCAGAAAATACGATTTATCAGGAAATATATGAATCCCAGAAGGAAGGAGCTGATTTATAATGGCAAAATATGTAGGATATAAAAGGCCAAAAGATACAAAGAAAACGTTAAAACATCTTTTTGCATATCTTGGAATGCACAAATGGGCATTTCTATCCGTAGCGGTCCTTGTGTTTATAAGTGCAGGTGCTAATATAATGGGTACATATCTTATAAAACCAGTTGTCAATAAATTCATTACTCTGGGAGATATGCATGGGCTTTTTAAAGCTGTGGCAGGAATGGGTATCATGTATCTTTGTGGTGCAATGGCGACGCTTTTTTATAACAGGCTTATGGTAAAGACATCTCAGAAAGTAATTCAGGAAATCAGAAAGGATTTATTTAATCATACACAAAAGCTTCCTTTGAAATATTTTGACGCACATACACATGGTGAACTTATGAGCCGTTTCACCAATGATGTGGATACAGTACAGGAGGCTATGAATAATAGTTTTGCAATGATTATCCAGAGTTTCATGATGCTTTTTGGAACAATTACCATGATGATGGTTTTAAGTATAAGACTTTCAATGATAGTAGTTATATTTCTAATCATTATGTTTATCTTTATAAAATATAACGGAAAGCACAGTAAAAAATATTTTAACAGACAGCAGGAAGAACTTGGTAAAATAAATGGTTTTGTTCAGGAAATGACTGCCGGACAAAAAGTGGAAAAAGTATTTAACCATGAAGAAAAAGATTTTGAGGAATTTTGCAGATTAAATGAAAATTTCAGGAAAGAATCAACAAGTGCATTGACATATGCAGGTTTTATGATACCTGTTATGGTCAGTCTTTCATATCTTAATTATGCAGTATCAGCGTGCGTCGGAGGAATATTTACAATAAAAGGAATTATGGATCTTGGAAGTCTTTCTGCATATCTTGTATATGTAAGACAGTCTGCCATGCCGCTTAACCAGTTTACACAGCAGATAAATTTTCTGTTGTCGGCATTGTCAGGTGCTGAGCGTATATTTGACATGATGGATGAAGAACCTGAGATTGATGAGGGAAATATCACATTGTGTAATGTCAGACGTAATGAGGATAATTCACTTAGTGAATGTGAAGAAAAAACAGGAATATTTGCATGGAAAGTGCCTGAAAATGACACATATAAATATGTCGAATTAAAGGGTGATGTACGTTTTGATAATGTTGTATTTGGATATACACCCGAAAAAACGATACTTAATAAAATATCGCTTTATGCAAAGCCGGGGCAGAAGATTGCTTTTGTCGGCTCGACAGGTGCAGGAAAGACTACGATTGTCAATCTTATTAACAGATTTTATGAAATATCATCAGGAACAATTTATTATGACGGAATAGACATAAGGCGGATAAAAAAAGATGATTTACGTCATTCACTTTCAATGGTAATACAGGATACACATCTTTTTACAGGCACAATTGCTGATAATATAAGATATGGAAATCTTTCTGCGACAGATGAAGAAGTAAGACAGGCAGCAATAATTGCCAATGCAGATTCATTTATAAAAAGACTGCCTGATGGATACGATACAATGCTTTATTCAGATGGAAGCAATCTTTCACAGGGACAGAGACAGCTCCTTGCGATTGCAAGAGCCGCTGTGTCAAAGCCGCCTGTACTTATTCTTGATGAGGCAACAAGTTCAATTGATACGAGAACAGAGAGACTTATCGAAAAAGGCATGGATGCCATTATGGAGGGCAGGACAGTCTTTGTAATAGCACACAGGCTTTCTACAGTAAGGAATTCCAAGGCAATTATGGTGCTTGAAAAAGGTGAAATTATTGAGCGTGGAAGCCATGAGGAACTGTTGGAGCAAAAAGGAAGATATTACAGATTGTATACAGGGCAGTTTGAACTTGAATAAAATAAGTTATATAATAATGTGGATATAGACAATTGGGTATTGAAGATGCAAGATATTAAATATAAAAAGAGGTTTTTACTTTATGAAACATGAAGATATCAAAAATATATTATTTAAAATAGAGCTTTCAAGAAGAAATTTGTTAAGACCGTATTTTATAGAAATAGGTCTCACAGTCGGGCAGGGACAGCCGAGGATTTTAAGGGAGTTATATCTGTCGGGACCGATGAATCAAAGAGAACTTGCAGATGCATGTTTCCTTGATGTGACAACAATGTCAAGAACAATTGACCGGCTTGTTTCTGCCGGCCTGATTGTTCGTGAAAGCAATCCAGAGTGCAGACGTTCATTTATTATATCACTTACAGATAACGGTAGGAAAAAAGCCGAAGATGTAATAGATATATTTGCTATGGCTGACGAAGTATTCTGCGAAAATATAAGTGAAGAAGAACTCGAAAGCTTTTGCAAAACAGCACAAAAGATTGAAAATAATATTATTTGTAAAGCCAGTCAGAAAACTGAGTGAGACTGTCACGTCCGCCACATATATATAATACGTCATCTTTCTGGAAAGTATAATGAGGGTCAACGGTGTTGGAAACAACACCGCTTTTTTCAATTGCAATAATATTCAGGTTAAAACGTGAACGCAGATTGAGATCAATTACACTTTTTCCGATAGCATTGGCAGGAATTTTCATCTTTGAAACATTAATCTGTTCACTAAGCTGTACAAAATCGATTACACTTGAAGTAATGAGACGGTTGGCAAGTCTTATAGCCATATCGCGTTCCGGATATACAACTTCAGCACCGAGTTTTTCAAGAATCTCACCATGCTCAGCACTTTTGGCTTTTGAAATTACATGTGGAATTCCCATTGATACAAGATTAAGAGTTGTAAGTATTGAAGTGTCGAGCTGTTCGCCGATACACACGACAGCAACATCACAATTCTGTATACCAGTGGATTGAAGTGATTTTTTATCTATATTTTTAACGACAAATGCATTTTCAGTATATTCACGAAGCTCTGCAACTTTTTCTTCATCGCAGTCAATTATGAGAATATCATTGCCTTCTTTTGCAAGCTCAATAGCAAGAGCATATCCAAATCTACCGATTCCGACAATTCCGTATGAAGTTGTATTACTTTTTGATTTCTTAAACATAAAATTATAAATCTCCTTGTATCTAAGTTTATGTAGGCTGTGAGCCGTATTCGCATGTTATGGACTGCCAAAGATGCGTCAGTTTTAGCCGACAGATATATTTCCTTCCGGGTAAGAAACACGCTCACCTTTGCTGAAATACCATACTGTTACAATCGTTAGCGGACCTAGGCGACCGGCATACATTATTATAATTGAAAGAAGCTTTGCCCCCATTCCTAACTGCTGAGTTATTCCTGTTGATAATCCTGATGTGCTGAATGCACTTGTTACTTCAAAAAATACATCTATAAAAGAAAGCTCGGGTTGTAAAACAAGCATAATATAAGTTCCGGTAAGAACTATGGCAGCTCCGATAGCTGTTATAATTGCAGCTTTGCTGAAAGCATTTTTTGGAACAGCATAGTGAAAAGCCTTTTCAGATTTGTTTGTAGCTGCAGATTTGATTCCCTGCAATAAAACAAAAAATGTGCTCGTCTTTATACCGCCGCCGGTTGAACCTGGAGATGCACCTATAAACATAAGTATAATCACAACGAGAAGTCCGGCTGATGAAAAGTTACCGAGTGGATATGTTGAAAAACCGGCTGTTCTTGTTGAAAAACTAAGGAAAAAAGCACCAAGCCATGAAATATTTTCAGTTGCCTTAATGAGAAGTGTACCTGAAACAATAAGGAACAGACTCATTGAAATTACAACACGCGAATGCATAGAGAGCTTTTTCCAGTGAAAATGTTTAATTCTTAATTCACGGATTACAAGAAAACCGATACCCCCAAAGAATATGAGCACACAAGTTATAATATTAAGTGTAAAATTATCATAGTATCCTGTAAGACTCCGGTAATTGCCAAGAATATCAAATCCGGAATTGTTAAATGCCGCAATTGAGTGGAACAGGCTTATTCCGAGAGCCTCAACGGGCGGATAATCCTTAGAAAATACAATATAACTTAACATGGCACCGACCAGCTCAAAAAAAACTGTTGTCATAAAAATATCGCGGATAAATATAATCATGCCTTTTCCGGAATCAACATTAAGAGCATCACGGATAAGGCTTCGTCCTTTCATATTAACTTTTTTTCCCATGGCAATGATAATTCCGGCACCGATGGCAGTAACACCAAGACCGCCAATCTGAATGAGCATAGCAAGGAAAAATTGTCCAAGAGGAGTAAATGTATCTTTGGCATCAACACTTACAAGTCCGGTTACGCAGACAGCACTTGTTGATGTGTAAAGCGAGTCTATATATTTAAGATGCACGCCCGGTCGTACACTGCATGGCAGCATAAGAAGTATTGAGCCTGTAAGTATTGCAAGAGCAAATCCAAGAGCAATAATGCGTGATGTGGATAACTTTTTAAGTAACATGAACATCTGTGTAAAGGTCCTTTCATTTTTGTTTTTAAACAAGTGGTGTCATAACCGGTGTAAAACGCGGTGCAACACTTATATAAAACTTATGAACTTTTTCAATATATGAGTCAGCTTCACTTTTGTTATGACCAAGGAAGTGAAGCTGCTGTTCAAGATAATATCTTAAATAGGTATCTGTCTTAATCTCACCTTTGTGATTGAGAACGTAATCTACAACGGCAGGTTTGATGGCCGATATACTTATTGTTGCAAGCATTGTATATTCCGGTGTCTGTGCATATTCTGAAGAATAGCGGCAGAAT
>UMBT01075955.1_pt1 | contig 17476 bp, 8 predicted proteins | sample 1964001 | NCBI WGS metagenome assembly UMBT01 (sample SAMEA4835945, study PRJEB28245) | human gut metagenome | biome: gut microbiome; material: fecal sample | place: Denmark | collected 2008
TCGCGCAGGGTCGGTTCGCCCACATTCAGCTGCTTCGCCAGCGCCGCGACCCCCTCCGCGTCCGCCAAGGTCAGCAGCTTGCCGACCGCCTCCGCCGGGGTAAGCGAAAAGTGCTTCAAAAGGGCGCGCGCCGCGTCGTAGCTTTCCGGGTGAACGCCTGTGTTCTCCATCAAGTCCTTGCCGCCGGGAATGCGCAGGAAGCCTGCGCACTGCTCGAAGGCTTTGGGGCCAAGGCGCGGCACTTTCTTCAGCTGCGCACGGGTCGTAAACGCGCCGTTTTCCTCGCGGTACGCCACGATGTTCTTCGCGACGGTCGTGTTGATGCCCGCGACGTAACTCAGCAGCGACACGCTCGCCGTATTCACATCCACACCGACGCTGTTCACACAGTCCTCGACCACGCCGCCCAGCGCCGCGTCCAGTTCCGCTGCTTTCAGGTCATGCTGATACTGTCCTACGCCAATCGCCTTCGGATCGATTTTGACCAGCTCCGCCAGCGGATCCTGCAGCCGCCGCGCAATCGACACCGCCGAACGCAGACTGACATCAAACTGCGGGAACTCCTCCGCCGCCAACTTCGACGCGGAATACACCGACGCGCCCGCCTCGCTGACGACCATGTATTTGAGCGCGTCGCCCAGCGCCAGTTCCTTCATCACCTCGACGAAGAACTGCTCTGTCTCGCGCCCCGCCGTGCCGTTGCCGATGGCGACGATGCCGACGTGGTGCTTCTGGATCATGCGCTTGACGGTTTCCTTCGCCTGCGCAACCTTGCCGTGGCTGGGCAGCGGGAAAATGACGCCCGTATCCAGCACGCGCCCGGTTTCGTCCACAACCGCGACCTTGCAGCCCGTACGGATGCCGGGGTCAAGCCCCATCGCGACCTTCCCGCGCACCGGCGGCTGCATCAGCAGCGGGCGCAGGTTCAGCGCAAACACGCGAATCGCCGCTGCACTCGCCTTGTCGGTCAATTCCGCGCGCAGTTCCGTGTCCAGCGACGGCGCAATCAGCCGCGTATACGCATCGTCACACGCCTGCGCGACGTACTTGCATGCCGGGCTGCCCGTCTGCTGCACGAAGCCGTAGCGCACGAGCTGCTGCGCCTTCTCCTTGTCCACGTCCAGCGCGACTTTGAGGAAGCCCTCCTTCTCCCCGCGGTTCATCGCCAGCACCCGGTGCGACGGCATCAGGCGCAGCGGCTCACGGTGGTCGTAGTACATGCGGTAGGTGCTGTCCTCGTCTTTCGCCGCGACCGTCGCGACCATCGCCGTTTGATGGTAGTACGTTTTGAGCTTCGTGCGGACGGCGGCATCGTCGCTGACGACCTCGGCGATAATATCCATCGCGCCTTGCAGGGCATCCTCCGCCGTTTCGACGCCCTTCTCCGCGTTCACATAGCGCAGGGCGATGGTTTCCGGCGCCATCATGTTCCGCTGCTGGAGCATCAGCGCGTTCGCGAGCGGCTCCAGTCCCTTCTCCTTGGCAATCGACGCGCGGGTACGGCGCTTCGGGCGGTACGGGCGATAAATATCCTCCAATTGCGCCAATGTCGCGGCAGCATTAAGGTCGCTTTGCAGCTTCTCCGTCCAGACATCTAACTTTTGCAGGCTTTCACTGATTTCCTGCCGACGCGCTTCGAGCGCCCGCAGCGCCGTCAGCCGTTCGCTGATTTCACGCAGCTTCTGGTCATCCAGAGACCCGTGCTGTTCCTTGCGGTAACGCGCGATAAACGGCAGCGTGCAGCCCTCGTCAAGCAGGCGAATGACGGCGTCGATTTGCCACGGGGCGGTTTGGAACTCCTGACAGAGCGTTTGTGTGATAGTCATGTCCTCACCTCAAATAATGATGCCTTCCAAATGATCCACCTCATGCTGAATCACCTGCGCGGTGAAACCAGAGAACCGCTGCACATGCCGCTGCAGCTGCTCATCCTGATATTCCATCAAAATCTGCTGATACCGCAAACACGGGCGCTCGCCGTCCAGCGACAAGCACCCCTCCTGCGCTGCGAAGGGGATCTGGCGATCCGTGATGACCGGGTTAAGCATCACCAGCACGGTTTTCCCCGCCATCACCGCAATGATGCGCTTGCGGACGCCAATCATGTTCGCCGCCATGCCGACGCACTTGTGCGCATGGGCGCGCAGGGTATCCGCGAGGTCACGCGCAACGGGCAAATCCTCCGACGTCGCCATCTGACTCTTGCAGGACAGGAACATCACATCTCTCACAATCGGCTGAATCATTGCTTCTTCACCACCACGCCGCCAGTTTTCCAGATGCTTCTTTCGGGCACTTCACCACGCACGCAGCTCAGCGGGTAGATTTGGCTCTCCCGCCCGATAACCGTGCCGGGGTTCAGCACGCTGTTGCAGCCGACTTCCACATAGTCGCCAAGCATTGCGCCCATTTTCTTCAAGCCGGTTGCCATGCTTTCGCCTGCGCTGCGAACTGTCACCAGCGTCTTGTCGCTCTTCACGTTGCTGGTAATCGACCCCGCCCCCATGTGGCTGCAATAACCGAGGATGCTGTCGCCGACGTAGTTGTAGTGCGGCGTCTGCACATGATCAAAAAGAATCACATTCTTCAGCTCCACAGAGTTGCCGACCACGCAGTCTGCCCCTACCAGCGCACTACCGCGGATGAACGCGCAATGCCGCACTTCCGTCCGCGCGCCGATGATGCAGGGCGCACCCAGATACGCCGTCGGCGCAACCGTCGCGGTTTTGTGCACCCAGACGTGCTCACTGATTTCGGTGTATTCCGCCGGGTCAAGCGCCGCGCCGATGCGCAGGATTTCCGCCTTGATGCCCGCAAGCGCCTCCCACGGATAGGTAAACTGCCGCAGGTAATCCGCCGCCAATGTGTGATTAAGGTCGTAAAGCTGTTCGATTGTCAGCATAATCTGCCTCCTATTTATTATGTTGATTGCTTTTTCGCCCTGCGCCGCCGAATCAGCCAGAGCATGAACATCGCCAGCAGCAGCCCCGCCAGCGCGCCCGATGAATCCACCAGCACATCCTGCCACTTGCCCGTGCGCCCGGCAACGAAAAGCTGATGGATTTCGTCCGTCGCGGCATAGAGCGTACATCCCGCCCATGACAGCCAGTGCCAGCGGGCGCGGTAGCTGTCCAGCAGCAGCGTCAGCAGCATTCCCAAGAGTGTGTACTCCAAGAAATGCGCCGTTTTCCGCACGGCAAAATCCACCTGTGCATATAGCTTCCCGTACGCCTGCCCCGTCAGTCCCTGCCGCTGCGCCAGAAAATCCGTAATTGGGCGGGCAATTTTATCGCTGATGCTGCCGGACTGCGTGCCTTCCTGTGCCGAGAAGCCGAACATCACCAGCAGCAGGGACAGCGTAATCAGCCAGAGGATAGCACGATAAAGGTGTATTTTCCAGTTCAAGTTTGCTTTCCTTTCCTGCGGCGAAAGTAACGCCGTGCTTGTTTATTTCGCGCTCCACCCCGTCAATTCCTGCCGGATTGCACGGATTCCACGAAAAAAGGGCTGCCCGTTGCAGACAGTCCTTTTGTTGGATTATTTCACGCGCTCGCAGTACACCGCCACGCGTTTTGTGCCGCTGAGGGTGCAGGTCACGAGCGTCAGGTCATAGCCGGAATGGGCAATTTCGTTCGCATCGTTGGGGGAAATCGTGTTTTTCTCCCGCACAACGTAGCGGAAAACGTTATTCTCCATGTCCGTGAAGGTAACGGTTGCGTCCAGCGCCAAGCTGCTCAGCTTACCAAAGTGGTAGGTGTGCGCAATAATAGCGAGGTTGCCCGCGTAGGCGCTGCCGGAATAGCGGCACGGCGACACGCTCAGGTTCTCGTACGACCAGTTGCGCTGCACCGGCACTTTCAGCCCCAGCGACGGAATGGACAGCGTGCCGATGTACTCATGCCCATTGACCTTCTCGCCCGGCATTTCGATTCCCGGCACGCGCTCGTAGAGCTTGCCCGTCGGCGCGGGCGTGGGTGTCGACGTGGGTTCGGGGGATGGTGTCGGTTCAGGCGTTTCGGTCGGTTCGGTTGATTCCGTCGGCATGGGCGTTTCGGTGATTTCCGGCGTGCTCGTCGGATTTGATGTCTGCGCGGCATCCGGCGTGCTCGTCGGCTTCGGCGGCTTCGTCGCAGGATTCGCCGTCGGCGCGCTCGTCGGATTCGGCGGATTCGTCGCAGTCCCTGCCGTCGGCGCGTTTGTCGGCTTCGGCGGATTCGTTGCAGGATTCGCCGTCGGCGCGTTTGTCGGCTTCGGCGGATTCGTCGCAGTCCCTGCCGTCGGCGCGTTTGTCGGATTCGGCGCACTCGTCGGATTCGGCAGGTTCGTTGCAGGATTCGCCGTTGGCGCGTTTGTCGGATTCGGCAGATTCGTCGCAGTCCCCGCCGTCGGCGTGTTTGTCGGATTCGGCAGGTTCGTCGCAGGATTCGCCGTTGGCACGCTCGTCGGTTTCGGCGGATTCGTTGCAGGATTCGCCGTTGCGGGCGCATCCGTCGCAGGGGTGTTCGTGGCGGTTACGTCATCACGCGGAATGTCGGTCGTCAGTGCGTCAGTTACGGAGGGCGTGGATGCTGCCGGGGTATCCGCTGCAGTGGCATCCGCCGTCGGCGCGTCGGTTATCGGCGCATCCGTCGCGGGTGTGTCAGTCGGCATCATCGTCGCGGTGACTACGGGCGGTGCAGCGGTTTGCTGCGATTCCATCTGCCGCTGAATGCGAATCTGCTCCAGCGCCATCAGCGCATCATCCGACTCCTGCTGCGCGCGGCTGGCATCCCACTGGTTGTAGCCCACCAGCGCCAGTGCCGCCAAAATCAGCACCAGCCCCAGCGTCATCAGCAAATTGCCCTTACGGTTCTTCATGCTCTTGGCTCCATTTCCGGTGCAGAATCCAGCCAATGACGAACAGAATCATGCCCGCGCCCGCCAGAATCGGCACCGGCCACCACAGCTGCCCCGTTTCGGGAATCGGGGCGGTCGGGGTCGGCGTAACCGTGCGGCGGTTGGTAATCACATACACGCCGTTTTCGATGGAATATTCCGGCTCATAGTACACATCAGCCCCCAAAACCTCATTGAGGGTGTACACATGGTCAGCCGGCAAATCCTTGAAGATATGATGCCAGTTGTTTTCGCTGTTCAGAATCACCGTGTCGATATGCTGACCGTCCTGCATCAGATGAATTTCAATCTGCACAGGGCGATATGTGCCGCGGTTGTCGTCGTCCCACACCTTGACGCACTCAAGGTCAATCAGCGCGGGCGAGCGTTCCAGCTTAATGGTGGAGAGGACGTCATACTGCCACTCGTCGTCCACATTGCGCGTCGGCACAGAGGTCAGGAAGGACTGGAAGCTGTACGCCCAGCCGCCGATGATAACCGGCGTGCCGGAAACAAGGTACAGACCGGGGTTGAGTCCCGCGAAGGCAACTCGACCGTTTTCATCCGTCGTGCCGGTGAAATCAGGCGTTTCGGACGCGGTGAGGGCTTTCATCGCTTCGGACGCGGCTGCCCAGTCCGCCGCGTTCTTCAGCGCGTTAATGTCGATATTCAAGGTGCTGTACGGGCTGCGCAGGGCGAACCGAGCGTCCGCGTCCATGTCCGCCACCTGATACAGCTGGAAGGTCACGCCAGGCAGGTGCGCATCATCCTCGTTGTCATCCGCCTGAATGGCGAACGTCAAGGGGTGCGTCAAATCCACCCGTTCAAAGGCAAGCGCGCAGGGCGCAAGCAGAAGGCAGCACAATGCTGTCAGCAGGACAAGCGCCAGCAGGCGCGAGGGTTTGCGGCTCATCACGACCGCTCAGCTCCTTTCCGCTTCTTGTGTTTCGGGCTGGTCGTTACCAGCATGAGAATGAGGAGAATCAGCAGCATCGGCGCGGCGACAATCGGCGCGACGATGTAGGGGTCAATCACGAGTGCGTCCGCGGAGATGCGCACGGATAGCTGCGCAAGCGATGTTTCGACCCGATGTCCGCGGACAAGCAGCCGGTGCGAGTTAATGCCATAGGGTGTGCAGGTGACGAGCGTACACAAATCCATGCCGTCATAGATTTGCAGTGCGCTGACGTCATGCGGCTCGACAATGAGAATCTGGTCGATTTCGTAGGTCAGGACCTTGTCCAGCACGCGGAGGGTGAAGGTATCGCCGTAGGTGAGCTGGTCAAGGTTGGTAAAGAGCTTGGCGGAGGGCAGCCCTCGATGCGCCGAGAAGGCGGAATGCGTCCCCGGTTCGCCAGTCGGCAGGCTTGTGCCCTCAATGTGACCGACGGCGACCTGAAGCACGTTGGCGTTCGTCGAGTGATACAGCGGCAGCGTCACGGCAATCTGCGGAATCTCAATCACCCCGATGATGCCCGAACCGCCGACATTCATCACCGCGTCGTACTCCTCGCGCTCCTCGTCGGTCATGATCAAGCGATCAACGGTGGACTGTGCGCGGAGTTTTTCGTTATAAGCGTTTGCCGCCGCCCAATCCGCCTCGTAATCCTTCTTGGACTCCTGCTCCACCACCGTGTTGTAGGTGGCTACGGCACGCGACTGGTGGAAGGAATTGTAGAAATCCGACACGGACGGGTACAGAAGGAGCGCCAGACCCACAAACAGCACCACAAACAGCAAAATGGTTGTCATATTGCGCTTCATGAGCCGCCTCCTTTCTGCAAACATGCTCCATTATTTCCACTTGGGAATGCCGGGCGGCGGCATTGCGCGCACCGCCCGGCAGGGGTTTCATCAGAACATGGGGATGTTCAACGAATTGCGGGAGAGAAATCAGATTTCGTCCGCTTCGGCCTTGCGGCGAACGATGAGGATGAGCGCCGCGCCCACGAACATCATGCCGCCCAGCACGTAGAAGATGGTCGTGCCGATGCCGCCGGTCTCAGGCAGGGTCGCGCCGGACTTGTTGACGAGCTTGTTGTTCATCGTAGAAGCCGCCGTGAGTTCCATAGCTGCACTTGCACCGCCAGCAGCTTCCTTGTGGTCTGCCGAAATCGTGATGGTGACAGGATCCAGCGGATTATAGGTAGCAGGAACCGTGGTTTCCTTCAGCGTGTACGTGCCGTGATCCAGACCGATGATGTTGAACGTACCATTGGCTTCCGTAATCATTTCATTGTTTGCGACATCCGTATAGGTATCATTCGGCTTCGTGGTGCCTGCGACAATGTAATTGCCATCGGCATCCTTCCACAGCGGAACAACACGGTCATTTTGATCATAAAGCGTGAAGCCAGCGCCTTCCAGTTCGTTGCCTTCTTCAGCCGTGTTCGCATACTTCGTGTTGTTCACAACATAGGTGAAGAGCCACACATGGTCTTCCGGCGTTTTGCCCATGCCATCAGCATTGGGGTTGTTGGAGTATTCCAAATCGACGCTGTTCTTGTTGTCCGTGCTGTTTGCGCTCGCGTTGAATACCTGCGCTTCTTCGTTCAGATACGCCGTGTAAACGACCTCAACCGTAATCTTGTCCGTAACAAGGATGCTGGTGTTTTCTTTCATCACCTTTTTCAGGTCTTCGATTGTGAGCGTCCAAGACGGCTTATCCTGATTTTCATCAACCTTGCCTGCGCCCTTCTGACCAGCCGTTGCAGTGCAAACATAATCGGTAGTTTTCAGTTCGATGCCGTTCACCTTCACAGAATCAATCTGAACGAAGGTAATGCCCTTGGACATGGTGTCGTTGAAGACCAGCTTGTACGTCGGATAGTCATTATAATCCGCATTGACCGGAATGGTTGCGACCAGACGGAACTTGAAGTTCTCAAACAGCGCATGGTCGGCACTCTCGCCCCAGCCTTCCGGATTCACTTCTCCGCCGTTCTTTTCGGCATCGCCAACTTCGTCCTGCACCTGCTTGTCCACAGAGGGCTTTTCAGACTTTGCAGTCGCAACGATGTCCTTATCCAGCACCTTTACAATCAGCAGCGTGGCAGCGCCGTCCTTGCCTTCCAGCTTTGCCTGATTGTCCCGCACAAGGTAATAGCCGGGGGTCAGCTTCTTGCTCGTGCCGGGGGCTGCTTTGGTGGAAGCGAACGTATCAACCGGAGTGGAGTCAGCATTCCAGTACTTCGTGATTTCAGCCAGCTTTTCCTGATTCGTGCCCGAAACAGCTTTCAGAGCATCCAGAACAGCGTCCGGAACAGGGTCGCCAGTCCTGACCGCATCAGTATCGTTCTTGGCATTTGTGCCCCACTTGACGCTCGTCAGCACCTTTACTCCTGCATTTGTTTCAACATCAGCAGTGAAAATCTGGTACACTTGGTATTCGTGATCCACATCGTCCTTCGGGTTTACCGTAATCGTAAAGCCTTCCGCGCCCGTAGACGGATTTTCCACTTCCGTTGCGCCCGCGACAGTGACCATGCTCAGCACGAGCATCATGGCCAGCAGAATTGCCCAAAACTTTTTCATGGTTTTTCTCCTTTTCGTTGTCGTTTTTCACTCATTGGGAAACGTTTTGCGGGGATTACCGGGGTTGCCTACGTCGGGAGGTCTCCTGACGTATAGCTGCTATGCTTTTTTCATTCCTCCTCCCGTCGTTTTTTTCCCCATGTTTATACAAGGGCTTTCGCCCGCGTATACGGATTGAGAATCCCCCGGAAGGGGGGCTGCCGACTGCTCAGCAGCCTTCCCTCCGGCGCTTGATTTCCTGCCTCAGCAGCAGAGCCGCCGCCGCCATCAGCAGCAGACCGCCCAGCGTGAACGGCAGTGTACCGATGCCGCCCGTCTCGGGCAGCGTGTAGGTAATGGGTGTGTTCGTAATCTGGAAGACGCGGTTTTCGCTGTTCGCGGGAATCGGCAGGGTGTTCGTGGCGTTTTGGTCGTCCGTCACCAGCTGCCAGCCGCTGCCCACCGGGGTCTTCTCGACGACGTAGTAGCGGTAGATGTTGCCACCCGCGTCATACGCCGGGAGATTGTACCACTTGTAGCCCCACCAGATGTTCTTGCTGCCTTCCGGCGCGGTGTATTCAACCACTTCGCCAAACTGCCAGCCATCCAGATTCTTCGCGACGACCTTCCCCGCTTCCGCGTCCCAGCCAAGGGTAACGGTCGCGATGGTCTTGTCGCCGTCCGCCGCCGTTTCCGCGGTGGTCTGCTTGAGCGTCAGCGTGATGTCCGGGAGGTTCGCGGGATTCAGTGTGAACTGATTGTCCAGCGACGTCCAGACCTTGCGGGCGCTGACGTCGGTCAGGGTGTTGGTGACGGTGAGTGTCTTGACGTTCAGGTTGATTTCCGGCCGTTCGCCGTTCGTCGGGGCAGAAGCCGAATGAACTTCGTTGCCTTCCGCGTCCACTTCCTTGACGTAGTAGTACCATTCGCCGCTTGCGCCTGTATCCTTGTCGAACCAGTAGCGCGGCAGACGGGTCAGCGTCAGCGTTGCGGCGTCGGTCGGCGTATTCGTGCCGACCGTCAGCTTCACGGTGCCGTTCGACAAGAGCGTCGCGTCCATGTTCGCTTCCAGCGTACCCAGCAAGGGCGTGGTGTAGCGTTCCTGGGACAGGGTAAGACCAGCGCCGTCACGCTTTTCGCGCCAGATTTGCAGGTACACGACGGTATTGCGGACATTCAGCGGCAGTTCGCTTTCGCTGCCTGCGGGGAAATACGCCTGCTTGAACTGCTTGGTGATTTTCAGCTTCGTCGGCGTGTTGGTAATTGTGCCGATTTCGTTGAGGCCCAGCTCCAGCTTGCCGTCCGGCAGGTTGTTCAGGTAGCCCGCCAGCTCCACTTCGCGGATGATGAAGGACGCACTGTTGTAGCCCGGCAGATTCCGGATGGTCACGCGCCACGGTTCATCCGCCTTCGCCAGCCCCGACACATGCAGGTAGGGCGCGCCGTTAATCTGCACCAGCTCCGCCGTGAGCGAACTCGGCGTGCAGATAACGTTCTCCAAGCTGAAGTAGCTCTTTTCCAGCAGGTTTTCCGTTTTCCACTGCGTGGAGTAGACTTCCTGATACTTCATCATGACTTCAAGGTAGATGTCCTGCATCATGCCCTCTTCGCCGAACGTGTCCGCGTCCGCCCATTGCTTGACAATGCTGATGCTCTTGGGCACGTTGGTGATGGTCACGTTGTTTTCCGTCGTATCCTTGAAGGTGATGTAGAGAATCGAGCCGACGAGTTCGCTTTCATCCGCCGTCATCACCGGCGTGTAGCGGTCCAGCGTGCCGTTGCCGACGCTCGTGTTTTCGAAGATGTAATAGCGGTACTTGCGCAGGCTGCCGTCGGGATTGAGGGGCGTGTCGTACAACGGCAGGTTGTCGATGGTCAGCTTCCAGCCGTTTTCCGCCGACAGGACGTAATTCTGCTGGAAGGGGTCACCGCACCAGTTGTAGTGCACCACGCCGTCCGAATCCTTCCAGTTTTCGCCCCAGACTTCGCGGAAGAGCGAAATCGACACGTTCTGGATGCCCAGCGGGTTCTGCACGCCGTCGTACGCGGGTTCAGCAGCCCACTTCTTCTCGATGTTGATTTTGCCGGTCTGCACGTTGGTGATGGTCGCGCTTGCGTCCGCGATGGTGACTAAGAAGCTTCCTTCCATTTGTGACGAAGAGGCTTTGAACGCATCCTTTGCCTTGATTGGCTCGCCAGCCGAATTGAGTTCAAGGACGTCGCCCACTTCTTTCGGCCAGTTCGCCGAGAAGGTGTAACTGGGGAGCGTACCGTTCACAGGGGCTTCCGCCAGCTCATAGGTGTAAACATACGCCGTGTGAATAGAGCCGTCCGGATTATACTCAACATAGTACGCTTGCAGCGTTTTCGTTGTCGTCCAGTTTCCATTCGCATCCGGCATTATCTCGACGGAACTCGGGCTGGGGTCGTAAGTTCTCCACCCTGCCTCTTTTGTCCATGAATGCTCTGTCACCGTCAAGTTGAGCGTAACCTTTTCCGGCTTCTCGTTGACATTGACCCATACTTTCGTCAAATTGAGGTTGAGATTTCCCACTTCATACCCCGGCAGGTTCTTCGCGTGGATGTTCGCCGTTCCGCCGTCCGCAGGCTGGTTCACCGCACCGGTTGTTTTCTTGACAAGCGTAGCGTCGCCTGTGTAGCTCACCTGATACAGATACGGGTTTAGCGCACCATTAATCGTTTCGTACCCCTCTACGATGTAATAGTAGTACGGCTTCTTCTGCGCTTCGCCGTTCTCATTCACCGTAAAGTAGTACTTCGGCAGGTTGTTGAACTCCCAGACCGGCTCTTCGCCGCCCTCCGTCCAGTTTTTCGTGACGTAGGTGTACTGCTGATCAGCCGTCTTGATGGGATTGCCATTTCTGTCAAAGGTGAGCTGCTTTTTCGCCTGAATCAAGCAGAACGTCAGCTCATCCCTGTCGCGGAAGCGCGCCCAAGTCTTGTCCACCTTGACGTTGAACCGCTCGACGTAGTAGTTCTTTTCGGTCACTTCCGGGAGCGTGTCCGTCAGCGGCTGACGATAAATCTCCTTGATATCGGTCAGTGCCGCGTCTGTGAAGTAGTCGCTCGGCTGCTTCGGGAAGTCCGCAGGCAGATGCTGCGTGCCGAAGTAGCCGTCAATCGCCGCTTCCGACACCTCGTAGGTGTACGCCCACGCGGATTTCACCGTGCCGTCGGCGTTGTATTGCGCATAAACCGACTGCGTTTCGTTCCAGTCTGCCCAAAGCGCCGTATACGTTGCTGTGGTGTCCAGCTCGATTGTCTTTGCGGTGGGCGTTTCCGCTGTCCAGCCCGTATCCGGGGCATAGACATGGCGGGTGCGCGTCACGGTAATCTTCGCCTTCGTGCCTTCCGGCGTGGGCTTGTCCGCGGGATTGCCGGAAGCGTCCAGCCACTGCTTCGCCACGTTGAAGCGGTACAGACCTTCCTTCTCGCTCGTCAGCTTGTTGTTCGTCACGGTGACGGTGGTGCTGGTGTTCGCATCGCCCTCCGTCGTCACGAAACCGTCCGCCGGGCTATAGCTGACGCTGAACGGGAGGGTGGCTTCGTTTTGGTACTTGACCTCCTCCACCTTGTAGCGGTAGCTTTGCCTGATGGGCTGATTCTGCTCGTCGAAGCCCGTCACAGCGTACTTCGGGAAAGTGCCGAACACGACCTTGCTTGTGTTCAGGCTGCTGATGCTCATGACCCTCGTGACCGCTTGGAAGCTGTCATCCGCGACCCACGCGCCGTTCTCCTGCTTTTCGCGGGTCAGGCGGAAGGTCAGCGTATCCTGCATGTTTTCAGGCTTCGCGCCTTCGCCCCAGCGCTTCTCGGCTTCGATGGTCAGCTTCGCGATCTCGTAGTTCCGCAGCGTCGCCGTGCCGCGTGCGTTCTCCGCGTCCGCCTTCGGATTGGCGGGATTCCCGTCCGTGAAGTACTCGCTCGGGTGCTGCGGGAGACCGCTGTATGCCAGCTGGCAGTAGAAGCCGCTCGGCACGTTCAGTTCCCGGAGGCTGTAGGTGTAGGCGCGGGCGTTTTGGACAACGCCGTTTTCCATGGCGACCGTGTAGGTTTCCAGCCCCTCGAACTTGGTGCTCCATTTGTTCGCTTCTGCCAGCGTAACCGTGTCGCGGCGTTCCGTGCTGCCCTTCGTCCACGCGCCGTTGACGTAATCCCAGCGCGTCTTGTAGAGCGCGACCTGCACGCCGCCGAATTCCTCGGTAATCGTGTGCTTTGTGCCATCCGGCGCGTACCATTCCTTGGACAAGTCGATGCTGATTTCGCCGTACTTGTCCTCCGGGCGGTAGACGTTGGTCAGCGTCGCCGTGACCGTGCCGGTGGTTTTGCTGGCGTTCGGGTCGATGGTGTAGGTGATGCCGGATGTGGTGTAGCTCGGCACTTTGCCCTCGACGATGTAGTAAATGTAGTAGAGCTTGTTGCCGTTCGCGTCCGCGCCGGTGGATTCCAGCTGCGACCACTGGGTGTGCCAGCCGTTCGCTGCCGTCAGCGTAGCCTCGCGACCGCCGTAAGCGTCGTCCGGGTGCTGGCGAATTTTTGCCCACTGCGCGTCGGTGAACTGCGTGACCTGCGTCGGCACTTCGTCAACCGGCGTACCTTCCGGGGTCATCGTGATGCTCACGTTGTTATAGTAGCGACCGTCCTGCCATTTCCCTTCCCAGTTTTTCCACTGCAAGCAGAAAATTACTTTTTTCTGATGCGTCATCTTGGTGGTGTAAACGAACTGTTTTCTCGACGTATCTTGCGGTTCCAAGACCACTTCTTTTCCGTCTACGCGAGCCACAATACGCGCAGCGTTGTCAAGTGCGCCATCAAGCAAGTTCAGCGTTAGCGTAACGTCCTGATTCTCCGGGAACTGTCGCGCAACCTTCGTGCTATTGTTGACCATTTCCGCAGACAGGATGCATTGCGGATTCTGCGTTGCACCCGTGTCCAGCACATCGGTATACTGCTCCTGCGTCAGCGCATAGCGGCGAAGCATCACGAGGACGCTGGCAGGGCGCGCATTCTCATGGGCGTCGTCGCCAGCCCAGTTCTTCTGCACCTCCATGTCGTGGCGGTCCTTGCTGTTCTTCACCTGAACGTTGATGCTCGCAGAGCCGTTGACGGTGTGCGGTCCATCCACCACGCCTTTGATGCCGGAAGCAGTCATGAGCTCCTGCAGCCGACTCTTTGAAATCGTGCCGAAGTTGCCATTGTTGAGACCGTCCGGGTATCTCGCCGGGTGTTCTTCGGTATCGTCCGCTCTCGGAACGATATGGAAGACGACCAGCGGGCGATCCTCCAGCACGAGGTGGTACGGCTCGACTGCCTTCGTTTCCGCCAGCATGTACGCGACGTTCGGGTCGAGCGGACGCTCGTTCAGCTTCTCCGAATTGTATTGGTAAGTAATCATACCGCTTTGATCCGTGTAGACCTTACCATTTTCGCCGCCAACCGCCTCGAACTTGTTGGTTTCCGTGTTCCATGCGTAGAGGGTGAACTCCGTCCCCGGCAGCAGCAGCGAGGTGTTCGCGCTGTCCACCTTGCGGATGACCAGATTGTTGTGGATGTAGCCGCCGCCCTGACTGAAGTAGTCGTTATTGCTGTTGTTCAGTTCGGTACTTGAGCCGTCTTTTCCTTCCAGGTTTGCGTGGTTTCTCAACGCCGGACTGATGCCCTTGTGGTTCACGTCGTTGAAGTTGTACTCGTTCGTCACCTCAGGCGGCAGCAGAATGTTCTCCTGCGCCGTGTATTCCAGAATCAGCGCCTTGCCGTCCGGAACGGTGACGGTTATGTTCAGGTAACGTTGAGCGGGAACCGTTCCTTTTACCTTCTCACTGTAATTGTAGTCGGAATTACTGAAGATGTTTTCCGTTTCCGTGAACTCCATCTTCCAGAGATACTTCTCTATCTCTGCGCCGCGCAGCAGATGCCCCTTGCCGCTTTCATCAACGTCCAGAATCGGATTGCCGTTCTCATCCTTCAACGCCTCATAGAGCCTGAAGGAACCTTCATCCAACGTCACATTGCGCAGATAAGGATACACGCCAGCCAATCCAAGAACGTCATAGGTCAGCGTATCCGTCAGCTTGAGCGTGCTGGATGCCGGATTCAGCTTCGCGCCTGCCTGGTTGATGTCGATGGTGTAGGTGATTCGCGCCTGCTGGTCGCCGCCCTTGACGCTGTAGCCCTTCTGGACGTTCACCGCCTCGACCGTCTCTTCCTCGTAGGTCAGCTCGGTCTTCTGCTCCTTGTGATAGAGCGCCCCGTCGTATCTCACGTCCAGCTGGTTGTTCAGCACGCCCAGCGCCAGCTTGCCGTTCACCGCGGTTGCCAGGAAGTCGTCGGCAATCTTGCAGTGAACCTTGACGGTCATATCCGCCTTGCCGTTGAGAATCGTTTCCGAACCGCCGGTATTCTCATTCGGCTTCATGGAGATGTTGATTCTCTGCTGCCGGTTCTCGCCTTCGCCCACCGTCGTCAAATCAGCCTTGATGGAAATGCGCTGCTCGCCCCACTCGTTGCTGACCTCATAGCCATCCGGAATCGTACCGGCATTGTCCAGCTTCTTATTGACAACGGTCATCTTCGTGCTGTCCGTTTCGCTAAGAATCAGCCTCGAGCCGCCGTATTCGATGTACTCCACCACAATGCGCGGCGGGAGCGTTTCGGTCAGGGTGATTTCGTCGTGCGCCACGCCATCATTGCGCAGGAGAATCGTCCAGTACAACTCGTTCTCATGGATGATCTGTCCGTTCAAATCACCAGCATTATGGTTGCCGAACTTCTTCTCCACCAGGTCGTTCGGGGCGGCCTTGTACCACGCGTCTCCGTTTTTGCCCGCGTTAACAGCCGTGTTCTTGAAGTCAACCCCGCTCGTGCGGGACTGTTCCAAATAGATGGTCGTCTGATACGGGAGCGTAACGCTTGTCGTCGCGTTCACATCCGTATTGGCGTCGTTCAGCACAACGCCTTCGCCCGTCGTTTCAAACCGGAAACCATAGTAGTAGCCTTCCGTCAGCGTCGTTTCCGGAGACACCACCATCGTGCCTTCATTTTTGCCCTGACTGTCGCAGGTCAGCAGCGTAATGGTGTACGGCACATTCTGCGCATCATGCTTTTTCACAACATCAAGGTCTTTGATGGCGTTGAGCAATGTCTGCGCCTGAGCCGCCGTCATGTAGTGCTGCATGATTTCTATTCCGTTTTTCCATTCCACCTTCTTGTCAAGCGTATCGCCGAAGTTCAGCTTATACTGAACATCCTTCGTCGCCGGGAAGGTGTACGTCGCGTTCCACGCTACCGGATACAGACCATCGGTGTATTCGCCGTTCTTCGTCGGATCCGCCGGCATACTCGCGTCAACCGACTTCACCACATTGTAACGCTTGTCCTGCCCTACATGCGCGGTGCTTGTCTTTTGTTCGCCGTCGAATTCCGCCGTGTTTGTAATCTGTTGATCCTGCGCGGTTGCTTCCACCGGCGTTTTGTATTGGATTACGATCTTAGCGGTGGTGTCCTTGAATTTCAGCTGCGGTTTGCCATCCGCGCCGGTTTCCACGGTAAAGTAATCCGTGTAGTTTTCAGCGGTGATAGGCATGTTATTCGCCGTGATTTGCGACACATAGCCCTTGCCGTCCGTCTTCGAAAACAGCAGACTGCCGTTTTCGTCCACAAGCTGGTCGAACATCGTGTCCGTCAGCGTCTTATCCTTGATGTTGAAACGGTTTTCGTTGACGGTGAGCGTCCACTGAATGCAACCCTCATTGCTGTTGTACCAGTTGCTCTTTTGCAGCTTTTTAATCTGAACGTCAGTAGGGTTGCTGTTAGAGGAATCCTGGGAATGATCCCACTTTCCGCCACTCTGCGCAGTGAAAGTATTTGTCAGCTGATCGTATTCACCGGTCATTCCGTCCTTGTCGAACGTGTATTCATACTTAATTTCGTATGTTTCATTTGCCGAAAGCGGCGGCAGCACATAGTCCGTCGTCATGGTATAGACCTTGCCGCTTTCGTCCGTCGTGTTCGCATAAACGTAGTGAATGTGCGTTCCCGTCGTACCGCAGGCGCATGTACCGTCCGTCTTGATTTCTGTCGAAGCAGAGTCAACAGCGGGCACCTGACTCCAGTTAGAGTGTACTTTAACCTCCGTGACGGTCATGTTTGTCAGGGCCATTTGCTTATTCACAGCCGTCATGACGTCTTGAGCAGTCGCGTTCTTGCCGTTCGTGCCCTTTGTGGATTCGATTTTGACGGTATACTCAATCGTTCCTTTTTCCCAGTTGACATTAGCCCCGCTTTTCCAAGTTCTCAAATCGCCGAGGAGGGAGTTGTTGCCCCTGTCGATGTCCTCCCACTTCACGGTAGTCGATGCGCCACCGAACTTGATGGTCAGGTCGTCGTTGCCCAGATTCTCAACATCGTCCTTGCGGATTTCGGCACTCATCTTCATGGTGCCGGTGCGGTCGTCATGGCTGGGGTTGTTCCGGACAAAGTCCATATACTCGTCGGTGAACCACATTTCAACTTGTTTCGTTGTGGGATTATACTGGAACTTAAACGCCGGCTTTTCATTGCTGAATTTGGCGTCCGTGCCCGACCAGACAGAAGTGCTGTCCGTTTTGATATGCGTATTCTCTGCCGGAATAATAATCTTGTTGCCTTCGCCATGGCGCAGAATAGCTTCATCCGAAATCTTGAAGTCCGCTGCGAAGCTATAGTTGTACGCATTGGCATTTTCCGGAAGTATGATGTTCGATACCGTAATATTGGTAATCTGCATGCCGCTCTCGCTGACGGCAGGCGGTTCGTTCGCCATCATCAGGAAGCCCGGGTCGAGTCCAAGCGACGGCATCATCATGTCGTCCGGCTTCGCGGCATCAGCGTCCATCGACGGAATCACCGTAAGCGCAGGTGTCGGGGACGGCTCGTCCATCGGGGCAACAGTTTCGGCGGCGTTTTCCGTCGGCGCGGGCGTTACAGACGGCGCAAGCGTCGGTTCTTCCGTAGGCGCTGGCGTTGCTGTGGGCGCTTCCGTGGGCGTTGACGTTGCTTCGGGAGCTGCCGTCGGCTCAGCCGTCGCTTC